>Ga0154020_10000079_pt1 | contig 100379 bp, 77 predicted proteins | sample Klosneuvirus_201_FD_109709 | JGI IMG/M metagenome (GOLD analysis project Ga0154020, IMG submission 109709) | Active sludge microbial communities from wastewater, Klosterneuburg, Austria - Klosneuvirus_20160825_MG | ecosystem: Engineered > WWTP > Aerobic digester > Activated sludge | place... | reverse complement strand
GCCTTAGCGGCTTTTTTTATTATTATTCAATTTATAAAGGGCGTTAATCCAATAAAAAAGTTACTCATCCGTCTGCATAAGGCAGTCCTATCTTAAGTACGAACCTCATAGAAATGTCTAAATCGAAAATCACCCTACGCGAAGTTTTTAAGACTATTATCTGGCCCCGCAGAAAACTTATTGCCATCGGCCTAATCCTTATTGTTATTAGTCGTGTGGCCTCGCTGGTAATTCCCTGGGCCACTAAATACATCATTGATGATGTTATGGGCAATAAGGATCTCTATATGCTAAAAGTAATCCTTGCCGCCATTTCCGCATCGATCGTTATACAGGCTGTAACTTCCTACATGCTCACAAAGATTTTGAGTGTAGAAGCCCAACATCTTATTTCTGTTTTACGGGTTAAAGTGCAAAAGCAAATTCTCCGTTTGCCAATCCGGTTTTTTGATAATACAAAATCAGGCGCACTGGTTTCGCGAATTATGACGGATGTGGAAGGTGTGAGAAATTTAGTTGGAACCGGGCTCCTTCAATTAGTGGGCGGAACACTCAGTGCTGTAATCTGTCTTTTTATGTTGATTAAAATAAGCCCCATGATGACGCTGCTCGTGCTGGTACCGATGGCTGTTTTTGGCGTGATCTCTTTCAAGGCTTTCAGTTTTATTCGCCCTGTATTTCGCGAGCGAGGTCAGTTAAATGCAGACGTTACAGGTCGGCTTACAGAAACCCTAAATGGGGTTCGTGTGATAAAAGGTTTTAATGCCGAAGAGCAGGAAATCAAAACCTTTGAATTGGGTGTTGAAAAACTTTATTTAAACGTAAAGAAGAGCTTAACCTCCACCAGTCTACTAACTAGCTCCGCTACATTTTTAATAGGCCTTGCTACAGTTGGTATCATGGGTTTAGGTGGCTACTATGTAATTAATGACAGCATGACCATGGGCGATTTAATTTCGTTCGTGTTGTTCCTGGGCTTTGTCACATTTCCAATTGTGCAGATGAGTAACATCGGATCGCAATTAACAGAAGCCTTTGCCGGTCTTGACCGAACAGAAGAAATTATGAACACGCCCATTGAAGACGATGGCTCGGTCCGGACAATTAAATTAGATGAGATAAAAGGTGATATTGTTTTCAACGATGTGTCGTTTGCGTATGAAGAAGGTAAACCCGTTTTGAAAAACATAAGTTTCACGGCACCGGTAGGTTCTGTAATCGCTTTGGTGGGCACTTCCGGTTCGGGCAAAACTACGATTGCCGGGTTGGCTGCTACTTTCTTAAATCCTGATAGCGGAATGATAACTGTGGATGGCGTAGATCTCACTAAAGTTTCACTCAATAGCTATCGCAGTCAGTTGGGTGTTGTACTACAAGATGATTTCCTTTTTGAAGGAACCATCCGCGAAAACATTTTATTTCCGAGACCCAAGGCAACCGAAGACGAATTGACAAAAGCCGTAAAAGGCGCTTTCGTACATGAGTTCACCGATCGGTTTGAAAAAGGTCTCGACACGGTAATTGGTGAGCGTGGCGTTAAACTTTCTGGTGGTCAGCGGCAGCGTATTGCTATTGCTCGCGCTATTCTGGCCAATCCGCGTATTCTTATTTTAGATGAAGCTACCTCAAACCTGGATACCGAAAGTGAAAGCTACATTCAGGAAAGCTTGAAAAGTCTAATGCATGGCCGAACAACTTTTGTAATTGCCCACAGGCTCAGCACCATCCGCCAGGCCAATCAAATATTGGTAATTGAAAATGGTGAAATTGTAGAGCGTGGCAAGCACGATGAGTTGATTGAAAAGAAAGGACGGTACTTCCAACTTTATACCTATCAGGCAAGAATTTAAGAATTATTATGACTTAGTGTCATTATACTTAACTGAATAGGCTCTAATCAAGCCATAATGTCTTCTTTTTAAAGGGAAAAATCCATCGGCATACTTTTTCCTAAGGATTACATGGATTTAAAAAATACATGTTTAACCTTAAAAAAAATAACATTATGAGTATCGTTCGTTATAACCCAAATGACTTCGTACCAACTCCGTTTAGCGCATTGGTCGATCGCTTTTTCAATGATTCCGTTACCCGCTCTGGCGGAAGCAGTTTTGTTCCTAAAGTAGATATTGTAGAAAGTCCGGAAGCTTTTGAAGTTCACCTGGCTGCACCCGGTTTAAGTAAAGATGATTTCAAAATTGAGATCAATGATAATTATCTGACCGTAAGTGGCGAGCGCAAGTTTTCCAACGAGAAGAAGGATAAAAATTATCACTCCATTGAAACACACTACGGATCATTTAGCAGGTCATTTACCTTGCCTGAAAACACCGATGCTTCGAAGATCAACGCCAAATACAACAATGGCATTTTGGAACTTACTATTCCAAAAGATGAGAAGAAAGTGTTGAAGCAAACGATTAAAGTTAACTAAATCGGTAAACACTGATCTAGTTAAGAAAAAGTGCGCCCTCCGGACCCGAAGGGCGCATTTGTTTTTGATCGGGTAAAACTTAAAAAAAGCGTTTTCCATTGTATCCTTTTCAGGATAAGCAGTAAATTACCTGAAACTGTTGGTTATGAAGCGTTCGTTATTGATTCTATTAGTGATCTGTGCATCTTTTATTGGAGCTATTGTGGGTTCCATCGTTACCCTTCGATATTACGATGCCGGTCCTACCTATAATTCTATTGAAGAAAGACAGAACTTACGACTGACCAATTTTTCTAACGATTCGGCAAGCCGCATACAGGCACCCATAAATTTCGAAGCCGCTGCAAGCAAGGTAACACCTGCCGTAGTTCACATCAGCACGGTTTATGGTAGCGGAAAATTTAGTCTTAATGCCTTAGACAGCTACTTGAATCCTCATGCACAATCCTCGGGTTCCGGTGTAATTATTTCTGATGATGGATACATTGTTACCAATCATCATGTAATTGAAGATGCGAACTCCATCGAAGTTGTGTTAAACAATAATCAACGGTTTTTTGCTAAGCTAATTGGTCAGGACCCGAGTACCGATTTGGCTTTGTTAAAAATAAAAGCAAAAAATCTTCCTTTTGTAAAGTATGGCGATTCGGATAGTATTATACCGGGAGAATGGGTAATGGCTATTGGAAATCCTTTCGATCTTAACTCCACCGTAACTGCTGGCATCGTAAGCGCTAAAGCACGCAATATTCGGATCCTCTCTGATAAAAATAATTTGCAAGTCGAATCTTTTATTCAGACAGATGCAGCCGTTAATCCGGGAAACAGCGGGGGTGCTTTGGTGAATCTGAAAGGAGAATTAATTGGAATTAACTCAGCGATTGCAACGGCCACGGGTGGCTACAGTGGTTATTCGTTCGCTATACCAGTAAGTTTGGTTAAAAAAATAATGGACGATTTGCTTGAATACGGTCAGGTACAACGTGGCTTATTGGGTGTACAGATTACCGATGTTACAGCCGATTTGGCTGACGATAAGAATCTACCCGTCATGCAAGGAGTTTTTATAAGTCATGTAAATAAAGGCAGTGCTGCTGAGCGGTCTGGTTTGGAAACAGGCGATGTAATTACAGCCATAGATAATCATCCCGTTAACGGAACTTCTGAATTGCAAGAATGGGTTGCACGTAAAAGACCAGGGCAAACTATAAGAGTCCGATTTTTAAGGAATGGAGAATCCGGTGAAGTGGAATCTACCTTACGCAACTTTCAAGGTTCTGATGAAGTAAAAAAGAAAGATATCTCCTACGAAATAGAGGGTGCGCAATTAGATGAGGTTCCCTATTCAAAACTAAATGAACTTAATCTGGATGGCGGTGTGTTAATAAAAAAAGTTTCGTTTGGAAAATGGAAGCGAGCGGGCATAAAAGAAGACTTTATTATTACCCATGTTGATAAAGTGGCCATAGACAATGTTAGTGATCTTAACCGTGCCATGAAGATGAAAAAAGGCGGAGTGTTAATTGAAGGGGTAACTCTTAACGGAGAGAAACAAACTATCGGATTGGAGTGGTGAAATGAATGGGCAGTAGTAACAAACTGTCAGAATCAACTCTAAAACATTCACACGCGGCAAATAACAAGTACAAGAGTAAATTGGCCTTACCAAAACATTCGGTAGTTTTGCGGACTACAGAATTAATAGAGTATGAAAAATTTCGGCATCGCAGAATCGCTTTCCAAGCTCGGAATAAAAAAATCAAATTCAGGAACCTCCACTGGCCAGCGTTGGCTAAAAACCAAAGCCGGATCTATCCCATCAGTTTCTCCGGTTGATGGAAAAGTAATTGGAAAGGTTCAACTTACGGATGATGTTGCTTTTGATAAAGTTGTAAAGCAAGCACAACATGCTTTTCTTGAATGGCGACTTGTGCCCGCACCCAAACGGGGTGAGGTAGTACGGCAAGTTGGTTTGGCGTTGCGCAAATACAAAGAACCGTTGGGTAAATTGGTTTCCTACGAGATGGGCAAATCCTATCAGGAAGGATTGGGTGAAGTACAGGAGATGATTGACATTTGTGATTTTGCTGTGGGTCTTTCGCGACAACTGCACGGACTCACTATGCACTCCGAGCGTCCTTACCACAGAATGTATGAGCAGTATCATCCCTTAGGAGTTGTTGGCGTAATCTCCGCTTTTAATTTTCCGGTTGCTGTTTGGGCCTGGAACTCTATGCTGGCCTGGGTTTGTGGTGATGTGTGTATCTGGAAGCCATCTGAGAAAACTCCACTGTGTAGTATTGCTTGTCAGAATATAGTTAATGAAGTGTTTAAGAAAAATCGGGTACCCGAAGGCGTATCCTGCATCGTTAATGGCGATTATAAAATCGGTCAACGATTAGCCGCCAATGAAAACATTTCACTGGTGTCGGCAACGGGTAGTGTACGCATGGGCAAAGCGGTAGGAAAAACTGTTGCCGAACGTTTGGGCCGAGCCTTGCTTGAATTGGGAGGTAATAATGCGATCATCATTTCTGAACACGCCAATCTTGAAATGTCAATTCGCGGAGCCCTGTTTGGAGCGGTCGGTACTGCCGGCCAGCGTTGTACATCTACGCGAAGATTAATTATCCACGAAAGTGTGTACAACGAAGTAAAAGAAAAACTTAAAAAAGCGTATAGTCAGTTAAGCATCGGCAATCCATTAGATGAAGCAAATCATGTGGGTCCGTTAATCGATACGCTGGCTGTAAAGTCTTATCGAAGCGCTTTGCAACAAGTAAAGGCGGAAGGTGGATCAATGGTTGTTGCCGGTGGCGTTCTAAAAGGCAAAGGCTACGAATCGGGCTGCTATGTAAAGCCAGCAATAGCCGAAGTAAAAAACCATTTTGAAATTGTTCAACACGAGACCTTCGCACCCATTTTATATTTGATTAAGTACAAAACCCTAGAGGAGGCCATCGCTTATCAAAATGGAGTGAAACAAGGTTTGTCCTCTGCGCTGATGACCACCCGGATGAATGAGATGGAGAAATTTCTTTCGCATAACGGATCTGACTGCGGCATTGCCAACGTAAACATTGGCACCTCGGGGGCCGAAATTGGGGGCGCCTTTGGGGGCGAGAAAGAAACTGGTGGCGGCCGCGAGTCGGGATCGGATGCCTGGAAAGTCTACATGCGTAGGCAAACCAACACCATTAACTTTGGTGACAGTTTACCACTTGCACAAGGAATAAAATTTGAACTATAAACCTTCTTGCAAAAGCGGTGCGTTAAGCCTACATTTAATTTTCCAGTTTTTAACTAATTATGCCCGAACCCAAATACCGCACGGTCATGCTCATTGATGACAATGAGATAGACAATCTGATTAATCAAAAAATGATTGAGGCGGCCGCGCTAACCAAGCATATTTATACATGCACAGGTGCAAAAAGCGCCATTGAGTTTTTAAGGAATGTAGAAAAAATTGAAGTGGCCGATCAGGTGTTGCCTGATCTAATCTTTCTGGATATCGATATGCCCTTGATGGATGGATTTCAGTTTTTAGATGAGTTCGAAAAATTCGGAAACCTGGTTAAAAAGAAGTGTAAGATTATTATGCTCACATCTTCTATTAATCCTCAGGATTTTAATAAAGCCAAAAAGTATCTGAACGTGAAACTTTATTTGAATAAGCCCCTTTCTCACGAAAGCATTATGAATCTTTCGGTTTAGTTTACACCTGGCGCATCAATTGCAGTAAGGTTTTCAATAAACTGTTCATCCATACGCACAAAACAAGTGGGCGCAAAATAGGCAACCTGGATAGCCTTGAACTTAGGTATTACCGCTGCAATCTTCTTCCCCTTTTCTTTCTTCGCTTCGCTAGTGGCTATCTTCAGTATTTTCAAAAAGAGCATAACGTTTTCGCATTCATCCTTACCAAACAATCTGATCTGACGTTGGATACTACTGGTTAGCTGATTAAATAACTCAAAATCTTTGAGCATACAGTATTGTAAAGCCAAAATCGCTTTTACTTCCATTTGCACAAATGGATATTTTTTTAGACTTACTTCATTTAATAAATGATTGATGAGTTTGGCTGCCTCTTCAAACTTACCTTGATAGTAACAGCCGAGAGCGCGATAAATAATAATAATCGTGTGCCTGGGCACATCCTGAATATCTGCTTCTATGTCTTCGAAAAGACTTTCATTTTCAGCATAAATTTCCTTTTCTGTACCCAACCGTAAGTGACGATCCAGTTTGGTTATTAAAAATCGCGAAGAGAAAGTGTAAAAAGAATAGTTGACAAGCAGATTGGAAGCGGCATCATTTACTTCCTCAAAATGTTTTTCTACCTGCCGGAATACTTTGTAGTGATTGTAGTATTCCAATTTTAAGTATTCAAAAATCAGATTTAGATGGTAATACAACGGATCGAGGTTGTAGGTATCAAAAATCTTTTGAACATGTGCAAAAATATCCTCAATCGACTCCCCATCTGAGTGAAGATTATCATCTGGCTCTACAAACAACCGATGAAATACCAACATGCAACTTTGATAGACATAAAGGCGATGCGACTCATAGATCCGGGCAACATTCTGCATCTCCTTCATCAGCAAAGAAAGACCCAGCTTTTCAGTATCATCATTAGAGAGATAAAAATTGCCATACTTTTTAAAGTACTCAGTCATTAAATCCTCTGCTTTATCTACCGCCAGCATATAGGCGATGTGACGGTTATATAATTGTGAATATTGAAAATGATCGGGCGAATTAATATGAATTTTCTTCAACGACTTATAAACAATGGTCAGTTCGTTGGCCAAATCATAGTCCAGCAGTTCTTTTTCCAGTTTCTTTAGTGTAGCAATGGTGATTGTGCGCTTCTTGGTAAACAAAACTTCGTTTAGGTTAGCCACTTTACGCAAAATATCGGTGCGCGGACTTTCCATTTGTTGCAATAAGTGCTCTTCAATCTTTTGATTTAGACGCGACCGAAGTGTATAGTAAGCATTTGCATTAACTTCCAACTCTACCATGATCTTACTATCAGAAAGTTGGCGTTCGCGAAGTGCCTTTAGCAAATGGGCCGATTTTTCAGCATTACTTTCGCTTAACGAATCGTAAATGGATTTATAGTCAGCCTCAGAAAGTTGTTTAACAATATTTTTAAGTTTGGCCATTCAAGCGGGTAATTAGACCGGAAAAGATACAAATTTAACAACTCGATACAATAGAATATCCGTTTGCAAACTCCATTTTTCCTCTTGATTTCCTTGCTTTTTATAAGCAACTATGTACGTCAAATCCATTAGTTGCTTCCTCAATGTTAACAATTTTAAAACCTATGAAAAAGTTAGTTCTACTCATCATTCTTGTCTTTCCGATTGTGGCAAGCGGCCAGGCGGTAATGTGGGCAAAAGATGGACTTTCGTACTATAAAATCGAAGACGGTGAGGTTACCCGCTATGAACTTCCGGCCAACACCAAGACAACCTTAATTTCCCGTACGGATTTAACTCCGGCAGGTATGAATCAAGGTTTGGCTATTCGAAACTTCACGTTTTCTCAAGATCTGTCGAAAGTTCTACTCTTCACCAATACCCGTAAAGTATGGCGATTAGATACCCGGGGCGATTATTGGGTACTCGATTTACAAACCAAAGTACTCGAGCAAATCGGGAAGGATAAGCCAGAAGCCTCATTACTGTTTGCGAAATTTTCTCCGGATGCCACCAAAGTCGCTTTCGTAAGCGAGTGGAATCTATATGTAGAAGATCTGAGCACTCATGTAGTAAAAGCAGTAACAACGAATGGAACCCGAAAGTTGATTAATGGCACGTTCGATTGGGCTTATGAAGAAGAGTTTGCATGCCGCGATGGATTTCAATGGAGCCCCGACAGTAGACATCTTTCGTACTGGCAAATTGACGCCAACCAAATCCGGGATTTCTATATGATCAATAACACAGACTCGGTCTATTCAAAAATTATTCCTGTGGAATATCCCACAGCAGGTCAAACACCTTCACCAGCTAAAATCGGAGTTGTAGACGTTACAACCGGCAAAACAACATGGTTAAATATACCCGGAGATCCGCAGCAAAATTATTTACCAAGAATAGAGTGGAATAATGCTAATGAAATTTTTGTACAACAATTAAATCGCAAACAAAACGAGTCAAAGATTTACCGCTGTGAGCCCGTGACCGGAAATTCAAAATTGATTTATTCTGAAACAGAAAAAACCTGGATAGATCTCTTTAGTCCGTGGGAAAATGTTTATTCCCTTGATTTTCGTCATTATTTTAAATGGCTGAATGGCGGTAAAGAGTTTTTATGGATTAGCGAGAAAGATGGTTGGAGGCATGTCTATAGAATCTCTAAAGATGGAACCAAAGAAACATTAATCACCAACGGAAATTATGACGTATTGGATATCCGCCTTATTGATGAAAAGAATAATCTGCTTTTCTTTTTAGCCTCACCAAACAATGCAACTCAAAAGTATCTTTATAAAACGAGGTTAGACGGTAAAGGAACCGCTACTCAGGTTACCCTAGCAACATTGGCCGGTACTCACGACTACTCCCTTTCACCTACGGGTCAGTTTGCTACCCATAGCTTTAATAATTCGTTTACAAAACCGGTTAACGAAATAATCGCTTTGCCCCAACACAAGGCAATCAACGAAAGTGAAAGTATACAGTCCAAAATCACTAGCGCGCAACAACCTAAAACGGTTGAGTTCTTTAAAATAAAGACCGAAGAGGGAATTGAAATGGACGGCTGGATGGTAAAACCAGCGTCTTTTGATCCAATGAAAAAATACCCCGTTTTGTTTTTAGTGTATACTGAACCCTGGGGTGCCAATGTGCACGATACGTATGGTGTAGCCAGACTTCCTTATTATAAAGGCACCCTGGCCGAAGATGGATACATATATATGAGCATCGACAATCGGGGAACACCAGCACCCAAAGGCAGCGCCTGGAGAAAAAGTGTTTATAGAAAAATTGGTGTAATCAACATTCGCGATCAGGCGTTGGCTACCAAAGAAATTTTAAAGTGGCCCTTTGTAGATTCAGAACGAATAGCGGTATGGGGCTGGAGCGGTGGCGGTTCGGCAACCCTTAATCTCATGTTTCAATATCCCGAGATCTATAAAACCGGTATTGCGGTGGCTGCGGTAGCGAACCAATTGACCTATGATAACATTTATCAAGAACGGTATATGGGTTTGCCGCAGGAAAATCCCGAAGACTTTGTAAAGGGTTCACCCATCACGTACGCTAAAAATCTACAGGGTAATTTACTTTACATCCACGGAACGGGTGACGATAACGTGCATTATGCCAATGCCGAAATGCTGATTAATGAATTAATAAAGCATGGTAAGCAATTTCAGTTTATGGCTTATCCTAACCGATCGCACAGTATTTCGGAAGGCGAAGGAACCTTTAATCATATGGCATCCTTGTTCACTAATTACCTAAACGAACATTGCCCGCCCGGTGGCAAGTAAGAGAGAGCCCAAAATTTGCTCTAAACCGAAAATGAAATATATTTGCGCTCTCTTAAAAGTAAGGGGGTTTAGCTCTCCCGATAATTATCGGAAGGCTAGAGCGAATCGGTGAAAATCGAGAAGCTCAGATTAGAAATTACTAGGGGGATTAGCTCAGCTGGCTAGAGCGCTTCCATGGCATGGAAGAGGTCATCGGTTCGACTCCGATATTCTCCACAAATTAAAAATAGCCAAAAGGGGCTATCTAGTTTAGAATGAAACAGGAGGTCATCCGCCAGCTGGCGGACTCCGATATTCTCCACAAAAAAATCTCATAGTAACTATGAGATTTTTTTATTTCTGCTGTTCTCGATTAAGAAGCCCTTTATTGAATATGTTTCTTGTCAATAAATTCCTTGAATGCTTTCCGGTATGTATCTCCTACCGGTATGGTAATCGTGCCTATCAGTACTTCGTTCTTCTGGATAACGTCTATTGCTGCGAGCGCTACGATAAATGAGTTGTGAATCCGTATAAATTGATCTGCTGGCAGTTGCTCTTCTAAAGCTTTCATCCTTTGCAGGGTTGTAATTTTCTGATCCTTCGTATGAATGGTGACATAATCCTTTAACCCCTCCACATACCGAATTTCATCTAACCAAACCTTCACCAGTTTGGTGCCATCTTTAACAAAGACAAAAGGCGAGGTTGGCTCTTGCTTATTCGGGTGCACGGGGGCAATTACGGGGGCTTCACTTTCCAGACGTTGTGTAATTTTATCCACCGACTTCAGGAACCGTTCAAACGTAATAGGCTTCAGAAGATAATCAGCTACGTCCAGTTCATACCCTTCCAACGCATATTCAGAATACGCGGTGGTAAGCACAACTAGCGGACGTTTCTTCAAAACTTTCAATAGAGTTATTCCGGTTATCTCTGGCATCTGCACATCCAGAAAGAGAATATCCACCGACAATACCCGAAGTGCTTCGAGTGCTTCCAGCGGATTTGAAAATGCCTTAAGTAAATTTAATGTAGGAACTTTCTTGACGTAATCCGTAAGAAGATTACGCGCCAGAGGTTCGTCTTCAATTATAACACAGTTTAGTTTCAACTCAGCGTCAGTGTCAATTGAACTAAATATACATCCTTTTTATTTTCTGTAATAAGTTTGTATTGATTGGGGTAGCTCAGATCTAATCTTCGTTTAACGTTCTGTAAGCCAATACCCGATTTTTCGGAAGACTCGGGCTTTTCGACCAAACTGTTCTCAACAGTATAAACACACTGTTTATCTTGAAGTTGTATAGTAACATTTACCCAGGCTTTTGGATTGCTGTTGCTTACACCATGCTTAAAAGCGTTTTCCAAAAAAGTAATAAAAATAAGGGGCGTAATCCTCAAATTCTCCGCATTACCAATTACCTCGAATTTAATAGGGATCTGATCGTTCAATCGCAGCCTTTCCAGACTAATATAATTTTGCATGTACTCAATCTCTTTGCTAAGCAACACGTTCGGATGATTCGAGTCGTAAATCATATAGCGCATCATCTGCGAAAGCTTGGCGACAACCTCGGCCGTATTTTCTGATTTGCTGTAAGCCAGGTAGTAAAGATTGTTTAAGGTGTTGAATAAAAAATGAGGGTTGATTTGGGCTTTCAAAAAATTCAATTCGGCTGCCAATTTTTCGTGTTCAATCTCTTTTCTTCGGGCTTCGAGTTCAAACCAATCTTCGGCAAAGCGTAGCATGCCAACAAAAATTACAATGAACAAATTGCTGGTAACAACCTGAACAATAAATCGGGTACTGTACAAATAGCCTTCACGGTTTTCACTTACGTTAAGAATATCCCGCTCAAAATATATACGGAGGGAGATGATAACCGCAAACGTTACAAGAAATTGAATGACATACTTCCACTTATTCTCTTTCCCAATAAGTCCCGGTAAAAAGAAGAAATAATTGATGTATGATAACAACGCTACAAAAATCACCTGCGTTGAAACGATGCTAAGAATCTTATCCCAGTCCATATCGCGACCACGCTGAAACGAACTTACCTGATAAAGAAAAACGGATAAGTAAACACACCAAAAGGAGATATGGAGTAGTGTTACTTTAGTGCGTTGTGATGTTGAACTCATGATGAAGGGCAAATCTATAGGATGTCTGGTTATTGCAAATGATTTTTTTAGTTTTTACGACCGACCGGGTATTCTGACCGATTGATGGCCTTAGTCAAACGATCTGCGGAATGGTCGAGTACTTTACCGAATTGTCGATTATAAGGGGCTATGTATATAATAAAACAAATTTTACAGAACAAATGGACGTGTTTTGTAGTTGAACCGAGTGTTGGTCAATAACATTCAAAAACCTAACAATGAAAAGAATTTACATCGCCCTTATTTTTATCTCAACCGCATTAACGACCCTGGGTCAAGGAATCGGAAAAATTACCGGTACAATCAAAGATGCCGAAAGTAGTAATCCTGTTGAGTTCGCCACGGTTGCGCTCGTTGACCCCACTACCAGCAAACCTGTGGATGGCACCATTGCCGATGCAAAAGGAAAGTTTGCTATAAAGGAAATTGCGAATGGAAATTACCTGGTAAACATTTCTTTTATAGGGTACGAAACAATAAAGCGAGAGGTTAAGATAAGCGATACTAATAGTGATGTTGATTTGGGAACTATAATGTTGAGTTTCACCACAGAGATTTTGGAAGCTGTAACGGTGGAAGGGCAGAAAGCCATTATTGAAGAGCGCGTAGACCGATTAGTTTATAACGCAGAAAATGATAATACAGCAAAAGGAGGCGATGCTGCGGATGTATTAAAAAGAGTACCGCTCCTTACGGTTGATCTGGATGGAAACGTATCCATAAGAGGAAGTCAGAATATCCGTGTGCTCATTAATAATCGCCCCTCTACAATAACAGCAGGTAGCGTTGCCGATGCGTTAAAACAAATACCGGCCGATGAAATTAAATCGGTGGAAGTTATTACATCACCTTCTTCTAAGTATGATGCAGAGGGAACTACGGGTATTATAAACATCATCACTAAAAAGACAGTATTAGAGGGCGCTACGTTGAATGTAAATGGCAGTGTGGGTAATCGGGGTTCTAATTTGGGTTTGCGCGGAGGTTATAAAAAAGGTAAGCTCGGCCTTTCCTTAGGTGGCTGGGGTCGGTTTGGATATAATACCTTGGGTAGTTTTGAAAACACACAGATTACCAGTGGAAACACCAACGCTCAATATGCTGATACCCGAAATAATTCACATAGAGCCAACTACTCATTAGGTATGGATTATGATTTTAATCCAAAAAATTATTTAACTTCTTCAATTCGATTTGGGTTCCGGGGCTCAAAAGACTATCAGGATGGGTTGACCACCAACACGCTGATTAATAATATTCTAACTAACCAGATAATTCAAAACGTAACATCCGATAACACCGGAAATTCGATCGATGTAAATGTTAACTACACCCATTTATACGAAAAGAAGGATCAGGAATTAAGTTTTCTTGCTATGTATAGCATCGATGATGGTGTTAACGACTTTGAAAGCTTCACGATAGATTCTCTGGATTTCTCTATTGAAAGCAGACTTAAAAATGCCAATGATAGTTATAACGAAGAGTTTGCCATGCAAATAGATTATCAAACTCCTATTTCAGATAACCAGTTAGTGGAAGTAGGTGGGAAACAAACCAGACGCAAGGCGCTAAGTGACTATCAATATTTCTCAGCCCAGGGTGAAGATCCCTATGCGTTGGTAACAGATGCCCGATTCTCGAACGTATTTAACTACATCCAAAATGTAAGTGCCGGTTACGTCTCCTATACACTTAACCTGGATAAGTATGCATTGAAAGCAGGTGGACGTTATGAATACACAACGATAGATGCCTTCTTCCAGGATGACCAAGATATCAATATTCCTTCGTACGGAATTTTTGTTCCTTCGATAAATCTTTCCAGAAAACTAAAAAACAATAACACGATTAAAGCAGCGTTTAATCGCAGAATTCAGCGACCTTCTATCCGTTATCTGAATCCGAACGTACAAGGATCGAATCAATTAAATGTTACGGTGGGTAATCCTGCGCTCGATCCGGAATTCACAAATAACTACGAGTTAAGCTATAGCACCTATATAAAAGGGTTGAGTTTAAATTTCACTGGCTTTGCCCGAAACAGCAACAATGCCATTCAAAAAGTAACTGATGTGGTGGGTGATACGGTTAGGAACTCCTATCAAAACATTGGTATTGAAAATTCTTATGGAACAAACATCAATGCCAATATTATCATAGGCGATAAATTAACTATAAATGCAGGTCCTGAAATCTATTATGCTACGTTAACCAATAACGTACCCGATGATAATTTTAGGGCAAGTAATGCGGGTTGGGTAGTAAGTGGCCGCATGTTTGGTAACTACAATCTCACGAAGGATTGGAGTCTTCAATTCTTTAGTTTCTTCCGCGGCAAGAATGTGCAGCTACAAGGGTACCAAGGTGGATTTGGAGTTTATTCACTCGGCTTAAATAAAAACTTGCCTAACAAACGAGGAAGTATTGGATTTGGTGCTGAAAACTTCTTTGGCCAAACAATTACAATTAAAGGCGAAACCATTACGCCCGTTGTCAATCAGCAAAGCGTTTCTGTCCGGCAGAATCTGAACTTCAAGGTTAATGTTAATCTTCGCTTTGGTAAAATTGATGGCGGCAAAAATTCAGCCAGTAGCCGAAGATCCCGCAAATCAATTTCGAGTGATGATTTGAAAGGTGGCGGTGGAGATAGTGGTGGCGGTCTTCAGGATGGTGTCGGTCAGGATCAATCACAAGGAGGTAGCTTCCAGGCTGGTGGTCAACGACCTGCTGGTGCTGGTGCAGTAATACCTGCAATAAAATCTGACCCAACAGCTGTAGTTGATGCAACAGGTACTTGGGCATACACTATTGAATCTCCGCAAGGAGCCAATGGTGGAACGTTGAAAATTAATAAGGAAGGCGAAACCTATAGTGGTACCATCATCAACAGCAGAATGCAAAGTGAAACTGTTTTAAAGAATGTGCAAGTGACTGGCAATGAACTAAGTTTTAGCTATGAAGCCAGCTTTGGACCTAATACAAATGAAGTAACGGTGAAAGGAGTAATAACAGGCAATGAATTTGCAGGCAGCATGGCCGTTGGACAATTTGGCGCATTTCCTATGAAGGCCAAGAAAGAGTAATAGGGGTTAGTTAAGTGGGTAAATGCCGGTTCGAAAGGATCGGCATTTTTTTATTCTTAGAGAATCTTGTTTTATTTATTGAGCACGATCTCAAAATACTTTGCTCCTTGCGTTGGGTTAAATCGGTAAGGCTCTATCTCATAAAATCCCGCCTGCTGATATAAATGTATCGCTGCATGCATGGAGGATAGTGTATCTAGTCTCATCTTTTTATATCCCAGCAAGGTTGCCTCTTCAATGGACCTTAGAAGCAGCTTCTTACCAATTCCAAACCCACGAGCTTGCTCGCGTATGTACATTCGTTTAAGCTCCCCTACTGAGTCCTCTAACTTTCTGATCCCAAAACACCCTATGGGCTTTTCATTTTCCAAAGCAATTATCAGTACACCCTGAGGCTTTGCATACATACCGGAAAGGTTGGCAAGCTCCTGATCAAAATTTTGAAATGATATGTCGATGCCAAGTCGTTCTACATATTCGGTAAACAATTCCGATGCGATTAAATAATCTTTCTCAGTACTGGCTTCTTCAAGTGTTAACATGTGGATGTCGAACTTCGACTTTGTCAGTAGCAAAAATACCTACCCGATAAAAAGAGGCGATTTTTTGAACAAACGTAGCATCCTGAAAGAAAAATCATTGTTTGAAATTCGTAAGTATCCCTTTGAAATTTGTTCAAATAAACAGTGCAAAGAAACTTGTTTTGTATCATGAATCAAATAACACATTTTTGCGCTGTCAAAATTTACTCACTATTGGTTTGCTGTACCTTATTAACGAGCCAACCGGCTTTTGCACAGAGTACCGATAGCACTAAAAATCAAAGCAGGCACATAGGCGGTGGCGTTACGGTCACCAATAATGGAATTTCTTTATTGCCTACTTTTTCATTAGGTAAGCCTGCTGCCATCTTCGACTTGAATGTAGGAGGTAAAAAATTAAGTTTTGAGCCGCAATTCCGGTTTTCATTGGAAGGAAAACCATGGTCGTACATTTTCTGGTGGCGTTATAAACTTGTGAATTCGAGCAAATTTAAATTTAGTGCTGGGGCGCACCCAGCTGTAATTTTCAAGGAAACAATAGCACCATCCAACGGAAGTTCCAGCGACATGCTTGAAGCTCAACGTTACATAGCTGCTGAGTTTGTTCCCAATTATTTTATTACCGAAAGCATAAGCGTAGGCCTTTACTACTTGACATCTCATGGTTTAGATGCGTCTACGATAAATCAAACACACTTTCTAACAATAAACGGCAACTTCTCTAACATCAAACTCAATGAAAAATATTATATGAAATTTAATCCGCAACTATATTATTTGAAAATGGATGAAAAAGACGGCTACTATGCAACAGCAACAATCACACTCGCCAAACACGATTTTCCTCTTTCCATACAGTCGATCACGAACCAGGCTATTGAAACCAATATCCCGGCAAAAAGTGATTTTGTGTGGAACGTCAGTTTGATTTATTCATTCAGCAATGAATATGCAAAGAAATGATAGGGGAACATTCTTTTTCATTAACTTAACTGAATGGAAATGGTTGAGACGTTAGAAGAGTTTTATAAGCGAAAACTGGATTGGATGCCGGATACCATCAAGAATGAAATAGGGCATTTCAACATGTTTCGACTAGAGCCTTATGTTGAAGGGAATCCAACCAATATACCGTATCGGAGAAGGGATTTCTATAAAATTATGCTGGTAAAAGGACAAAGTCAGGTTCATTTTGCCGATAAAGTAGTGACAATAAAAAAGCAGGCCTTGTCATTTTCAAATCCTCTCATTCCCTATAAATGGGAGCATTTAGATAAAATTCGGGAGGGCATGTATTGCATCTTCAACCAACAGTTCTTTCATCAGTTTGGCCTGTTAAATCAATATGAAGTTTTCCAACCCAATGGCGCGCACATTTTTGAATTATCCGATGGAGAAACTGAACAGGTAAGTGTACTTTTTGAGCGGATTGAGGAAGAGTTTAACTCGGATTACAAATATAAATACGATGCAATTCGAAATAAGATTTTTGAATTGATTCATCTGGGATTAAAGATGCAGCCTTCAGGCGATCTTGAAAAACATCCTATCAACGCAGCGCAAAGAATTTCCACCTTGTTTTTAGAACTAGTGGAGCGTCAGTTTCCGATTGACGATATGCACCCCTCGGTACAGTTGCGCAAGGCTTCCGATTTTGCCAATCAACTGAACGTGCATGTAAATCATTTAAACCGTGCAATAAAAGAAACCACGCAAAAGACCACCACGCAAATTATCTCCGATCGTCTTTTGCAGGAATCAAAAATTCTATTGCGTCACAGCACTTGGAATGTATCGGAGATTGCTTACTCTCTCGGCTTTAGCGAAGTAACACACTTTAACAATTTTTTTAAGAAAAAACTTAAAATTAGTCCGCTCAAATTCAGAAATGTTTGAAATTCGTAACCGAGCCTTAAGTCGATATCGTTATATTTAACCAACAAAATTTTCCCTTAAATAAACTAATACTATGGCAGCCATCAATCTTAACGTAAACGGAAAAAGCCAATCCGTAGATGTGGATCCTAAAACACCAATGCTGTGGGTTTTACGCGAACATCTAAATCTCGTGGGTACTAAATATGGTTGTGGCATTGCCCAATGTGGTGCCTGCACCATTCATGTAGATGGCGTGGCCGTGCGCTCTTGCCAATTGCCGGTTTCCGTAATGGAAAATAAATCGATCACAACGATTGAAGGCTTATCTGAAAATGGAGATCATCCCGTTCAAAAAGCGTGGTTGGAGCACGATGTGCCTCAGTGCGGCTATTGCCAGACAGGCCAAATCATGACGGCTGCTGCCCTGCTAAGTACAACCCCTAATCCAACAGATGAGGAAATTGAAACTGCCATGAATGGAAATATTTGCCGTTGTGGCACTTATTTGCGAATCAAGGCAGCCGTAAAAACAGCGGCTACAGCGAATTCATAATCAAATCAAAATTATCCAGCCATGACACTAGTAAAAACCACGATAGATAGAAGATCATTTTTAAAAGTTTCGGCACTGGCAGGCGGGGGCATGATGCTTAGCTTTAGCTGGCTGGCCGGTTGCAAGCCCACTCCCGAAGAAGCCTTAGCAATGCCAAAAGAATGGTTTGAACTAAACAGTTACATTAAAATTGGCGAAAATGGACTCGTAACACTTATGTCGCCAAATCCGGAATTTGGATCGAATGTTAAAACTTCCATGCCTATGATTCTGGCTGAAGAGTTGGATGTAGATTGGAAAAATGTTGTTGTAGAACAAGCTGATTTCTATCCCGAACGATTCGATCGTCAATTTACCGGAGGTAGTCAGGGCATTCGCCAGGGATGGAAGCCGTTGCGTACGGTTGGTGCAACAGCCCGGCAAATGCTTATTGGTGCAGCTGCGCAAACATGGAATGTTCCAGCTTCGGAAATAACTACCGAAGCAAGCATGCTTCACCACAAAGCGAGCGGTAAAAAAGCAGGGTATGGTGAAATGGCCTCGCTGGCCGCAGGGCAAGCCGTGCCGAAAGAAGTTTCTCTAAAAGAGATTGCCGACTTCAAAGTAATAGGCAATTCAAAAAAGAATGTTGACGGAAAAAGCATCATCACTGGAAAGCCCATGTTTGGCATGGATCATAGCCAGGAAGGAATGTTAATCGCTATGATAGCACATCCACCTTTTGGAATGCGCGTAAAATCTGTTGATGATACGGCAGCGAGATCGATGCCCGGTATTAAAGATGTCTTCATCATACAAACATTACAAGACGATTACGAGCGCGCGGGTTTCGATACGACCACTTTTACCGAATTGGCGGTCGTTGTGGGAAACACAACCTGGGAAGTAATGAACGCCAAGAAGGCCCTGAATATTGAATTCGAAAAAATTTCAGACTCAAGCTTTGTTATGAATGGCTGGGGCGGTAAACAAACCGTTAAAGTTCCCGGAGGTCTTGAGAGCACCGAAGGACATAAAAGCAGGATGGCTGAGATGGCAAAAAAATCGGGCAATGTTCTTCGCAAAGATGGTGACCCGGCTGCTGCCTTTAAAAAAGCCGCAAAGGTTTTGGAACGCACGTACAATGCACCTTTCCTGGCTCATAATACGATGGAGCCCGTTAACTGCTTCGCCTATGTTACAGCAGACAAAGCTGAACTTTATGGCCCCACACAGGCTCCGGATTTTGTGCGTAATACGGTTGCTGCCCGACTGGGTCTACCAAAAGAAAGCGTTCACATTAAGCTGCCGCGTATGGGAGGTGGCTTTGGTTTACGTGCTTACGGTCATCATATGGTTGAGGCTGCCGTTATCTCACAAAAATTAAATGCACCTATTAAAATGGTTTATACCCGCGAGGACGATATGACGTACGGAATTTATCGCCCTACCTACACGGCTACGTACCGAGCGGCATTAGATGAAAATAATAACTTAATTGCCTTTCATGTTCGTGGTGGTGGTGTACCCGAACATCCGATTCACGCCAATCGTTTTCCTGCCGGTGCAGTTGATAATTATTTAGCCGAAGGGTGGGCTTTGGAATCCAACATTACCATTGGAGCATTTCGTGCACCGCGGTCAAATTTCAATGCCGCAGCCGAGCAATCTTTCCTTGATGAACTGGCGGAACTCGCAGGAAAAGATCCGATTGATTTTCGTCTTGAATTACTGGAACGCGCCAAGAACAATCCGGTTGGTGAAAGAAATGACTACGATGCCGATAGGTATGCAGGCGTGCTAAAACTGGTTCGTGAGAAATCAAATTGGAATGAAACACAACCCAATGTACATCGTGGTGTGTCCGCTTATTTCTGTCATAATACCTATGTAGCTGAGGTGCTCGATTTATCGATGCAAAACAATAAGCCGGTATTTGAGAAAGTGTATGCTGCAGTGGATTGTGGTATTGTTATTAATCCTGATGCCGCAAAAAATATGGGCGAAGGTGGAATTGTAGATGGAATTGGAAATGCCATGTTTGGCGAATTAACTTTTGTTGATGGTGTGCCAGAAAAAAATAATTTCGATAAGTACCGCATGATCCGGCAGAAAGAATCACCGAAAGCTATCGAAGTACATTTTGTTAAAAATAATGAGGATCCAACGGGTTTGGGTGAACCCTTATTTCCGCCTGTTTTTGCAGCCGTTGCCAACGCATTGTATAAGGCCACAGGAAAACGTTTTTACAATCAGCCTTTCGGGAAGGAATTGGAGAAAGATATTCAAGCGATGTAGTTAAGATTTCACACAAATAATAGGAAGAGCCTCTCTTAATCAAATTAGGAGAGGCTCTTTTAACATAATTTTCTCATTGTTTACTTATCCCAAGATTTTCATTTTTATGCAACTCAGGATTTTCTATGAGCGAAGCGACAAAAGCTGCAATACTTTTTCTGGAAATGGCAGAACCTGTTTCGGGCTCACCTTTTATAGTGATCGCATAATCAATCTCGTTTTCATTGGTAAACCAATCTGGGCGAAGAATGGTATAATCCAATCCTGAAGTCTCTATTACATCGGCTAACTTTCGATAAGGTATTAAGGCTGGTTTCAAAGGGGTTACATAAATGCCAATGGAACTGATGGCGATGATTCTCTTCACCCCGGTTTCATGCATAGCCATTATAATATTCTTTGCCATTGCTTCCAAATTGCCTGCAAGGCCTAGGTAAACAATATATTGTCCTGCCATAACAGTCTTCAGTTTGGGATAATCCATTACATCTACCTCCTCTACTCTGTTGCCGGTGGTATCGTTTGTAATTCTGTTTTTGTTTCGTGCCAACAAAGTAAGATGAACATCTTGCATATTCTGCAGCGTATCAATCACATATCTCGCTAGGCTACCGCTTGCTCCTATCACTAAAACTTTTTTCAAAGTACTATTTTTTTTAATTTCTTATTCCTTAAGTTTAAGTACATCCGACTAAATTATCCGGTTTGATATGCAAGGAATAACTTACATCTTCTTCACTATCAAATTAGTTTACTTTTTCGTTTGCTCCACAGAAATGCCCGTATAACGATCGCCCACAATCTTAATTTTATTCAAATCAGTCGTAAGCTTTTGCAATTCATCAATAGTAAACTCATAGTTGGCAGCCCACATATTTTCCTGTAAATGGGCTTGCTTGGTAGTGCCTGGAATGGGGACGATGAAAGGCTTTTGTGCCAACAACCAGGCTAGTGCCACTTGTGCTACGGTTAACCCTCTATCATCTCCAAACTCTTTTAGGATGGATATAATAGGCCAGTTTGCAATTAATGCATCTTTCTGATAACGCGGCAACGAACCTCGGTTATCATTTGCTGCATTATATTGTGTACGCTCATTAAGGTAGCCCGAAAGCAAACCTCGACTGATTGGACTATATGGTACGAAACCAATTCCAAGTTCTTCACAAACTTTGATCACATCATTTTCGGGTTGCCGTGTCATTAAGGAGTATTCACTTTGTAAAGCTGTTAACGGCTGCACCCTATGAGCTCTGCGAATGGTTTCTCCATTAGCTTCACTCAATCCAAAATATTTTACTTTGCCTTCATTTATTAACTCTTTTACTGTTCCGGCCACTTCTTCAATAGGCACATTGGGATCAACACGGTGTTGATATAAAAGATCGATGTAGTCTGTTCGTAAACTTTTTAAGGAGTGTTCTACTACTTTTCTTATCCTTTCCGGCCGACTGTCTAATCCTAAACTTGGTTTTCCTTCCTTAAACCCAAACTTCGTGACCACGATCACTTCCTTGCGAAACGGAGCCAATGCTTCACCTACTAGCTCCTCATTGCTAAAAGGGCCATATGCTTCTGCAGTATCAAAGAAGTTAACACCGAGTTCAGGGGCTTTTCGAATTAATGCAATCATTGCTTTCCTATCGGGAACAAAACTTCGGTGATAGCTCATTCCCATACATCCTAGTCCCAAGGCAGAGACTTCAATACGCTGCTTCCCAGAACCTAATTTTCTTTTGTTTGAATTGTCTGAAATTATATGATTTTCATCTTTTTCACTTTTACTGAATTTTGTTGTCAATCCGAAGGCAGAAGTTGCTACCAACGTTGTTCCTAACAACGCCCCAGTCTTAATAAAGTCTCTTCTATTATTTTTCATTTCTTTTGTATGTTAAGTTTATGTAACCATTTTTCGACTCCAAATCCTTAACTGATTGCGCATACAAACCTAGAGATGAGACTCTCTATTCAATAACGTCAAACAAACAGAAGATTACGAAAATCAAGCAATACTCGCCAAAAAAAATGGCGGTCATTAAAGCCCTAGCGCCACCAACTCTCCAGCATGGCCAACCGCGCCTACAGCAATCACAATATATTGCTTACCATTGATGGAATACGTCATGGGTATGCCGGCTTGAAAAGCGGGCAATTCAATTTCAGAAATAATTTCACCCGTTGCTTTGTCATGCGCTCTGAATTTATTTCCTCCGCCACCGTCCGAAGCGTAAAGTCCTGCTCCTTCTCCAGCAAACAATAATGTTTTCGTTACCAACATGCCCACGCGATCGGGTAAACCTGTACGGGGTATGTTTATTCCTTTTAAGGCCGGAATATCTTTTACCCAATCAGGTGTATCGGCATTAGCGATCATCCATTTATGATCACCGGTGTTCAAATCGATGGCTGTGATTCTGCCATACGGTGGTTTCACTAACGGCAAACCATGCGGACCAATGCGTGAACTACCCATATAGGCGATGTAATCCATATCTGACAAATCTGGAGCCGACTCTAAACTCATAGGTCGTAACACCGTGCTGGATGAAACATAGAGCATTCCGGTTTCCGGATCCAACACACCGCCTTGCCAATTGGCACCACCAACTGCATCTGGGAGCATCAACATTCCCATCACATTTGGCGGATTGTAAACACTGACAGGTGTATAGAGCGGTCCTTTTTTATATTGCTTTACAATTCGCAGCGCTTCTTCTTTAATAGCAGGTGTAAAGTCAACAAGGATATCATCGGAATAACCTTGACGATCATACGCTGCCGGCTTAGTGGGAAAAGGTTGTGTAGGTGATGTCCACTCTCCTGTCACATCACTTTTGGGAACAGGCCGTTCTTCAATGGGCCAAACCGGTTTGCCGGTAACCCGATCAAACACATAAGCAAACGCCTGCTTGGTAAGTTGAACAACAGCCTGAATTGGTTTTCCATCCACGGTGATGTCCGCCAATATGGGTGGAGCCGGCAAATCATAATCCCAAATGTCGTGATGGATCAATTGGTAGTGCCACACTTTTTTTCCTGTCCTTGCATTAAGGCACACTAAACTTTGTGAGAATAAATTATTACCTGGCCGGTGTCCGCCATAAAAATCTCCGGTAGCAGCTTCCAATGGCAGATATACATAACCCAATTTCGGATCGGCTGTAAGCGGTGCCCACGCGCCCGCATTTCCGGTATACTTCCAACTATCTTGTTCCCACGTTTCATTACCTTCTTCTCCTTTCTGTGGTATGGTATGAAAAATCCATAGTTGCTTTCCTGTCTCTACATCATAACCCATGATGTTGCCAGGCACTTGTTTTTTAGAAACAGGTGCTAAGCCTACAGGAAAACTTGCACCCACAATAATCACATCGTTGACGATGATTGGTGGTGAGGTGGAGCCAATGGTTGATGTTAATGGATCGGCACCCAGGCCCAAGCCTTTTTTTAAATTTACAACTCCGTGATCTCCAAATTCGGGAATCAACTGTCCGGTCTGTGCGTCTAACGAAATCAACTGAAAACTTGGTGTGATGTAGATAACACGGTCTTTTCCCTTTACCGATGAAGTCCAGTAGGCCACACCTCTTCCAGAATTTTGTCGCGGCACATAAGCCAGGCGTTCTTTTTCATCAAAGCGGAATGTCCATAATGTTTCGCCTGTCATTGCATCGATGGCAGCCACTGTTCGGCTTGAACCTGCCGTTGTGTATAAGATTCCATTGGCCATCAACGGAGTTACTTTAAAATAAAATTCAGGCTTAGCACCAAAGTTATCCGTCTTCCATCGCCAAAGTACTTTCAGATCTTTTGCATTCTCTTTATTGATCTGATCTAACGGAGAATAGTTGGTGCTCGCATAGTCCCCGCGATGTTGCCTCCAATCACCTTCAATAGTCGGTGCTTTGGGATCGGCTTCTTTGGGTATAAACTGCATGGCCACCCGTGAAGATTCCGGTTCGCCCACAATAATGTTTTGTAATTCATCTTTACTGGTGGAGAGTTCCGTTTCGCCAGACGGAAACTCGTTTACCTCCAAAATGAAAGCGAGTAAAGCTGCATATGATGCATCGTCCATCGAGTGCGGATTTGTTTTTGGCATCGTTGCTTTAGTCAATTCAAATAATTCCGCCATTGACTTTTCCTTCCACTTCGAAAGAAAGCGATCGCCCATCAACGCGCCTCCACCTTCTGTGCCATGTAAATCTCTTCCGTGACAAGCAGCACAATTGACTACATACAAACCTAAACCCAACTCCGCTTGCTTCGAAGAAAAGACCGCAGTCATGGAGGCAATAATTTTAACAGTATCAGCAGCATCAGCTGAATTCGGATCGGGTTTCGAACACGAAAAGAGAACCAATAGAATGGCTGACAAACAGAATAGCACAATGGTTTTTTTCATTGAGACAAGTAGATATGAACTCTAAGTTAATTTTTAAATTACACAATAGTCTTTTTGCGTTGGTATTTTAAATCTAAGTGATCGGCAACGATAAATCAGCTATATTGGATGTAATTCATCACACCCCTAACAATATGCGCAACCTCAAATACTATCTAGCAGTCCTTTTATTTATTCTGGTTCCCTTTCAAATTGTTTTATCGCAACCAGCCGATAAAGCTGCTGAGGGCATTTCTACTGAACGTTTAAAACACTACCAGAATTTTATAAACAGTGAAATTGAATCGGGTCAGATTCCGGGCGCGGCCACGCAAATCATGTATGAGGGTACTGTCGTATACAATAAATCCTTCGGCTACAGCAACATAAAAGATAAGCGACTGATGAAACCGGACGATATCTTTTTTATACAATCAATGACCAAACCCATAATCACCGTGGGTTTCATGATGCTCTATGAAGAGGGTCATTTTCAACTTACCGACCCCGTTTCAAAATACATTCCCGCTTTCAAAAATCTTCGGGTAATTAAAAATATTGATGGCGGTATTAAAGGTGAGACGGTTCCGCTTAAGCGGGAAATAATTATTGCCGACTTACTAAGCCATACAGCCGGATTCAGTCACGGTATTAGCGGCAGTCAATTCGATAAAGAATTTGGCGCTGAATTATTCAAACCCTTTAAGACAATTCAGGAACGAGTAGATAAACTTTTGCAATTGCCTTTGTTAGGACAACCTGGAGAACAATGGGCTTATAGCGCGGCCCCAGATGTGCTCTCTGTTTTAATTGAAATATTTTCTGGTCAAAGTACCGATCAGTTTCTTTCCGAGAGAATCTTCAAACCACTGGGTATGAAAGATACCGGCTATAATCTTACCAAGGTTCAACAAGCAAGAGTGGTGCAAGTGCATGGTAAAAGTGCTGCCGGTAGTCTTATCAGTATGACTTCGCAACCGAGGATGGAAGGTAATACTTTATGGAGTGGTGTTAATGCATTGTTTTCTACCACCGATGATTATATGAAGTTTTGTCAAATGTTACTTAATAAAGGCTCGCTGAATGGCCAACAACTATTGAGCAGGAAAACAATTGAACTAATGACTCAGAACCATAGTGGTAAGTTATTTGATAAAAATGGAGAAGGATTTGGCTATGGATTTGCCGTGGTTAACGATGTTTCTTCAACCAATAACGTAGGCACGAATGGTACGTATTATTGGGCGGGTGCTTTTAATACCCATTTCTTTATCGATCCTAAAGAAAAGTTAATTGCAGTATTTATGACACAAACAACTGAATTCAACTGGTACTATCATGATAAACTTCGTCAGATGGTTTATCAAGCGATAAGGTAAATTTAATATCACAATGAAAACATTATTTAACGTAAGTAGTTTGGTTCTGGTGCTTGTTACACTAACCGTTAGCCACGTTTACGCACAAGATAAAAACTTGGTGGTACGCGTTGCCAAACTTAAAATTGATTCCCTGAAGTTGCAGGAATATAATGCTGCTCTTAAAGAAGAAATCGAAACTTCTGTCCGTATCGAACCAGGCGTGCTTACCTTGTATGCGGTAGCTGAAAAAGATAATCCAACTTCCATTACAATATTTGAAATCTACATAAATGCTGATGCCTTTAAATCACATCTTGAATCAACGCATTTTAAAAAGTACAAGAGCACGACTCAACAAATGGTACTGACACTCGAACTCATAGAGACTGAGCCAATAATACTGGCGATTAAGCCGAATGTAAAAAAGAAATTAAAGTGACTCCGGTAATAAGCTTTCAGAAACGAAATTCAAATGTTTAATCGAAGACTTGACTGGTCTGTGATGACACAGATCAGGGTTGGTGCCTTATTATTTTTTGCTTATTGCTTCATCTAATACTCTTAAAGCTGCTTCCGAATGCGCTCTTTGCATTTCCGCTTCCTTTTGATTTTGCGCAGCCCTGATTTCTGCTTCTCTTGCAATTTTAGAATTCTCAATGGCAAGAGCTTCTTGTTCATCTGCTCTTGCTTTCTGGAAATATCCATAAGTCATTGACGATAATGATATAATTGTGAGAAGTCCAATAATTAAATTCTTTTTCATATCAATTGCATATTGGTTTATTAAGTATCAATACAGTCTCGTCATTTAAAGTGATTCCGCCAACTTCCGCATAGTACGTACCCGCTCCGGATCAACCGTGCGGTATTTAAATTCAGAACCTTCTTCTGAACCCATGCCAGCAATAGCCTGATTTTTATACGTCATCACACTCTCATTAAAAGCCGTTGCTGAAAAATGAATCTCTTTCGCACCTGTCTTTCTCACAACATCTTCAACGGTATTTTCATTCACGCCCGAGCCCGGCATAATGGCAATACGGCCGGCCGCTTTTTTTATAAGTTCACCAATAAGATCAGCGCCAAGCGCAGCGGTTGTTTTATGCCCTGCGGTAAGTATCCGATCGAAGCCAATCTCAATACAATCTTCCAAGGCCTCAAACGGATCACGCGTCATATCAAATGCGCGGTGGCAGGTAACTTTTAAAGGTCGTGCAATGCTAATCAGTTCTTTGCATCGCTTTTTATCCAAGGTTCCGTCCTCATTCAAAATACCAAACACAACGCCATCCACACTTATACGCTGGCATTGATAGATGTCGCGCTTCATGCTATGAAATTCATAATTGGTGTAACAAAAATCTCCACCCCGAGGCCGAATCATAACAAATACATCCAGATTAACATTTTGTCGCACCGACTCTATGATGCCATATGAAGGCGTGGTTCCGCCTTCGGCCGGATTGTCGCACAATTCAATGCGATCTGCTCCGCCCTCCTGGGCTCTTAAAGCCGACTCGATATTATATACTACTATTTCAATTTTCATGGTAAGATTCGATCCAAATCCAGCATTAACTTTTACTCTTTCTCAAAATTATTTTCTCCGAAACATTTTTGGATCGATCTGATTCCTGCATCAGTATGGCAAGACCAAGGTTCTCTGTATCTGTGATCGAAAGCTTTTTATCCGCAACATTCAACGAAATAAATAAATCTGTTACGAATTGAAATTCATCTTTATTACGAGGGGTAATTATTACTGATTTCATACTCAAAGATAATTAACCTTATGTTTAATAGTAACTCTTCGCCTCGAACAATTTGTTTGGTACTTCTTCGCTCTTCACGGCATACGTAAATCCTTTCTGTAATGCATACGCTCCCACTTCACCATTTTTATTGAGTGCTAAAAATCCGACCTGAATTTCTTTTGACTTAACGGGTTGATTTTTTACGATTCGTTGCACGGCTTTTTCACAGGCCTGCTGAGGTGTGTTTCCTTGTCGCATTAACTCTACTACTAAATGAGATCCTACAATGCGAATTACTTCTTCACCCACTCCAGTAGAAGTGGCTGCGCCAATTTCGTTATCAACAAATAAAGCCGCGCCAATAATTGGCGAGTCCCCTACCCGGCCCTGCATTTTATAGGCCATGCCACTGGTAGTACAAGCACCCGATAAATTCTGCTTATCATCCAACGCAACAATGCCAATGGTATCATGATTTTCAATATTGGCAACGGGTTTATACTGTGCTGTCTTCAACCACTCCTTCCAGGCCTTTTCAGATTCCTTGGTTAATAGTTTTTCTTTTTTAAATCCTTGCGCTAAAGCAAAACGAAGTGCGCCTTCTCCTACCAAAAAAACATGCGGGGTCTTTTCCATCACTTTACGTGCGACCGAAACCGGATGCACAATGTGTTCCAAACAGGCCACTGCGCCACAGTTTGCAAACTCATCCATAATACACGAGTCCAAGGTAACGCGGCCATCACGATCGGGTAATCCACCCAACCCAACGGAGGTTTCTTTCGGGTCGCCTTCGGGTACCCGGGCACCTGCTTCCACGGCATCAAGCGCGCGCCCACCAGTCGATAGAATTTTCCACGCTTCTACATTCGCATCTAATCCAAAATTCCATGTAGAAAGCACAACGGGTTTGCTTGCAAGTGATGCTGATTTCTCTGAAGCCCATAATTTAGTGAGTGGAACAAAGGAAGCCAGCGTTCCAAGCTGAAGAAATTTTCTGCGAGTTGCCATAATGAGGAATTTGGATTTTAGAATGACGAATTACGATTTTAAGAATCAGTCCTATTTTTCAATTATTCTACGGGCTGTGCGAAAACGTTTATCATAGTAATCGGAATAAAGATTCGTTTCCACTACCCCAAGCGAAGTAGAGGCATGAATAAACTTTACATTGTCACGCGCTTTAACTTCCGTTACAATACCTACATGCGTAATCTCTCGTTTCTTTTTGCCAGTCGCGAAAAAAACAAGATCGCCAGACGTTATTTTCTTTCGCTTGACCTTCTTCCCTACCTGCGCTTGTCCCTCGGCAGTCCGTGGCAATGTTAAACTAACGGATTGAAAAGCATTACCGGTAAGCCCCGAGCAATCCATACCTACCCGCGTGGTGCCTCCGTACTTATAAGGTGTGCCCGTAAACGTTCGCGCTGTCTTAATTACTTCAGCCACCTGCGCTTCGCGGGCTTTCCGCGCTGCACTGCAAGAACAAAACAATATCAAAATGAAGATAAAAAGGCCCGAATGATGATGGGTTATTTGACTAATTTTGTGGCTTGAAAAAATATTCATACGATTCATTCAAAGTTACTAATTAATGCCACACAGTAAAGTTAGTGAAGTCACAGATCTAAGCCCGATTAGCACAAAGCTACTGGAACAATTTTATGCCTTAGTGGGTACTCATCATGTGATAGTTGATGAGGAATGTCGGGTTGAATACGGGCATGATAAAACGGAAGATTATCAATTTCTACCCGATCTTGTAATTAAGCCTGGCACTCCGCAAGAAATTAGTGAGATTCTGAAAATTTGCAACGCACACAAAATTCCAGTAACGCCCCGGGGTGCCGGAACCGGATTGAGTGGTGGCGCCTTGCCGATTAATAAAGGCGTGGTGATTTCCATGGAACGCTTCAACAAGATTCTATCTATTGATGAGTTGAACCTTCAGGCCACGGTAGAGCCTGGTGTGATCACCGAAGTATTTCAAAATGCTGTAAAAGAAAAAGGTCTTTTCTATCCCCCCGATCCAGCCAGCAAGGGCTCTTGTTTTTTAGGCGGCAATCTCGCCAATAATTCAGGCGGGCCGAAAGCGGTAAAATATGGCGTTACCCGCGATTATGTTATAAACATGGAAGTGGTTCTGCCAACGGGTGAAATTATCTGGACAGCCGCTAATGTATTGAAGAACTCTACCGGTTATAATCTTACCCAACTGATGTGCGGCAGTGAAGGCACATTGGGCATAATCACCAAAATAGTTTTTAAGCTTCGGGGATTTCCTCAAAAAAACGTTTTGCTTTTAATTCCATTTGTTACCAATGAAGAAGCTTGCAAGGCGATAGCGGCCATCTTTGTAGAAGGCATTACTCCTTCCGGTATGGAATTTTTTGAACGCGAAGCAGCCGCCAAAACCTTTGAATACTGCGAAAAGGTTTTAAACAGTCCTGTAACCACACGACTTGATAATACCATGGATGCTTATGTGTTGTGTGAGCTCGATGGTAATGATGAGGAAGTATTGATGCGTGATGCCGAACGCGTCATGAATGTAGTAGAAAAGTTTCAATGTGGTGAAGTACTTTTTGCCGAAAGCAATGCACAAAAAGAAGAACTCTGGAAAGTGCGCAAAAATATTTCTCCAGCGGTTAATTGGTATACACTAACCAAATCGGACGATGTAGTGGTTCCACGCAGCAACTTGCCCAAGTTGATTAAAGGCATAAAAGAAATTGGCAAGCAATACGGATTTAATACCGTTTGCTTCGGCCACCTGGGCGATGGCAATCTTCATGTAAATATTTTAAAAGAGAACATCAGTGAAGCCGATTGGGAAAATAAAATTCCTCAAGGTATTGGTGAAATTTTTAAACTCACCGTTAGTTTAGGCGGTACGTTATCCGGAGAGCACGGCATTGGAATTGCCAAACGACCTTATATGCCCATCGCGATGAGTGAAGTAAATCTTAATCTGATGCGAGGCATTAAAAAAGTCTTTGATCCCAACGGAATTCTCAACCCCGGAAAAATCTTTTGATTAGTCTGGTTAACAAAAAAAAGCGGCTATCCCTTTGTAAGGATAGCCGCTTTACTTAGAAGAAGATCCTATTTGAACGAACGAAGTGTTCCAAAATAATAATGCAATCCCACCTGCACACCAACCAGAAAGTTAGCCCGGCCTCCAAAAATTTCAGAAACATTACCACTCTTCAATAGATCGATAATATCCTCATTACGCATATCTGTAAAGCTGTAGTTAGCTCTTACCTGTGTAGTTAAAAACAAATTCTTCGACAAATCAATATCAAGACCAAAGGCGGCCGCCAATTGAAACTCGGTATTCTTAAAGTCGTTTAATTTCTTATCAAGCAAAGTGGTAGTAGGTACATCGTTTGGAAGTTCATACGTTCCATTTCCATTATCTATGGCTGATGGATAATCATCTTTAATGGTGGCGAAGTCCATACCCTCCGGGATTTCGTAATTACCGGCATTGGTTGTTAGTGTCTCAATGCCACTATTCATGATTCCAAGCTGGGGTCCAAAATTGAAGTTACCCCGCACACCTCCACTACCGCCACCCATAAACTTCATTAACAATGGAATGTTGATATACTGAACATCAATTTTTCTGGTGCCAGCTATTTGTTTTGCAGTATTGATTACATCATAAATCTGCCCTTGCTTTGAGATGATCGATTCCAATTGCAAGCCAAATTTATTTCCAAAGTCCATACCAAAACTAAAACCAACCGGGGCCCAGTTATAGGTGTAGGTTGAACTATAACGTGGGTCTTCACTGAGCCCTTTATCTAAAACAAAGGTTGCATTGTAAGCCGTGGTAGCACCCAGGTGTATTTGAGCCTTTGCTTGTATGCCAGCCAGAATAAAAAATGAGAAAGCAATCCAGTAGATTTTTGATTTCATATGTTTAACTTTTGCGTTAATTTCTGTAAAGCTAGATTAAGTAACCCTTTATTAAGTGCATAAATCTATAAAAAGGTACTCATATTATTATTTACACCCTGTTAAATGCCCGATTGATAAACGTAAAGGAGTTAAAAATCACGAAAAAGAAGACTTTATCTCATCAAATTTAAAACATATTTAGATCGTGTGCGGAATCACCGGAGTATTTGCCTTTAACCTGGTTGGTAAGTTTAACATGATTCATGTTACTTCTGCCACTATGGCCTTGCAAAAGCGTGGTCCGGATTTTCAGGATATTTATCTCGATGAGTTTGTTGCGCTAGGGCATCGCAGACTTTCTATTATTGATACGCGAGCCGTTGCCCACCAGCCCATGCGCGATATAACCAAGCGCTATACCATAGTTTTTAATGGCGAAATTTTCAACTATCAGGAAATCAAGCTTGAACTTGAAGCAAGGGGGATCGCCTTTAACACGGAATCCGACACGGAAGTATTGCTAAATCTTTTTATTCTTGAAAAGGAAAACTGCTTGAACCGACTCAACGGTTTCTTTTCCTTTTGCATCTACGATAAGCAAGAGCAAACTTTCTTTTTGGCCCGCGATCGCTATGGCATCAAGCCACTGCTTTATTTGTTTGATGAAGACAAATTTCTCTTTGGCTCTGAAATGAAGGCTCTTGTTGAATACGGCATTGATAAAGAGATCGACTTTCAATCGCTCTATACGTATCTGCAACTCAACTATATTCCGGCACCGGCCACCATTTTTACGCATGTAAAAAAATTGATGCCCGGACATTATTTGAAAATTAGCTATAAGAAACTGGAAACACATTGTTATTACACCATCCCCGAACGGGAAAATCAAAAACCACCAAGCGATTATACTGCAGCAAAAAATACACTTACTGAGTTATTAGAGGATTCTGTAAAACGAAGATTGATCTCCGATGTACCCATTGGTTCTTTTCTGAGTGGTGGCATTGATTCATCCGTTATCACAACCCTGGCTGCGAAATACAAGCCTGATCTTCACACATTTTCGATTGGGTTTAAAGACGAAAAGTTTTTTGACGAAACACACTATGCCCAACGCGTAGCCGACCATCTTAAAACCAACCATACGGTTTTTTCATTAACGAATGATGACTTACTTGCTCACGTGCATCAGACACTCGATTATCTCGATGAACCCTTTGCGGATTCTTCTGCCCTCAATGTTTTCATTTTAAGCAAAGAAACCCGCAAGCATGCAACAGTTGCTTTATCGGGCGATGGAGCCGATGAATTATTAGGGGGTTACAATAAGCACGCGGCCTTTCATCGAATTATAAATAAAGGCTGGCAAGAAAATCTGACAGGTGTGCTTGAACCACTTTGGAAATCATTACCTCAATCCAGAAATAGTAGGTGGAGCAATAGATTTCGCCAACTCTCCCGCTTTGCAGAAGGCATGAAGCTTACTAGCCACGATCGGTATTGGCAATGGGCTGGTTTTGCAAAAGAAGCACAAGCCTTAGATCTTCTTTCTGATCAGTCAAAAGAAAAATTTCAACAAGCAGATTATATAAAAAGAAAGCAGGATTTATTGAAGACCATACCTGTCCATGAATCTATGCGCGAGATATTATTAACAGATGTAAATCTGGTGTTGCCCAACGATATGCTTACCAAAGTAGATCTGATGAGTATGGCGCATGGTCTGGAGGTGCGTGTTCCCTTTCTGGATTATCGCCTGGTCGATTTCATATTCAGCCTTCCAGATGATTATAAAATTACCCGATCGATTCGAAAGCGCATTTTGCAAGATGCTTTTCGCGATGTGTTACCCAAAGAACTTTACAATCGGCCCAAGAAGGGGTTTGAAGTTCCCTTGCTAAAATGGTTTCGCAAAGAATTAAAATCCTGGATTATAGAAGATTTACTCACTGAAAAATATATCCACGAACAAGGAATTTTTGCATACCCCGAAATAAAAAAACTTTTAGATCAACTTTTTTCAACCAATCCACAGGATGCACCGGCTCGTATTTGGGGTTTAATAGTCTTCCAATGGTGGTGGCGAAAATTTATGAAGTGAGTCATTCACACCTGCCCTGCGCGTAACTTCAGCATTGACAGACCATGTCGCTAAGAATGCCAGATTGCATATCATATAGCAAATAAATAAACTATTAAGATAGTTAAGGAATTAAGGATATTAAGAGATTATCCTCTCCATTTCTTAATGCTCTTAATTGTAAAAAATTAGCAATCAGCCGTAAATCTGATTCAGCAATCCGGCCAACCGAACGCCCGCCTGCAGCATTCGGGTTTTGGCTATTGAAAAGTACTTGTAGGAATATTGGTAGCCTAGATTCGAATTACCAATATCGTAAACCTGCGGCCGATAGCTCACCGATTCCATAGCCCAGTCCCGTACTCCGGTACTCTGCCACTTTTTAATTGTTTCTTTATCGGGTGTACCCAACGACTGAGCCAATTCTGTATAACTCAACTTAGTATCGTCAATCATTTCGCTGTCCCAAACCCGATGTAGATTCGATTCGCTACGAAACCATTTAACTTTTACATCATTGCCACCACGATCGCCCGGTTTACCCACATGCAACGGCTGATGCATATCCCCCACCATGTGAATGAGCATCTTTAAATATTCCTGTTCTTGCTTTGGTGTTAGTTTGCCAGCTTTTAACTCTTGAGTGAATTTCTCAATCATCATCACAACCTTCCCGTCAAGGTTACTTTCCACATCTTCGTACAGGCCGCCATCCGGAATAGTGGTCCAATGCCAGTCGGTGGTGTAGTTATACGTAGAATCCGATCGGATTTCATCCATCCAGGTACTCACCATAGCCAACGATTCACCATTCAAGATTTGCTTTATCCGCTTTTTGGCTTTAGCGCTTAAGTATTGCTCAGCAACCAGGCCGGTTGCCCGGTGGCCCGTTGCCCCCCAGCCGAAACCTTCTGATACTGCAAATAATCCAATGATAATTAAAACAAGCTTTTTCATAAGTCATTTAAAAGAACGTTGCAATATTGGAATTTTCATTCATACTAAAATTTTCTATGGATGATAATAAAGTTAATTTTGATACAAGGATATGAAAAACCGGGTTAACCTCTCTGCTTTATTGGTGGCCAACCAATTCGACCTGAAAGGGATCAAGAGTTTTTTTGATAACCGACCTCTGGCTGATAGCTCGACTGAGCTTTTCTACTTTATAGGAAACGATAAATATCAATACTATTTTAATTATGGTGTGGTTGTCTTTTCTGGCCACACTGAAGCTGAAATAAATCAGGCTATTCAATCTGTTAAACCTTATTTGAAAAATCCAGTAGTTAGTTGGTTGCGGGATGATCATGAAATAAGTGCTCAGGAAGGAGAAATGAAATTTGAGTTTAATCGCGTAGTTGTTGGTCGATTAGAAGCCAAGATATTTAGGATTGCAATGTTTAACATTGCCCAATCGGTTGCGTTAGATCATTACCATGAAGTAACCGAAAACTTACTCACAGAAATTCGGGTTTTTACCAACGACCTGGAAATACGCGGCAAGCTCAGCATTAATCGAAAAAATATGCTCAAGTTTATAGGAAAGGCGCTGAATACCCAAAACGAAATTGCTGATAACATTTATATTTTTGATGCTCCCGAGTTAGTGTGGGATGATGAATATTTAGACCGGTTACATATTGGTTTAATGAAACACTTTGATTTACGCTTGCGGTTTAGCGAAATTGAATACACGCTTCAAATTATCGAAAATAATTTGCGGGTTTTTCGCGAGATCACCCATCAGCGTGAAAGCAACACGCTTGAATGGATTATTATCCTATTGATTCTGGTGGAAGTTTTTGATTTATTTATTTCTAAGCTATTGTAGTATGTCTAATCGTCAAGCGCTCTTCCTGAATTTTGACATTAAAGCCCAACCCGATGAGGTAACCTGTGGCCCCACCTGTTTGCATGCTTTATATAAATACTATCGCGATGATATTGGACTTAAAGATGTTATTCAGGAGGTAAAAAGTCTAAAGCGCGGAGGAACCTTGGCGGTAATGCTGGGCAATCATGCCTTGCAGCGAGGGTATAAGGCACACCTCTATACCTATAACCTAACCGTATTTGATCCTTCTTGGTTTTCGTCTTCAGCACCTAAACTGACTGCCGCATTGAAGCAACAAATGCGCTATAAAGTCAAAAAGAAAAAACTATTAGTTGCTTCGCATGCGTACATAAAATTTTTGGAGGCTGGTGGTCAGATATATCAGAAAGAACTCAATGCCGAACTTATTAAAGGGTATCTTAAAAAATCGATTCCGATTCTCACTGGCCTTAGCGCTACGTATCTATATGGTACCCCGCGTGAGATGGCTGATAGTGGTAAATTTGATAGTATTAAAGGTGAGCCCGTAGGTCATTTTGTAATCATTAATGGATATGATGAAGCTACCCAAACCGTTTATCTTGCCGATCCGATGAACCCGAATCCCCTTAAGAGTCAATATTATAGTGTAAACTTTGATCGGTTAATTAATAGCATTATGCTTGGAATAGTTACCTACGATGCCAATCTACTTATCATTGAACCAAACCGATAGGTATGCCAAAACTGATTGTAGTTGAAAAGCCAGAAAATTGGTACTTGAGTGTGCGTGACGTTGAGGTCATTTCGCCAGATCGGTATATTACTGATCCCGCGTATCAGGAGGCAAAAGGTATTAAGGTTTTGAACCTTTGCAAATCTTATCAATATCAAAGTGAAGGGTACTATGTATCCTTGTTAGCCGAAGCCCGGGGTCATAAAGTGTTACCCGAAGTATCAACGATTCAAGACTTTCGATTTCCCTCTATCCTACGTGATGACTCGCTGGACTTTGATGTACTTATTCAAAATACTTTCAAGAATGAAAATTCAGATAAAGTAGAACTCAACATTTATTTTGGCTCAACAAAATCGGAAATTCATAACCGCCTTGCCCTTCAACTCTTTCAAATGGTGCAGGCGCCTTCGGTGCGGGCCATTTTTTCCAAAAAGAATAAATGGGTGCTTCAAAGTATTAAGCCAATCAGTTTAAGTGAAGTGCCCGCTGACGATAAGCCGCTGCTCATTCAGGCTTTGGAACGATACCTTTTGCGCAAACGTGACTTTCGCCCCGATAAAAAGAAATATGACCTCGCTATCCTGGTCAATCCCGAGGATAAAAATCCACCCTCCGATGACCGGGCATTAAAACGATTTTATCGTGCAGCTATAGAAGCTGGTTTCAATACCGAGTTTATCACCAAAAATGATTTTGATCAAATCATTCAATACGATGCTTTGTTTATACGAGAAACTACCAATGTAAACCATCACACATTCCGGTTTGCCAAAAAAGCAGAGTCGCTGGGTCTGGTTGTTATTGATGATCCTGATTCCATACTAAAGTGTACAAACAAAGTCTATCTACACGAACTGTTAAATTCCAACAAAATTCTTACGCCTAAATCTTTTGTAATAACGGAAGAGAACTGTGATGCACTCGAAACTAAAATGAGTTTTCCTTTTATCTTAAAACAACCCGATGGTGCGTTCTCAAAAGGTGTGTTTAAAATCGAATCACTTGAGGAGTTCAAGAAAATCCGCGAAAGCATGTTCGAAAAATCAGACTTGCTAATCGCACAGGAATTTTTACCAACCAGTTTTGATTGGCGTGTAGGCGTAATTGATGGTCAGGTGATCTATGTGTGTAAATATTTTATGGCCACCAAACATTGGCAAATTGTTAACTGGAATGCCAAAGAGCAATCGAGAGATGGCGATGTAGAATGTGTCGCCATCGATCAGGCTCCCTCTGGCTTGTTGAAAACAGCCGTTAAGGCAACTTTGCTTATCGGCAAAGGTTTGTATGGGGTAGATATGAAAGAGATTGATGGTAAATTTTATGTGATTGAAATTAACGACAACCCAAATATTGATGCGGGAATTGAAGATAAAATCTTGAAAGAGCGTCTTTACGAAATAATCATGGAAGTGTTTCTTACCCGCATCAAATCCCAAAAATGAAATCTCCGTATCACCTCTTTGATGGCTTTGGCGTTGAGCTGGAGTACATGATTGTCGATAAAAATACATTGCAGGTAAAAGCCATTGCCGATGAATTGTTGAAGCATGAGTTGGGGAGTATTGGAAGCGATTATGAAAATGGAATTGTAACTTGGTCGAACGAGTTGGTGTTGCACGTGATAGAAATTAAATCTACCAAGCCTGAAGCTGATTTACCAAGTCTTGAAAAAGCATTTGCAGAAAATGTGATTCGAATCAATAAGATTCTGGAAAAGTGGAATGCGATGTTGCTGCCAACAGCCGCACATCCGTTTATGAATCCATTTACCGACACCAAACTTTGGCCCCACGATAATAATGAGGTGTACGCGCTCTACGATAAGCTTTTTGACTCCAAAGGTCATGGCTGGTCGAACTTGCAAAGCACTCACCTTAACCTACCCTTCCATGGCGATGAAGAGTTTGCCAAATTACATGCTGCTATCCGATTGATCTTACCGCTACTCCCAGCCTTGTGCGCGAGTTCACCCGTACTAGATAGTAATATTTCGGGGATGCTCGACACCCGATTAAAATTTTACAAAACCAATCAGGCTAAAATTCCGGTGCTTACCGGTAGTATCATACCCGAAGAAGTTTACTCGTTTGAAGATTACAAAAAAGCCATCTATCAACCCATTGAAAAAGCAATAGGCCCGTATGACCCTGATCAAATACTTGATCCAGTCTGGGTAAATTCGCGTGGTGCGATTGCCCGGTTCGATCGTGGCTCGATTGAAATTCGGGTAATGGATATTCAGGAATGCCCCGCAGCCGACCTTGCCATTGTTACATTGGTGGTTGAAACGTTGAAACTTCTTATCTCAGAAAATTTTACACGCCTTAGCGAACAGAAAATAATTGAAACCGAAGCTCTGGTAAATTTATTTGATCGGGCAGCAATCAGAGGTCTGTCATCTCCGGTAGAGGATTTATCAATTCTTGCAGCGTTTGGTTTGAAAACACCAAGCACAATTAAGGAAATCTGGAAAGCAATTTTGTTAAAGATCCCAGATTCAACTAACCAAAGTGATTACCGGAAAATCATTAAGAGTATTTTAGAAAATGGTTCGCTTTCCGAACGCATTCTTCATGCATTAGAAAATGACTCCTCCTTAAAAAACATGGAGACTGTTTATCGCAGGCTAAGTGTCTGCCTTCAGGAGAATAAATTATTTATATAGCTGATGTATCAATCCGTAGTGTTTAGTTGCGAACACGCTGGCAATCATGTTCCCAATGAGTTTATTCATTTATTTCAGGATGAACCCGAAGTAATACAAACGCACCGCGGTTGGGATCCAGGAGCTTGGACGTTAGCCCAATTTTTCGCTTCATCGTTGAATGCTCCGTTACTTGGTTGTGAAAGTACCCGTCTATTAATAGAAGCTAATCGATCCGAGGATAGTCCGGAGCTTTTTTCAATATTCTCAAAAAGACTCGATTCCAAACAAAAAGAAAAACTGTATACTGAAATCTATCAACCCTACCGAAATCAGTTGCAAGAAATGATTGAAGTATCACCTAAGCCAGTACTCCATCTCTCTATACATTCCTTCACCCCTGTTTGGAACGGTGTGGAACGCGCGGTGGATATTGGAATTCTTTTTGATCCTGATAAAAAATCAGAAACCGATTATAGCCATCAATTTAAAGACGAACTAGATAAGAATTTGCCTGATCTTAAAATCCGGTTCAACGAACCTTACCGAGGCACCGATGATGGCATCACTACCTGGCTAAGAAACTTTTATCCTGATGCCGATTACACCGGAATTGAAATAGAAGTCAATCAAAAGTTTGCTTCCGATCTAAGCAAAATTCAATATCAAATACTTAAAGCGATTCAAGCCACGTTGAATTAACCATAGAATTTATTAAATTTCTTGAGATGAATCGGCTCAAGGCTTTAATCAGAGCTTTCTTTGGTTTTTCACGCACAGAAACGCGTGCCTTTCTGATTTTACTTCCGCTATTACTTATTAGTGTGTTTATTATGCCCACATACCGGTGGTGGTTCACCAATCAAAAGCAAAATTACGCTACAGAATCAAAAACATTAGACAGTCTTATTGCCCAATGGCAATGGAAGGAGTCTAAAGATTCCATCCTACATACAAGTCCTGCGTTATTTCCATTTAATCCTAACATGGCATCTATTACTGAACTGATTCAACTAGGCTTCGCCCCCAACCTTGCAAACCGCATTGATAATTATCGAAATAAACAAGGTCGATTTAAAACCAAATCAGATTTACTTAAAATCTATGGTATGGATACTGCGCTATATCAGCAACTCGTTCCATACATTACACTACCGGTAACCCAAGCAAAAACGCTTAACGAAAATCCATCTGTTAAGAAAGAATCTGATAAAGTTAAAGTAACCCCGTTCGATGTGAATGAAGCTGACACCAGCCAATTAATAGCTATTTATGGGATTGGCACAAAACTTTCGCAACGAATAATCAAGTACAGAAATCAATTAGGAGGGTTTGTATCCATCAGTCAATTGCAAGACGTGTATGGATTGGACTCCACCGTAATCAACGAGCTAACAAAACATGCATTTGTATCGGATGATTTTAAACCCATTCAGATTTCCGTCAATGCAGCCTCAGAAAAAGAATTAGCTGCCCACCCCTACATTACCTACCCTTTAGCGAAGTCTATTGCCACCTACCGCTTTCAACACGGCAGATTTAGCAATATCGAAGACCTCCATAAAATAGCCTTAGTGGATGAAACGTTTTATAAAAAAATAAAACCTTATCTTACCCTAAATCCTTAATGTGGTAGCCCAAACAAAAAAAATATTGACCACCTACCTGCGGAGACTGACCAATCTTTCGGGTAACAACCGCTCGTTATTTTTACCCCGCTTATCAGATCAGTTTATAGATATACAGGAATTAAGTCAATTGAATGGCGAAAATGCCTTCTCTATTATTAAAGCACTGATTGCAGAAAAACAAAAAATAATCTGTCCGGTAGTAGACACGCGTATGGAGGCCGCGAATGAGGCCAGTAAAAAATTAAAGAAACTTCAACGAATCGATCAGTTAATTTTTGAGGAACGAGGTTCGCAAGATTTACATGTTGGCTGGCCGGTTGTGCAGGGAAAATTTATGGATGGCACGTTGGTGCGTTGTCCACTCTTATTTTTTCCAGTCTCTCTTAAAGTACATAACAATCAATGGGTTTTGGAACCGCGCGAAGAGGCAGGCATTACCTTTAACAAATCATTTGTATTAGCGTATGCCTTTTATAATAAACTAAAGCCAGACGAATCCTTGCTGGAAGAAACCTTTGAGGAAATTGATCGCGAAAACACAGCCTTTAAAACAGCCCTTTATCAAATACTTGAAAAGAGTCAGTTAGAGATCCATTTCAATCCGGATAACTACCGTGAGGAACTCACCCACTTTGTTAATATAAAACGTGAGGAATTTGAAGAGGGCTTAAAAAATGGCGAACTAAAATTATTTCCCAAGGCAGTCATGGGTATTTTTCCGCAGGCTGGCTCTTCACTTGTTCCTGATTATTTAAAATTATTAGACAACGATTCCATTCAGGATCTGGAAGAATTCTTTCAGATGCGCTCTTCTTCGGAAACACCTGCCAGTACAAATAATTTTTTGCAGGAGATTAAAGAAGAAAAAGTTTACACAGCCTTTCCGCAAGATGTTTGGCAGGAAAATGCTTTTAAGGCTGCCAAGTTGGGGCACTCTTTGGTTGTGCAGGGTCCGCCCGGCACAGGAAAATCGCAGCTCATCTGCAATTTGATTGGAGATGCTCTCGCTTCCGGCAAGCGGGTTTTAGTGGTATGCCAGAAACGTGCTGCGTTGGATGTAGTTTTTTCAAGATTGAAAGCCCACCAGCTGAATGATTATCTGGCGCTCGTTCATGATTTTAAAAATGACCGCAAAGAAATCTATCAAAAAATAGCGCATCAAATTGAACGGGTTGATGAATACAAATCCAAAAATATTAATATTGATGCCATTCAGTTGGAACGTAAATTTTTACAACTCAGTCACCGCATCGATCAAATTACCGAAGAATTGGAAAGCTTTAAGCGAGCCTTGTTTGATGTGTCGGCTTGCGGAACAACCATTAAAGAACTCTATTTACAATCAGATCCTAGTCAGGCAATTATCAATCTTAAGCAAGAGTTTCAACATTTCCGTTTTGACACATTACCTGACTTTCTCCGCAAATTAAATTCATATGTTCATTACGCGGTAAACCTTAATCGGGATGATTACCCATGGAAAGATCGAAAGTCCTTTAGTTCGTTCACCAGTCTTGATGAGTCTCAAATTAAAAAGGCCATTCAGGATGTAACGAATTACTTCAATGCATTATCGGAATATTCCATTGAGCATTTTGGTACTCGATTAGATTGGGAACAATATGAAGCCCTCATTGAAATGGAACCCCAGGTAGAGGAGATCAGAACATTAATCGAGCAGGAAATAGTATATCAGTATTTTCAAAGTATGGTACCCGAGCAAGATGATGAAACCAGTTCTCTCTGGTTATCGAACATTGAAAAGAACCTGATGAGTTGCTTTATGGATATTGGGCCCGAAGCCCACACGCCTGCTTTTCAATTGGGTGCTCTTCAAAAAGCATTGTACCGGAGTATGAAAGCACGAAAAAGTCTTATCGGACTGGTGCGTTGGGAATTATTTTCAAAGGACAAATTTTTGATTAAGCGGACGTTGGTTCAAAACAATCTGGAGAGCAATAAGCAAGGATTTAAAACACTGGAGAAAAAACTTGACAGCAGGCTGAATCTAGAGCACAATCTATCCAAACTTAAGAATAAGACCTGGTTAAAAAATGTACCGGAGACATTAGATCAAAAAGAGTTTATCCGATGGTTTGCCGATCAGCACTTCGCTTTACAAGCTAAACTAAATTTTAGTTCAATACGTGGTATTAAAAATATAATCAATCCGGTAAAGCTTTCAGCTTCTGCATTCAAACAAAAGCTAGCCACACTCTACGTGCAATTGGCCAACTTACCAACGCTTCGTACTACTTGGGCAAACTATCTTACCCATGCCCAGATAAATTCTATTACGCAGCAACCCGACTTTTCGCGGAAATTGATTGAAAACCTGAAAGCAGATTTTGATGCCCTTTGTGAGTTTGATGTGTTACAGGAAAGCTTAACGGCAGACGAACGATCAATCTTAAATAAACTGCATGAGCAAACCCAGAGCTGGGATGAATATCTGATTAAAGGTCTCTTCATCAATAGCCTTTCTCTTGCGTGGATTGAACATCTTGAAGTAAGAAGTCCGGAGCTTCGTATGGTGTCGTCAGGAAAAATAAACTTGTTAGAAAACGAGTTGCGCGATTTGCTTACCGAGAAACAAAATATAAGTGAAGAGATAATCTTAATGCGTGCACGCGAAAAAGTAGTTGACGATCTGAAATTTAACCGACTGAATAACCGGGTAACCTATCGCGACCTCCTTCATCAGACTACTAAAAAGAAAAAAATATGGCCCATCCGAAAACTGATTTCGGAATTTGAAGAAGAGATTTTTAAAGTAATGCCCTGTTGGCTTGCTTCGCCTGAATCGGTGTCGGCTATCTTTCCTATGAAAGATTTATTTGACCTCGTTATTTTTGATGAGGCTTCACAATGTTTTGCCGAACGAGGTATACCCGCGTTGTACCGGGGTAAGCAGGCGCTGGTTGCCGGAGATGCCATGCAATTAAAACCCGGAGACTTGTACCAAACCCGTTGGCAGGAAATAGATGAAACCGATCCCGATACAGAAATCGATTCGCTTCTTGATTTAAGTAGTCGGTACCTGATGAATGTGCAACTACTAGGGCACTACCGAAGCAAGTCGTTAGAACTCATCGATTTCTCTAACCAACATTTTTATGGAGGCGATTTGCAGTTGCTGCCGGATATGAAGGCGATGAACCAGGGAGAACCCTCTATTCAATACGAACGAATCGAAGGCAACTGGGAAAATAATCTCAACCTACCCGAAGCCGATTATATTGCCACGTTAATCGATCAGTTAATTAAGGCTGATGCCAGTAAAGAAATAGGCGTGATTACGTTTAATGCTCCGCAGCAATTTGCCGTTCTTGATACTATCGAAAATACCTTAGGGAATATTCCTAAGAATGTGTTTGTTAAAAATATTGAAAATGTACAAGGTGATGAACGCGATATCATTATTTTCTCAGTCGGCTATGCACCCGATAAAAACGGAAACGTGCGTGCACAATTTGGTAGCTTGAACCTGGCTGGTGGCGAGAATCGATTAAATGTAGCCGTGAGTCGGGCGCGTGAAAAAGTAATTGTAGTAACCAGTTTTTGGCCAGAACAACTTCATGTTGAAGAAACCGTGAACGAAGGACCAAAGCTTCTAAAAAAATATCTGCAGTTTGCACAGTCTGTATCCAAAGGAACTTTTGAACCGTACACACATCAGCAAGAAGGGAAACGAGTTGTGCGCAATCTCAAAAGTGAAATCAAAAAATGGGCTGCAGAAAAATGGCCTGATTTTGTTGTCGAGAATACTAAGCTTCCGTTTTACGATCTCACGGCTTATAAAGACACGCGGTTACTAGGTGCGGTTCTTACCGATGACAATTATTATTATCAGAGTTTAAGCGCCAAGTCCGATCATGCGCTAACGCCACAATTACTTGAACATAAGCATTGGGCTTCTCTCCGTGTATATAGTCGTAACTATTGGCAAGACCCCGATAAGTTCTTTAATGAGATCAGTAAGTTTTTAAACCGGTAAATAATTCGAATTTCATGTAGGCTCAGCCACCCTAGGGTTTCAACGGCTAGTAAAGGGCAGTAGAAATCGATAAAATTTCAAGCTTGCACTGAGCCAAAACGTTGTATTTTGTTTTTATCTTATTCATTTTAAAAGCCAAATCAACGATTTGGAGCTGTTTGTAAATAACACTGAACTGAAAGCCCTATTTGCTATATAAAGTGTTGTACTGCGTTTTATTCATTTTATAATAAACCGAGTTTTCAATACCCTCACAGTTACCATTTTTCCAAAAATTCATTTTCAATTTTTCTAAAACTCTAACAGAGGCCTTATTCTCAACAGAGGCTCGTCCAATAATTTCATTAATTTTTAGATTATTGAATCCAAATTCTAATGATGCCTTTGCAGATTCAGTGGCGTATTCATTTCCCCAGTCTTTTTGAAAGAAACGAAATCCTAAATCAACTAATTTTTCTTCATTTAACTTTAATCCACACCAACCTAGAAACTCGTTTGATTCTTTAGAAATTACCGCCCAACGACCAAATCCATTTTCTTTATAGTCATTATATTTTTTCAAGAAGGATTCAGCATCAGAGACTGATAAAAAAGGTTTGTCTCCAGTGTATTTCAAAACTTCAGGATCAGAGTTTAGCTTAAAGAAATGTTCAGGGTCTGAAACATTCAATTCACGTAACAACAGTCTTTTCGTTTCAATTATTTTCGTCATTTTTTAATGCAGTATAACGTTTAGCTATGAAACGTATGCGTTTAAATACCTACATCTCTGTCCCACGTTGCTGACGAAATTTAACAGCACACACTTTAAGAACCTACAATACAGCATATGTTTTATAGCTTTTGTTGTGCGCTCGTACTTTTAAAATCTTCTTTCAAAAGACTTGCCATTGAATCGATATACACCACTTGGCCCTTTTCCTCCAAACCACAATTCTCCTTGTTTGCTTTTATATATAAACCAAATCTCTTTACTCTCAAGTCCATCCTCTTTAGTGAAATTTTTCACGGAATTACCGTCATATCTCCAAGCACCAGATCCATATACAGTCCCAAACCAAATATTCCCTGAAGCATCCTCTCCAATGGAAAAAACTTGCTCAAGTGAATTGCCTTTGGTGTCCTCCTTTTTTAGTTTTTGTTCCTCTGTGAAATTGATTACTTTTTCCCCATCATATTTTAAACCACCAATTCCATTATTACCAATCCAAATATTTCCTTTGCTGTCTTCCATTATACTACGGATATGTAGATATCCCGTCTCGTCATTTAATCCTAAAAAAGAGTTATCTATTATTTTAAAATCTGAACCATCATACCCTATCAGTGCACTATAAGTTCCAAGCCAAACCGCTCCATTTTTACTTCTGACAAAATTTGTTGAAATTGAATAGCCATTCTCTAGCCCTGATTTTACTTTGACAGGAAATGTGCGATAAAAAAGGTCTTTTCCGTCAAACTGATACACCCCTGGATTCCGTTCAAGTTTGTTGATGCCCATTGTTTCATCACCTTTAAACCAAAGGTCACTATCAGATAATTTCCATTTTGTTGTTGAATCGTAATTTCTTTCTTTGTATACATTCATTTTTTGACCATCATAAAAGCTTAATCCTTGGCCACATTCAAACCAAATTGCGCCATATTTATCTTCATAAATGTTTCTTACCTGATTGTTACTTAATCCGTTTGCTGTTGTGAAATATTGCAATTCTCCATTTTGAAGCAAGCAAGCTCCTTCGTTGTAACTGCCAAACCAGATTTTTCCTTTACTGTCTTCTAAAATTGAACGAACTCCTGTTGTGTACTTCAGTAATTTGTTGTCAGTTTTAGCTTGTACTATCTGATTTTCTTTGCTTGATTGACTTTGACTATTGCAAGAGATTGTTACTGCTATTAACAACGTCCAAAAAAGTATAAAAATGTTTTGATTATCTAATTTCATTTTCATTGTAAGGGTGTCTTTCAGTATGACGCACAACATCCGAATAATCCATATATGTGGTTTATTCTCCTTATAGCAAATCTATACTAAAAACCTGTGCCATAGTGTGTTAAAGGGAATCTTTTAAAAAAGTGAAAGGTATAATATACATATACTATACGCTTAAATATGTGTGGTTAACTCAGGCAGAGCTTTTGTAATAGTCAGCAGAAATATTCAATCCATATACCTTGCCCCTGGTCAGTTATGATTCTTCTAAAGAATCATAACGCTTTTACTTCCGATAATCCAAAGCCGGAGGTCTGTCTCCAATCAACGCTTCGTATTTGAAATTTTCACCGGTCCGCCCACGAAACTCTTTCCACGCATTATCAATTAACGTAGGGTTTGTGTAAACATCCATCATGCTCAACGCAAGTGTTTTGGCCGCCATCATCATTCCTTTGTAGCCAATGGAAGTCCCACCGGCAGCAACCGCTTGCCAGCTATGCGCTGCGGTACCGGGCACCCACGTGGCCGTTGATAAACCAGCGGTGGGTACAACCCAACTAACATCACCCACATCGGTGGAACCAAAACCTACACCGGAAGGACTCACTTTAAATTCACCAATAGTGTTTGTAGTTGTTAGGTTCGGGGTTTCAGTGGTGAATGTCTTTTGAATTTTAGTGGCGAAATCTTTCTCTCCTTCTCTATAGGTATAGCCACCAACAGCCCGCAGGTTTGCATCCACGACACGCGCCAACGCTTCGTTTGGAAGCAAATCATAAACTCCACCTGTAATTTCCCATTCAACTTTTGTATCGGTGCCTAAGGCTGCGCCTTGTGCTGCACGCGTCAGGCGCTCCCACATATCTTTTACTACTGCCCGGCTAGGATGGCGCGCATAATAATATACTTCCGCGAAAGCGGGCACTACATTGGGTGCTTCACCACCGCGTGTAATTACATAATGTATGCGAGACTCCTGGGTAACGTGTTCGCGCATCATGTTTACCATATCATTCATTGCCTCTACCCCATCCAAAGCCGATCGGCCGCGATCTGGAGCTGCAGCCGCATGTGAGGCAATTCCGTAAAATCTAAACTTACCTGTTTTGTTAGCGAGCGAGCTTCCTGCGCTCGCGTTGTTTTGTGCACCTGGATGCCAATGAAACACAACATCCACATCTTTAAATAATCCTTCGCGCACCATATAAACTTTTCCAGAGCCGCCTTCTTCGGCTGGCGTTCCATAAAAGCGAATGGTGCCACCTTTTTTATTGGCAATCAACCAATCTTTAACCGCAATAGCGGCAGCCGCTGAGGCCGTACCGAAAAGATGATGACCACAAGCATGTCCTGCAGGGCGACCTTCTACTTTTTTTAATTCGGGCACTGCGTCTTGCGAAACTCCGGGCAGTGCATCGTATTCACCTAAAATTCCTATCACCGGTTTGCCCGTTCCATAACTGGCTATAAACGCTGTAGGCATACCCGCTACTCCTTTTTCAATTTTAAAACCTGCCTGCGAAAGTGTTTCCTGAAGGAGTGCAGAACTTTTTGTTTCCTGATAGCCTACCTCGGCATACTCCCAGATTTTATTTGCTACCTGGGTGTATTGATCGTACCCGGCATCGATCGATTTCATAACATCTTGCTTTGTTTTTTGAGCAAAGACTAAAACCGATGACAATAAAAAGAGCAAAAGGAGGTAATACTTCATAGCTAATAGATTTGAAGTAAATGTAAAGATTTCCTTATGAGAGGAAACTATCTTTTGATTAACAGATTACGAAGCTGTCGACAAATCGATTTTTGAAGATGTTTTCATCGTTTCTGAATGTTGACTGATATCCAGACCTAATCGTTCGTCTTCAGGCGATACACGCAAATGCGTAATCCAACCCGTTATCTTGAAAATCAGGTAGGATCCTCCAAAAGTAAATACCGCAACAATCAACAGCGCCAACATGTGGAATTTGAAGGTTTCGAATTGTCCGTAAATCAATCCTACATCTTTGGCAAACACGGCTGTTAAGATCATGCCCACGATACCTCCTACTCCATGACAAGGGAAAACATCCAAGGTGTCATCCAACGAAGTTTTCTGCTTATAATAAACAGCCATGTTGCTGACTATCGCGGCAACAAAGCCAATGAAAACACTTTGCCCCAGGTTTACAAAACCCGCGGCTGGGGTTATTGCCACCAGACCCACCACAGCACCAATGCAAGCACCCATAGCAGAAATTTTCCGTCCCACCAATGCATCAAACATTACCCAGGTGATCATAGCCGATGCGGATGCCATGTTGGTTGTTGCAAAAGCCTGAACGGCCAAACCATTCGCGGCCAACGCAGAGCCTGCATTAAAACCAAACCAGCCGAACCAAAGCATACCAGTACCCAAAATGATGAATGGAATATTGGCCGGATGATGTTGCTTATCCTGACGCTTACCTAAAATATAGGCACCCGCCAGCGCAGCAAAGCCAGCTGACATGTGCACCACCGTTCCACCTGCGAAATCCAATACACCCCATACTCTTAAAAAACCTTCGGGGTGCCATGTCCAGTGCGCCAACGGACAATAGATAAGCAACGAGAACAGACACATAAAAATTAAGTACGAAGTAAACTTTACACGTTCAGCAAAACTGCCTGTGATAAGAGCTGGTGTAATAATGGCAAACTTCAATTGAAACAAGGCGAACAAGAGAAACGGAAACGTAGGCGCAAAAGCTGGGTGTGGATTGAGGCCCACATTTTTAAAGGCAAAATAGGTTGTTGGGTTTCCAATTAATCCGCCAATACTTTCGCCAAAAGCCAAACTGAATCCAACCAGATACCACAACAAACTGATAACCCCTAAAGCGATAAAACTTTGTAACATGGTAGAAATAACATTTTTGAAACTTACCATACCTCCATAAAAAAACGAGAGTCCGGGCGTCATGAAGAGAACGAAGGCCGTAGCAACAATCATCCACGCAGTATCCGCTTTGTCAATGGTATCTGCCGCATCATCAACCGGGTTACTGGCATTGAATAATACAAGAAGTTGCAGGGTGGCCAGCATAGCAAAAATGACAATCCAGCGGGTTTTTGGTTTGCTCATGGGAGGTAGATTTTAATCAAATTTCGATTAAATAGGTCCTAATCCTAACCTAACATTGAATATTTTTACAGAAATCGATTTCGATAGGGTAAAATATTACCATCGCTTGAAATATTTACTGCTTTCTGATGTATCTCGATTCATATATCTTCTACAAGGCTCGTCTTAAGTTATAGTTGTTTGGATCAGAATAGACCCGGTTCCGGTCGGATAAGTGGATTATCAAATAGTAGAATAGGATCGTGATAAAAACCGCGGTAATGACAATTTACAGATTTCCGATTTACCTTTTATCATCATTTATAATCGTCTTTCATTTAGCCACAAAATAACTACTTGAAAATCCTTACTTTCCGAAAACCAAATTTCAATCCATGAGAAAGATCCTGTTTATTCTTGGCCTTTGCGTCACAACCCTCCTCCATGCTCAAGTAACCAAAGCCCCTGAAGTAAAAGAAGGTGATGGTCCTTACACCCAATTAATCATCCGCGGGGTGATGTTGATTGATGGTACCGGAGCCCCAACAGTAGGACCTGTTGATATTGTTGTCAAACAAAATCGGATTGTAAATATTGTTAGCCTTGGTTTGCCCACGCCCGGTATGGCAAGCGATTCAAGACGACCCAAGTTAGAGGTGGGTGGTAAAGAATTGAATTGCGAGGGCATGTACCTGATGCCCGGTTTTATAGATATGCATGGCCACATTGGTGGCGGTCAGGCCCCTAATGCCGAATATGTTTTTAAACTATGGATGGCGCATGGAGTAACAACCGTTCGCGAACCAGGGTCTGGTAACGGAGTTGATTGGGTGTTGGATCAAAAAAATAAAAGCAGCAAAAATCTGATTACCGCTCCGCGAATCAAAGCCTATGTTGGATTTGGTTCAGGAAGCAAAGAACCCATCCGCACTCCCGAACAAGCGCGGGCCTGGGTTAATGAAAATAAAAATAAAGGTGCCGATGGAATAAAGTTTTTTGGGGCCGCGCCTGAAATTATGGATGCTGCTATTCGTGAGAATAAACGATTGGGGTTAGGCTCCGCGAGTCATCATGCGCAATTAGGGGTAGCGCGATGGAATGTTTTTAATTCTGCGAAAGCGGGACTAACCTCTATGGAACATTGGTATGGGTTGCCCGAGGCGATGTTAGAAAATTCAACCATTCAGGATTATCCTTTATCGTACAACTACTCGAACGAACAGCATCGTTTTGAAGAAGCCGGAAAACTTTGGAAACAAGCGGCTGCTCCGTATTCACCCAAGTGGAATGCATTAATGGATTCACTGCTGAAATTTAATTTCACGTTAGATCCAACATTTAATATTTACGAAGCGGCTCGCGATTTGCACAAAGCACGGAGACAGGAGTGGCACGAAGATTATACGTTGCCAAAACTTTGGGCCTTCTATCAGCCAAGCAAACAAGCACACGGTTCGTTTTGGTTTAGCTGGGGAACAGAACAAGAAACCGCGTGGCGCGAAAATTACAGACTTTGGATGACGTTTGTGAATGAATATAAAAATCGTGGTGGCCGCGTTACTACTGGCTCCGATTCTGGTTTCATTTTTCAGTTATATGGATTCGCGTATGTCCGCGAGTTGGAATTATTGCGCGAAGCTGGCTTCCATCCGCTTGAAGTAATTCGTTCTGCAACCTTATATGGTGCGCAGGCCTTGGGTATGGAAAAAGAAATTGGATCCGTAGAAATTGGAAAGCTTGCCGACTTTGCGATTGTTGACCAAAATCCTTTGGAAAATTTTCAAGTGTTGTATGGCACCGGTGCTATTAAGTTAATGGAAGACAATACCGTTCAACGGGTAGGCGGTGTAAAGTACACCGTAAAAGATGGTATTGTGTACGATGCCAAAAAATTACTAGCCGATGTAAAGAAAATTGTTGACGATGAAAAAGCGAAAGCTGGTTTCGTGTTGAAACAACCGGGCATTGAAAAATAACCTCACCCATCGAACGGTATCAGGTTATGAAATCATTCCTTACCCTCTCCTCCGGGAGAGGGCTATGCCTCACGCTAATAGGTGAACTGTTTTGGGTGAAGGCTTGACTTACTAAAATCAAACTATTTATGAAATATCTATTTGTCTTATTCATCTTCCTGGGCATGCAGGCATGTACCGTTAACAATCCCGAACAGGCAGCCGCTGAGGCACCCGAAGTCTACTCGCTATTGGGATTGGAGTACTATGCACCGGAAGAACCCAATCCAAAATTGGATAGTAATTTAGCTGTAGCAAGAAAATATTTTGAGGCTGATGCCTCAGAAGAAAATTACATCTGGCTTGGCAGGCGAACTGCTTACCTCACTCGTTACAACGAAGCCATTGAGATCTTTAACGAAGGAATTGAAAAATTCCCAAACTCGTATAAACTGTATCGCCACCGCGGACATCGGTACATTTCGCAACGAAAGTTTGATGCAGCCATTGCCGACTTTAACAAAGCGGCTGAGTTAATGCAAGGCGCACCCATTGAAATAGAACCGGATGGACAACCCAATAAAATAAATAAGCCTTTGTCGAGTACCCAGTTTAACGTCTGGTATCATCTGGGCCTTGCTCATTATCTGAAAGGTGAATTTGAGGCTGCCGAAAAAGCGTATCTCCAATGCCTGGCTGTTTCTGACAATGATGATTTAATAACTGCAACCGTGGATTGGCTCTACATGACGTATCGCAGAATGGGAAAAATGGAAGATGCAAAACGAATATTAGAAAGGATAACACCCAACATGACCATTATTGAAAATGATTCGTATTTCAAGCGGCTCAATATGTATAAAGGATTATTACCCGCTGATTCAGTGTTGAATGTAAGCGATAGCAATGCCGATGTTGATCTGGCACTCGCTACACAAGGGTATGGTGTTGGTAATTGGCACTTATGTAATCAGGATACGGCAAACGCCATCGCGATCTATGAAAAAGTAGTTGGTGGCAGACATTTTTCTGCCTTTGGATTTATTGCCTCGGAAGCTGATTTGGCGAGGCTACGGTAACGCATTGGCCGAACTCATTTTTAGTTTAACTTTGCGCCTCCTATCATTAGTAAGAATAAATGGTCTCATAGTTCAACGGATAGAATAGAAGTTTCCTAAACTTTTGATCCCAGTTCGATTCTGGGTGAGACTACATGTTTTTTGCATACGTTGTTCGAAGCATTAGTACTGGTTATTTGTATAAAGGTCATTGTCAAAATCTTGAAGAGAGATTGAAGCTACATAATTCGTGAATGACCGAGTCAATCCGGAAATACATCCCTTTCGAGATGGTATACTTTGAATCCTTTGAAACCCGAGGAGAAGCTATAGTAAGGGAAAAGTATTTTAAAAGTGCTGCTGGAAGGAGGTTCTTAAAATCGAAACTTGATGGGAAGGTCTCATAGTTCAATGCCCGCCCGATCCGAACGAAAAGAATCTATCGGATATGGAATTAGGCGGATCGTTCGGGCGGGGATAGAATAGAAGTTTCCTAAACTTTTGATCCGGGTTCCCTGCCCGACTGAAGTCATTCAGGCGGGGATTCCCGGTGAGACTACATGTTTTTTGCATACGTTATTCGAAGCATTAGTACTGGTTATTTGTATATTGAAAATCTTGAAGAGAGATTGAAGCAACATAATTCGAGAATGACCGAGTCAATCCGGAAATATATCCCTTAAGAGATGGTATACTTTGAAGCTTTTGAAACTCGAGAAGAGGCAATAGTAAGAGAAAAGTATTTTAAGAGTGCAGCAGGGCGAAGGTTCTTAAAATTAAAGGTTACTTAAGGTCTCATAGTTCAATGCCCGCCCGATCCGAACGAGGAGAATTTATCCGAATAGAACTAAGCGGATCGTTCGGGCGGGGATAGAATAGAAGTTTCCTAAACTTTTGATCCGGGTTCCCTGCCCGACTGAAGTCATTCAGGCGGGGATTCCCGGTGAGACTACATGTTTTTTACTTAAATTATCCGAAGCATCCATCCTTTGTGCAATAAAAAAGACCTCACAACAGATGAGGTCTTTTTAGTTAAGTCAATAACCATGGTCTGTATCTACAGACCATGAGAAAAAAGATTCGGTTCTACCAAATTTTTATTCTCTCGCTTTCAGCTTTGTAGTTCTTATCACCAGGCTGTATGTCAAAAGCTTTATAAAATGGTTCGAAGTTCATGAGCGGACCATTAACGCGCCACATAGCCGGTGAATGGGGATTGGTGTTTACATACGTGCGCAAGAACTCATCTCTTGTCTTCACTCGCCAGATTCTGGCAATAGACAAGAAGAAACGCTGATCGGGCGTATAGCCATCAATCTTAACGTTGCCCTTTCCCTGCTCGGTCATTTTAAAGGCATCGTACGCAATCGCAACGCCTCCATTATCGGCAGTGTTTTCGCCAATAGTTAGCGCACCTTTAATATGAACGGAATCCAACACTGTGAACGAACTATATAAATCGGTTAGCTGCTTTGTCTTGGCTCTGAATTTTTCGAAATCTTCTTTCGTCCACCAATTTTTCACGTTGCCATCTTTATCGAATTGCGCGCCTTGATCATCAAAAGCATGCGTTAACTCGTGGCCAATCACCATCCCGATTCCACCATAGTTAAGCGCATCATCTGCATAAAAATCAAAATAGGGGAATTGTAAAATGCCTGCCGGAAAAGCTATTTCATTTGCCGATGGATTATAATAGGCAGTTACCGTAGAGGGTGATGTTCCCCATTCAGTTTTATCAACGGCTTTATTCAGTTTTGCCAATCGGTATTGATAATCATTTTGGTTGAGTTCGAGGATGTTTTCAAAATAGCTTGTCCTTTCAATATTCACATCATACTCACGCCATACATCCGGGTAGCCGATTTTTTTTGTAATCGCATATAACTTTTCTTTTGCTTTTTGTTTCGTGCTGTCACTCATCCAATCGAGGTTATTGATTCTGTTCTCGAAAGATTTTTGCAAATTGTTTACAAGATCAAGCACCCGCTTTTTTGCCGCTTCATCAAAATACTTTTTTACATACAGTTGCCCTAGCGCTTGACCCAACAAACCATCTACATTTTCGGTCATAATTTGTTCGCGTGTTTTTTGCGTTGCCTGGCCCGACAGTACTTTGCTGAATTCGAAAGCGGCATCTACAAAAGGTTGACTGAGTACATTTGCGTAGGCTCTCATACTTCCGGCCTTCATATAAATTTTCCAATCGTTTAATGACGTTGATTTCAGCATCCCATTCAACTTATCGTAATAAGCGGCTTGAGGCATATCAATAGAGTCCGTTTTCGCACCTAAATTGGAAAGAAAGGTTGTCCAACCAATATTGGGTTGCTTCTTGGCAATTGCTGCCACCGATACTTTATTGTAGTTGTTATTAACATCACGCAGTTCAATCCGGGTTTTATGCGATGCGGCTATTTCCTTTTCGATACCGTAAACGATATCTGCATTTTTGGTGGCCGTAGCCTGGTCGCTACCGGTTAATTGAAATAATGATGCTAAATATTTTTTATAGGCTTCCTGAATACGAAGTGTTGACGAATCCGTTTTGAAGAAATAATCTCTGTCGGGCAAACCAATGCCAGCCTGATAAACATGGGCAATATTAATGTTACTGTTTTTATGGTCGGGGCGAACTCCAAAACTAATCACCAAACGATTACCGGTTTTTGTTTCGTTTGCTACGAATTCCATTAACGCAGGAACATTGGTGATGGCATCGATGCGTTCAAGTATTGGTTTGATTGGTTCGTATCCACGCTCATTGATCGTTTCCATGTCCATACCCGAAGCATAGAAGTCACCAACTTTTTGCTCAATGGTTCCCTTGCCATTCTCCATCTTTGAAACATTATCCAAAATGTTTTGCAAGAGTTTCTTTTGAGGAATATTTAAAAACGAGTAGGAACCCACACCCGATTGATCCGCAGCGATCTGGGCAGTATCATACCAAATTCCATTAACATGACGAAAGAAATTGTCACCCGGTTTTGTGGATGCATCGATACCCGCCACATCTACAAGTACTTTTTTAGGTGATTCTGATTGTGTACAGGCCCAAAACACCAGGGAAGCCAATGTCCAGCAAAGAAATTTTTTCATAGATATAAGTTTTGACAAAATTAATAACCCTCCAAGGCGAAGCGTCACCGATCATGGAAATTCTCAGCTTAACAGCCTACACATTGATTTTACGCCTGGTCTGTGTTAACACAGATCAAGGCAAGAGCACCTCCTTGCATTCTATTCTCACTTAGAACAGTTTTTCATTAGGTGGTGTTGCTTTGGCAAGGCGAATGTAAACCGTTGTTTGGCCTCGGTGGTGTGTTTGATGTTCAAACGCCTTTTCTATTGCCATCTTACGCGACATATCAAACCGACCGAACACCTTTACCTGTTCTTGTAGCTTTGAAGGATCCACTTTTTTGACACTGTTAATCACAAAGTCATAGCCATCCATGGTAATTTTAGTAACATTCGCTTTTGATTCATCGGTGGTTGTTTTTTCAAGATCTTTCACCAGAGGCATCTCCCCTGTAGCCGCTATAGTAAAACCATAGTTCGCATCGGTGATATGCAACATTTGTTCAGCGAACGAACGCATCTCTGGAGTTGGCTTCAATGCATAACCCGCTTCGGGCATGGCATCCAGGTATTCTTTTGTATACGTTTTTGCACGTTCCCATTCTTTTACAATCTCATCAATGGACTGTGCCTGAACGAATGCCGATGTGCAAACCAAAATCAATAATGCTGCTAAAAAGTTGGCTGTTTTCATAAATTGTTAATGTTTAAGTTATAAGATTTGTTTTTTGAGTTTTCTTCAGGACTGAGATCTCGACAGAAAAGTTACTCAGCTTTAAGTCATTCACTATTATAGAAAGCAATATTTTAATGGTTATTATCCTTATCTGAGGCATTTCATGCAACCCTCCAGGCAATTATAACGTCTCAAGATAAACCTTAAGGAATGATCCGAAACTATCTTAAAACCGCTATGCGCATCATGTTGCGCCAAAAGGGATATTCATTTATCAATATTGCTGGTCTTAGTCTGGGTATTGCAGCAACTTTATTAATCATTTTATATGTGGTTGATGAATTGAGTTATGATCGTTTTCATACCAACGCTACCAACATTTATCGCATCGGCTTTAAGGGAAGATTGCAGGGAAATGATTTTAATATGGCCACCTCTCCTGCTCCGGTTGCTGAGGCTGTCTCAAGAGAAATACCTGATGTAGAAAGCGTAGTACGTTTTGGATTATGGCGCACATCGCCTTTTAGCTTCAATGATAAAAATTTTACTGAGCAATTTGTTTTAGTAGCGGACTCCAACTTTTTTCAATTTTTCAATTTCAAGCTTCTCGCTGGCGATCCGGTTACGGCACTAAAGGGCACCAATAAAATAGTGATTACTCAATCTGCCGCTACCCGATATTTTGGAGAGGATGATCCCATAGGTCAGATTCTTTTAAGGGGATCTGAAAAAAAAGCTACCGTAGTAACTGGGGTTGTTGAAGATGCTCCACCCAATTCTCATATTAAGTATGATATGATTCTTTCCGGGGAAACCTGGGATTACATGAAGGACGTGCAGTGGACGAGTAATAATCTTTACACTTATTTTTTGGCTCAGAAAGATGCCGATCTTAAAAACATAAAATCTCAACTGAATATGCTGGTTGAGAAAAATATGGGTGCCGAGCTTGAAAAGTTTATTGGATATTCATTTAAAGAATTTTTGGCTCAGGGTAACGATGTAGGACTTTCTTTTCAACCTATGGTCGACATTCATTTGAACTCCAATCTTTCGGAAGAAATTACACCCAATGGAAACCTGCAATACATTTACATCTTCATCGCGATTGCCATATTCATTACGCTTATCGCGTGTATTAACTTTATGAATCTCTCCACAGCCAGATCGGCCAACCGGGCAAAAGAAGTAGGCGTACGAAAATCCATTGGTGCATTCCGCTCAAAGCTTATTGGCCAGTTTATTTCTGAGTCTATGATTTATAGTTTTATCTCTACAGCTTTAGCGATGCTATTGATCATCGTATTAATAAATCCATTCAATAATCTTTCAGGAAAATATTTAACGCTTTCACTTTTAACAAACCCTACTATCGTCATTGGCATTGTTTTGTTTGCTTTGCTTGTTGGTCTTATTGCCGGAAGTTACCCGGCTTTTTATCTTACTGCATTCAAACCTTCAGAAGTATTAAAAGGAAAAATCCGCTCAGGATTCAAAAACTCAAAGCTCAGAAACTCATTAGTGGTTTTTCAATTTGTTATCTCTATTGCTCTCATCCTGGGTAGCCTTGTTGTTTATCAACAGCTCAAGTTTATGCAGGAAAAAAATATGGGCTTCGATAAAGAGAATGTAGTTCGGTTGCTTCATACCTGGTCGCTTGATAAAAATGGAAAGGCATTTAAGAATGAATTAGCACAGCATCCTGAGTTTAAAAATGCCAGCTTTGCCAGCAACCTGCCGCCTAATATTATGTGGAGCAATGCCTGGCGTAAAGGTGGTACTGAACAGGACTATTTGCTTACGCAAAGCCGCGTTGACTTTGATCACCTCACTACCATGAATTACACCATGGTTGAAGGTCGCTTTTTCTCAAGAGATTTTTTATCAGACTCGTCTGCTGTTATTCTGAATGAAACAGCCATGAAGTTGATGAATATAGAATCGTATGAAAATCAAACCATGCTCAGCTACAATTATGAAACACCTCGCCCAATGAAAATAATTGGAGTAGTGAAGGATTTCAATTTTGAAACTCTGCGCAACACGGTTAAACCTTTTGTATTTACCCTTGGCGGTGAACCGAATGGTGAGATGGCCATACGACTAGCTGCAGGAGATAAAACTAAACAATTGGAATTGTTACAAACCATCTGGAAAAAACATTCAAGCAATACCTTTCAATATTCTTTCCTCGATCAAGACTTTGATGCACTCTTTAAAGGTGAGCAACGCATGAGTCAAATCATCTTAGTCTTTACCATCCTCACTATCTTCATTGCATGCCTAGGATTATTTGGGTTGGCTACTTATGTAGGTGAACAACGGGCAAAAGAAATCAGCATCCGTAAAGTGATGGGTGCCTCCATGATTCAAGTGATGGGATTGTTATTCAAAGATTTTACGCTATTGATTCTCATCGCCTTTATTATTGCTGGCCCGTTAGGTTGGTACCTGATGAATGAATGGCTAAATGGGTTTGCTTTCCATATTGGCGTAGATGCATGGGTCGTTTTTGTTGCGGGCTTTTCCGCTTTGATGATTGCTGTGTTTACAATCAGTTTCCAGTCAGTAAAAGCAGCACGTGAAAATCCTGTAAAGGCACTTAAGAATGAGTAAGTATCTCTAAAACAAGCACCGTCCCCAAATGGAGACGATGCTTGAATGATTAATACTTATTCTTCCTTCGATAATTATTTGCTTCGCGTGTCATTTTCCCAAATTGTTTATTCATTCGCTTTTTATCATCTGCATTAATTTCAAAGCGTCTTTGCTCTCTAATTAATTTTAAATAACTCTCATACACCGATTCTTCCAATGCACCCGCGTGTACAGCATCAATCACTGCACATCCGGCTTCGTGCAAATGCCTGCAATCGGAAAACCGACAGCCCGTTGCCAACTTTTGAATTGCGGGAAAGAGATCATTGTTGTTGTGTCCTTCTTCATGGGTAAGACCAAACTCACGCATACCTGGTGTGTCAATCAATAAGCTGCCGTTGGGTAACTGAAAAAGATCGCGCGAAGTAGTAGTATGTTTCCCTTTACTGTTAAAAGCACTAGTAGTGTTTACTTCCTGCGCATTTGCATTCATCAATGCATTCAGCAGCGAACTCTTTCCAACTCCCGAAGAGCCAATTAGAATGTAGGTTTTGTGCTTTTCCAATACCTGGTTTCGGATTTCATCCAAACCAATCCCGGTATAGGTACTACAAAAATAGAGTTCGCAATCGCGTTGCAGCTTTGCAATCTCTGACGAATACGGAGCCCAATTGTCTACAAGATCAACTTTGTTCAGCACCACAATCGGTTTAATGTTACATGAAGCAAGCTGCACGAGATAGCGCTCCAGGCGCATAATGTTGAAGTCGCGATCAAGGCCTTGCACAATCAATGCAGTATCGATATTGGCAGCCAGAATTTGTCTTTCCATTTTCACGCCCGGATTTTTGCGAGCAAGTTCGTTTCTGCGGGGCAATACATCAATGATGTAGCCGAGCGTATCATAACTTTTTAAGGTTATCCAATCTCCGAGTTTAGGGAGTTCTTCAGTTAATGCTCCATGCAACAATCTTCCGGATAGCTCCGCTTCCATTTCACCATTGGTGGTGATAACATAATGTTTAAATCCTTGTATAGAGGTAATGCGACCTATAATTAAATCATTGTTTATTTCCTGAGGCTGAAAGAAAGTATCCCAGCCGTACTGATCAAGTGATATCATTTTAATAAAAATTAGTGATGGAAATTGTGCTTGAATAGCAAATTTTCATCGTGTTTGAAATACGATGAAGGGAGAAAGGATTACAGCTTAAAATTCAAACGAAAGTCTGTAATCAGATGGCCGCAATATCCGGCAGGGGGCGATATGTAGAAAGAATCTTTTTCATACGACTGTAAAGGTATGAAAAATTTCAAAACGAAAGATGGAGGTGCTGTGATTCCTTAATTCTCGAAAGCTGAACAAATAATCTAAATCGTCACTCTTTTCTTTTGTGCCACCGAACGGTAGACCGCCTCCACTACGCGAATATCTTTAAGTCCTTCTTCACCCGGAGCAATTAAAGCAGTGTTATTCATAATCGCCAGTGCGTCATCATCCATTTGTGTAGCTTGTTCATTATTGATGGGCGCATTTAACCGAATGCCATCACTGGTCTCACCATTAATTCCATTGTATGCCTGAAACGGAGAAAGCTTATACCAGCCTTTACTGCATGTTACCATTAGGTCATTCATACCTTTTCCAAAGCTCGCTTCGCAAGAAGCCATAGCGCCACCAGGAAATTCGAGATCGAACTTCATTGTCTCTTCTACTTCTTTATAGATTTCGGGTCGAGTTGTTGAAGCCTGCGCAGTAACTGCAATGGGCTCAAGACCGACACTATATCGTGCTGCATTTAATGGATACACACCCATATCGCCCATTACACCACCACCCATACTTTTCTTTTGCTTCCAATGATCGGTGCGTCCATCAAAATACCCGGCAGCTACTTCTACTTTTATCACCTTTCCGTACGTCAAATCTTTTCTAAACTGAACAATTCTTTGCGTGTTGGGTTCGTGTTGCATACGATAACCAATACTCAACTTCACTTTGTTCTTTGCACACGCATCAATCATACTCTTGCATTCAGCCTCGGTAACAGCCATAGGTTTTTCGCACCAAACATGTTTACCCGCTTTAGCAGCCCGAATGGTATACTCGGCATGCATAGAAGGTGGCAGCACCACATACACCACATCTATGTCGGGGTTGTTAGCAATCGAATCAAAGTTTTGATAGTTGTAAATATTTTTATCTGAAAGATTGTGTTTTTTCTTCCATGTCTCGGCTTTCGATGGTGTGCCCGTAACAATTCCTGCGAGATAACAATTCTTCGTTAACTGAAGTGCCGGTGCAAGCAGGTCAGTACTATAATAACCAAGTCCTACAAGCGCAACTCCAAGTTTTTCTTTCTTCTTTTGAATCAGAATATTAGAAAAAGATGCTTGACTGATAATAACACCTACAGCGGTTGTTGCAGTTTGTTGGAGAAACTTTCGTCTATTGATCATGCTGAGTTGTTTTTGTTCTTGGTACAGATAAAGATACAGTTATCCGGGTTCTATGGCAATAGTTATGAGCCCTAAATTGTGAATCCTGTGGATTCATTAAGAAGTGAGTAGATTTCAGTAACTTTTTATTAAAACGAAGGTTAACTTTGTTACCGATAAAACCACAACTAATGTTCCTCAATAACCTTAAACTTGCCTTTCGCTCCATTCTTAGAAAGAAAGGTTATTCGCTTACCTCAATTATTGGTATGGCTGTAGGCATTACGTGTTGCCTGGTGATCACACTTTTTGTTTTAGATGAACTTAGTTACGATCAATATCATGAAAAGAAAGATCGCATTTATCGTCTGGTAACAACTTCAGGTCATTCGGGAAATTCACATGCGAAAATTGCTGGTCGTTGGGGACTAGCTGCCAAAGAAGGGATTCCGGAAGTCGAAGATATCACACGCATTGTTCCAGCCGGACAAATGCTTTTCAAGAAAGATGACAAACTGTTTTACGAAACACTCGGACGATACGCAGACTCCACCACATTTAATGTTTTCAGCTATCCATTAATTGAGGGTAATTCAAAAACCGCATTGACTGCTCCTAATAGCGTTGTGTTAACAAAGTCTCTTAACCAAAAGTGTTTTGGAAACGAGTCGGGCATTGGGCAGTCCATCACAATAAACAATGAGGAGTTCCTGGTAACAGGAATTATGGAAGATGTTCCCTTGAATTCTCATTTTATGTTCACGTACCTGCTATCAATGAGCAGTTATAAACATCCGGATAAAGACGATTGGCTGCGATGGAACCAGTACTATACGTATCTGTTAGTTCGCAATGAGAGTTCCATCGAAGAGATTCCATCGAAGATGAGTGCCATCCTACTTAAAAACCTGGGTGCTGATTATTCCAATAACTATACGCCTTTCCTTCAACCTCTTACCAGCATCCACTTACACTCGCATTTGTTTCGTGAGATGAATCCCAATTCTGATGTTACCTACATTTATGTCTTTTCGTCAATTGCCATTTTAATTCTGTTTATTTCTGCCGCAAACTTTATCAATCTCACAACAGCACAAGCCAGTACACGCGCCAAAGAAATTGGCGTTCGAAAAGTGAGTGGCGCTTATCGCAAACAACTGATCTATCAGTTTCTAACCGAGGCCTCCGTAATTGGTCTAATCAGCCTGATCTTCTCACAATTATTAACGTACGCAACACTTCCGTTAGTAAATAACTTAACAGGCAAACATTTAAAAGTAGATTATATCCATCAGCCTGCCGCTCTATTCATTATTGTTGGTGTCGCACTATTTATTTCAATATTGGCTGGCAGTTATCCTGCATTTTATTTGTCATCCCTCAAACCTTCGTTAGTGATTAAGGGCAAGTGGTCGCCCGGAGGAAAGAATATTTTAAGAAAAAGTTTAGTCACTTTTCAATTTGCATTGTCTTCGCTGTTGGTTATTGCAGCCATTATCATTCAACAACAAATTCATTTTATTGAAACGCGATCCTTGGGATTTGATCCCGAACAAATCTTGACGGTTCCAATTCAAACCGATTACCTGAAAACTAATCATGAAACGGTAAGAAGAGAACTGGAATCAATTCCGGGTGTACTGAGTGTTTCCATCTCAGGAAATCAACCCGGTGGAAGTGATTGGGGAATTCCGTCACTAGCCGAAGGATTTACGGATGAGAACATGCCCACCTTGCGGGTGATGGCAATTGACGCAGGCTTCCTTGAAACATTTGGAATGGAAATACTAAGTGGCCGATCGTTTGATGAACGTGCGACTGACAGCGCTGCTTACTTAATTAATGAAGAGGCCGCCCGACAACTGGGCTGGACGGATCCGATAAACAAAACAATCAGCATGACAGCGGTTGACCGGAAAGCAGGGCCCATAATTGGTGTGGTGAAAGATTTTCACTTTCGGTCGATGCATGAAAAAATTGGCCCGATGGTTTTCTATATGCCGCCTGTCAATTGGTATACTCAGTATTCAATTAAGATAGACGCATCCGGCACGCAAAAAGTTATAAAATCTATTGAACAAAAATGGATTTTGCTTGATCCTGATAGACCGTTTGCTTTTTCATTTTTTGATGAGGGGTACGACCAGCTTTACCAACAGGAAAGTAGGTTAGGGCAAATTGTAAATTACTTTACGTTGATTGGCGTGTTTCTCGCTTGCCTCGGTTTGTATAGCTTGGCCTCACTCACCACAGAACAGCGCACTAAAGAAATTGGAATCCGAAAAGTAGTGGGTGCGTCAGCGCGACAAATTGTAGTTATGCTTTCGAGACAATATTTATTGTTGGTTATGCTTGGATTCATGCTAGCGCTCCCCTTCTCCATTTATTTGCTAAATAAATGGTTGCAAACATTTGCCTATCGCGAAAACATTAATGTGATGCTGATTGCGCTCGGTTGTATGACTTCAATTTCGGTAGCAATAGTGACAGTCGTTTACAAGAGCTTGTTGGCAGCAAGAGCAAATCCAGTTAAATCATTAAGAACAGAATAAGTTTTCTATTCCGATCGTAAACTCTCCACCGGATTAACCAATGCAGCTTTGATGGATTGATAGCTCACTGTGACCAGAGTAATTACTAACAATACAATACTAGTAACAACAAATACTGTCCACGAAATCTCAATCCTGTAATCATACTGCTGTAACCATTGGCTGGTGTAGTAATAAGCAATAGGGCATGCAATTACAGAAGATACAATCACTAACAATACAAAATCATTCGAGAACATTTTCCATACGCTATACACCGATGCACCCAAAACTTTTCGTATCCCGATCTCTTTCGTCCGCTGGCTGGCCGCAAAAGAAGCCAAACCAAAAATGCCAATGCAGCTTATAAAAATTGCCAGTCCTGAAAAGACGCCTGCGAGTTTGCCAATGCGCTCTTCTGTATTAAACAACCGTGCATAATCATCATCCTGAAATTTATATTCAAACGGTGAACCTGGATCATATTTTTTAAAGACAGTTTCAATCTTCGCTAAGGCTTCTTTCACGCCCATTCCTGATTTCATTCGGATAGTAAAAAATCCAGTTCCTTTGTAATCAACAATATAAACATGTGCGGATTGCTTTACAAACGGTGTCCATCGAATTTGATCTTTAATTACTCCAACAATTTCCTTTTCGTATTGAGTTTCATTCTCACCCCAGATTAGTTTCATACCAATGACATCTCCAGTTGGTGAAAATAGTTTTGCTGCCATTTCATTTACAATCACAGCTGAAGAGTCTGTGATGTGATCACGCGAAAAATCTCTACCAGCAACAAACTGAAATCCATTGGTACTTGAAAAATCATGACTACAGCGATTCATAGCTACCATGGGTTGCGAGGCCGGATCTTTTCCGGGCCACGTCATCGAGGCATCGCTATACATACTACCCGTTATTGGAAAATCCGACTTGGCCATATTATCAACCACTCCCGTAGCGAATAAATCCTGTCGAATAGAATTATAATTTGCCTTCGCTAATTCATCTGTTTTAATTGGCAATTGTATGATCCCTTCCAAATCAAAACCCATGGGTCTGTCTTTAGCATATTGAATTTGTTGAAAGACAACCCACGTACCGATAATCAATGCAGTTGAAATCGTAAACTGAAATACTACCAGCGCCTTGCGTGGAATGGCTGCATATCGACCCATCTTAAATGTACCTTTCAATACCTTCACCGGATTAAAAGAGGATAAATAAAGAGCCGGGTAACTTCCTGCAACCAGACTTGTTAGAACAATAAATGCAAGCGAGAAACTAATGAAGTAAAAGTTTGTCCAGGGAATTTGAATTTTTGTTTCACTTAACAAATTAAAGCCGGGTAGAAATAAAACAACCAAACCAATGGCAAGTACATAGGCGATGAGCACAATCATCAAAGACTCACTCATGAATTGCCCAACTAATTGATTGCGCACTGAGCCCATTACTTTACGGATGCCCACTTCTTTGGATCGCTTCTCGCTTCTTGCCGTACTAAGATTCATAAAATTTATACAGGCCAATGCAAGAACAAAAGCACCTACAATGCCCAACATCCAGACGTATTTGATTTTACCACCAATGTTTTTACCCTCTTTGAAATCGGCATAGAGGTTCCATTTCTCCATGGGATGTAAGACTGCCCTTGGGTTTAATGACTTAACAACTTCAGGTGACTTATCAAACAGATAAGTTTTAATCTTCATTTCTGCTTCCGTCCACGTTGCGTTTTTATTGAGAAGGACAAAACATCCGGGGTCAAAGTTTTCCCAACTATCTTTTTGTCTGCGGGTGGTTTCGTTCAAATTGAAATGATACTCAATGGGTATGAGCATTTTTATTTCTGCAAACTGTGAAGTTTTTGGAAAGTCCTCGAACACACCGGTTACGGTTAGCAGATCGCGATTATCAAATTTTATAATTTTACCTAAGGCATTGTCTTCAAATAATGCATCGGCTATGGATTTGGAAAGCATGATGGATTGAGCATCTTTCAAACCATCGCGTGTGCCTTGCAACATCGAGAGGGAAAATAATTCAGGAAATGTGGGTTCTGCAAAGTAAGCTGATCGCGAAAACTTTCTTTCATCCAAACCTACAACATGTTCGCGCGGGCCAATCACCATCACAACTTCGTCAAATTCAGCAAAATTGTTTTTCAAATCACGACCTACTGGATAAGGAACTCCATCGTGCGTAATGATCTCGCCACCAAAATCAAGGTTGTGATAAAGCATCCCAATCCTCGAATAGTTTTCAAAAGTCTTGTTATAGCTTAACTCATTAAATACCCATAGCCCAATCAGCAGCGCAACGGCCATCCCCATAGCCAGCCCACCCACATTAATGATTGAAAATGCTTTACCACGAAGAAGATTTCGCCACCCGATTTTAAAGTAACTTTTGAGCATAGCGCCAGTATTTAGGTTTCAACCCTCATGATGTTATAAAACTGAATTTAGTTTTATAACCCAATCCCACCTATACAACTCCATCAACTCACCAGAATTATTCTGACCTTAAACTGCTCACCGGATTTATTGAAGCCGCTTTAATTGCCTGATAACTTACTGTAATTAATGTGATGAGTAGCGCACCAATCCCAGAAAGTACAAATATCCCCCAGCCAATTTCAGTACGATATTCATAACTCAGAAGCCAGCTACTCATTAAGTAATAGGCAATGGGAATAGCAATACAAACCGCGATCAGTACCAAGCCAACAAAATCTTTGGAAAGCATTTTCCAAAGCTTGAATACAGAAGCACCCAATACTTTTCTTACGCCAATTTCTTTGGTGCGTTGTTCGGCAATAAATGAAGCGAGGCCAAATAGTCCTAAGCAACTGATAAGAACAGCCAATGTCGCGAAGATGCCTACGAGTTGACCCACGCGTTTCTCGAATGCAAACTTGCCGGCAAATTCATCCTCCGCAAATGTATACTCGAAAGGTGTGTTCGGATTAAGTTTTACAAAAACCCGATTCATCTCTTCCAACGCTTCTGTTGTACTTGCATTCGGATCAAGCTTCACGCTGATGTAACTCGCAGCGTTATAGGGATCTAACGCAAAAATGGTTTGCTTAGGTGATGTATATAATGACTGTGTAATCATGTCTTCCACCACACCAATCACGGTGTAATTTTTTCCGTAAGCGCCAATAATTTCGCCTATCGGATCTTCAAAACCCATATACTTTACAGCCGATTCATTTAGAATAATAGAAGTAGAGTCGGAAAAGTTTCGTGAGAAATCGCGCCCTTCCTTTATCTTCCAGCCAATGGTTTTGCCAAACTCATAATCTACTCCGCCTCTAAAAATTACATCCTGCAGATTAGGATCCTTCCCTCGCCATTTAAATCCTTTGTCCGACCACCACAAATTCATAATGGTAGTTTCTGATTTTGACACTTCCGAAATAGTACCATTTGTCAGCAATTCATTCCGAAGCGAATTGAAATTATCTTTAACTTCTTGTGTTTTCATGGGGATGGTAACCAATCCATTCAATTCATAACCAAGCGGTCGGTTTTTAGCATGTTGAATTTGCTGATAGACTATAATTGTTCCGATAGTCAAGATGATTGAAATACTGAATTGGACTACCACCAACACTTTGCGTGGAAGTGCAGAGTGACCTGAGTTGAGTACTCCCTTTAACACATGGATTGGCTTGAAGCCTGATAAGAATAGTGCAGGATAAATACCGGAAACAATGGCGATCACAAATACAGAAGTTATGATGGTAAACCAGAAGGTTGGATTACTCCAAAGAATCTCAAGATTCTTTTCTGCAATAGTATTGAACCAAGGAAGAGAAAGTTGAACAAGTAACAATGCAAAAATGAATGCCAGCGAAACAACCAGAAATGATTCACTGAAAAACTGACCGATAAGCTGCCCCCTTGCTGATCCAATGACTTTACGAACTCCAACTTCTTTGGCTCTCTTTTGCGACCTTGCTGTACTGAGATTCATAAAATTGATGGAGGCCAACAAAAGAATGAATACACCAATTGCACCGAATAGCCATACAACCTCAATGTGTCCACCCACATTAATTCCATTTTGAAAGTCTGAATGCAAATGCCACCTGGACAGAGGAAATATAAAAAGTTCAGGTTTAAAACCCGCTTCACTCCCAGATACATTTTTCAACTTGGCATCCTTTATAGCGGCTGATACTTGTTGAATATCTACCTTGTCTTCAACCTGCACAAATACTTGCAACCAATTATTAAACCAACCCAAACTTCTTCCACCTCGATTCACCAGAACATCCAAGTGAGCAATGAAGTTTAACTCATCTCTAAAACTAGAGTTACTCGGTAACTCTTGATACACGCCTGCTACTTTCAGATCAATGCTGTTATCGATTCGCAATATTTTGCCGACTGGATTATCCTCTCCAAAGAAATTATTGGCAACAGAGGATGAAAGCAAAATTGAAGTAGGGTCTTGCAAGCCTGTGCGAACGCCATGTACCATTTTCAACGAGAGGAGATCTGGACCATCTGGCTCCATGAAAGAACCGCGAACCGTAAACACTTTCTCTTTATCCGTTAAAATAGAACTAACTGGAAAAGATGACATGACAACGCGCTTAAAATTGCTTCCGTATTTGTCGCGAAGTTCGGGACCCAATTGATAGGATTGGCTAGACCAGGTTTCGATGTTTCCATCAATCGTGTTATTTTGAAGCACTGCGGCAATAGTGTTATAATTTTCATGATCCTTATCAAATGAAAATTCATCGTTTACCCATAGACCAATCAGTATAGCAACGGCAATGCCCATTGCGAGCCCGCCAATATTAATAAAGGAGTACCCTTTGTCTTTAACTAAGTTCCGCCACCCGATTTTAAAATAACTTTTATACATACCGTACGTGTTTAGTCTCTGATATCCTTCTGTAGGTCTTATGATTCCTGGCCTAAATAATAAAATCACATCCATCATAAAGCGGAGATCCGCTTTTGTCTTTCCGCTTATAGCTTTCCTCTTTTCATACACCTCCATTAAATCACCCTCTATGTAATCCTGCATCCTCGGGTGACAATACCAGCGGAAGAAGTGAAGGAAATATTTGGGAGGATTTTGTTTCATGACTATTCCGATCGTAAACTTTTCACTGGATTCATCAAGGCAGCTTTAGTCGCCTGAAATCCTACGGTGAGTAACGAAATCAATACTGATGTAAATCCAGCCGCAACAAACATCCACACTGAAATACTTATGTGGTAAGCAAAACCCTGAAGCCATTTGTCCATGATGTAATACGCTATTGGCGATGATAATATAATAGCCACAACTACGAGTTTTAGAAAATCGTCGGACAAGAGGGTGACAATTTGTGCAGTGCTGGCTCCTAATACTTTGCGCACCCCAATTTCTTTAATTCTTTGCTCGGCAGTAAATGCTGCCAACCCAAACAGACCCAAGCACGCAACAATAATTGCAATGAGTGTAAAGTATTGAATCAACTTAGCCGTTCGTTCTTCTTTCTTATAGTTCCGCTGAAAGTCGTCATCAAGAAAGGAATACTCGAAAGGTGAAGCAGGATTGATTTTACTCCATGCATTTTGAAACAAAGTGATCAATTCAAAATAATCCGAACTCTTAACATTGGCTATTAAATAACTTGTTGGTCCGGTGAAGAGAGGGGCAACGGATAAGGCTAGCGGTTTAATTTTTTGGTGTAAACTTTGAAAATGATAATCCTTCACAACCCCAATGATCTCCATGCTATGCGTGGCATTCTGAAATTCATAGTGAATTGTCTTTCCTACTGCATTGTCATTCGTATATCCCAATTGGCTAACGGCAGTTTCATTTAAAACAAGTTCATCAATGTCGTTTTTAAAATCCACGTCAAATCCTCTTCCTTCTATAATCTCTATACCGAGTGTTTCTAAGTAGCCGTCTTCTGTATAAGCAGTTTGAATGTCCACATTGTCAATAGCTTGTTTCCCCTCCGCATAAAAAAGCATGCTTGTAATACTCTCTATCCCAGGATATGTACCACCTCTGGCAACATGGCTCACCTGATTGTTGTTCAATAGTTCATTTCTCAACGCGTTAAAGTTTACGTTAGCCTCAGTAGTTTGTATGGGTAGAATAATCTTTTGATCCTTGTTAAAACCTAAATTCTGATTGCCCAGATATTTCATTTGTTGGCTGATAACAATAGCTCCTAATATCATTACTATCGAAAGAGTAAATTGAAAAATAACAAGACCTCTTCGAATAGATATTGCCGATATAGTATTCATCAATTTTCCTTTCAGCACCGTTGCCGGCTTAAAAGAAGAAAGATAAAATGCCGGATACATGCCAGATAATAAACCAGTAATGAGCGTTAGTCCAATTAACCAGAATAGCATATTGGGAACACTCAGTATTGATAAATTTTTTTGGGTTAATTGATTAAAAACAGGTGTTGTAAGTTGAATAAGTATTAATGCCAGCGCAAGTGCTAGTCCACTCATGATCAGGGACTCACTTAAGAACTGATAGATCAAAGTTATTCGTGAGGCTCCACTCACTTTCCTCATTCCAACTTCCTTTGATCTTTTCTCGCTTCGTGCAGTACTTAAGTTCATGAAATTGATGCACGCAATCAAGAGAAGAAACCCAGCTATAGAAGTAAAAATATAGATATACTTAATATTGCCATTAGGCGCTACTTCATAGCCGAAGTCGGAGTGAAGATAGATGTCTTCAAGAGGTTGAATGAAAAGTTTTTTTGTAAGACCAGCCTCTTGAAATTCTTTACCTCCATTTCGATTCAGAAACTCGTCCAGTTTACTTTCAAAAACTTTAGCATCAGCATCTTCCCTCAATTTAACATAAGTATGAAATATCGCATTGGCTGCCCATCGTGTTTGCCCCTTCGCCCAGCCTCCAACATCTCCGTTATTCATCGAGAGAAGTAGATTGACAGGTACATGTGATTTATTACCGGTATCAATAAATACTCCTTTAATCACATAATCGAATTCACCAAAAGAAAGTCCTACCTTAACTATTCGATCAACTGGGTTTTCATTTCCAAAGAATTTGGTCGAAACGAGTTCTGAGATAACAATTGAATTCGGTCCATCTAATGCCGTATGAATATCTCCATACTTAAAGTCATAGCTAAATAGTTGAAAGAAAGTAGAGTCGGCATAAATCGCATTGGTTTCGAAGAACTGCTTTTTACCCTGTTCATCTTTCAACAACATTTTTTCAGCTCCCGGAAATCGAAGCAGTCTAGCAACCTGTTCAACTTCTGGAAAATCTTTCTTTAATGCTTCGGCTAAAGGAGCTGGGGCAGCAACCCATTTTTCACTTTTTACTTCTGATGCGATTCGATAGGTACGGTATCCATCGGGATGATGTTTATCATAACTTATTTCATCGAATACATACAACATGATCATAACACAGGCAGTTATACCTACCGCAAGTCCAGAAATATTTATGAATGAGAAGCTCTTATTTGCCCACAAATTTCTGAATGCCACTTTTATATAATTCTTAATCATACCGTAATCGTTTACATGTTTATATCCTTCAGTTGGTCTGATAATGCCCGGTCTAAATAATAAAATCACATCCACCATAAAGCGGATATCCGCTTTCAACTTTCCGCTTATAGCTTTCCTCTTTTCATACACTTCCATTAAATCTCCCTCTATATAATCCTGCATCTTCGGGTGGCAGTACCAGCGGAAGAAGTTGAGGAAGAGTTTGGGAGGATTTTGTTTCATTTAATCGTTGTTAGTTATTGGTTGCTCGTAAATGTGAAATCGAATAACGAGCAACGACTATCGAGCAACTAATTGCAAAACTGCTTTAGGAATAGCACTCCATAGTTCATCACGTGTTGACTTTGCATATTGCATGGCCTTCTTCCCCAATGCCGTAATTTCAAAATAGCGTTTAGGTCGGCCGGCTCTTTCTTCTGTTGCTTCACCGGAAAAGGATTTCAAATAGCCTTTGTCTTCCAGTCTTTTCAGCGCGGTATGCAATGCACCCATGCTCACCGATCGTGATAAGCGAGATTCGATTTCATCTTTAATGGCTACGCTGTAAGCAGAATTATTTAAGATGCCCACGGTAAGAATAACAAGTTCTTCGAACTCCCCTAGTTGATAATTTTTCATACTACAAATATTATTCTCTAAATGTAGGAATAATAATTATGCCAAAATCGAAATCGCGGATTTTGCTTTGGTTTCAAAGTTCTCGTTTTATCAAAACGTTCAGATTCGAACGTAGTCGACCGGATTCATCAAAAGCAGTGTCCTTGTAAAACGGAAAAAACTGCTTGAATTTTACTTTTCTATTCAATTTTTTCCGCATCCAACTTCTCCTCCACCACTTTTCCATCTTTCACCGAAACAAAATAACAATTGTATTTAGTTGGATCGGTGGACACCACCTTAAACGGTTTGCCATTCTTAAAAATCACGCCTGAGTAATCATCCATGGCATAACCCGCTTTAAAAATTCCATTGGCAATATTTTTGTGATACAACGGTCTGCGATACTCTTCACTGTGGTAATGGGGAGAATGACTGTATGGAAGAAATCCGAGACATTCTACTACACTTAATTCTTTTGGGCGCGAATCGGTAGTGCCATTATCAAACCACGCAAGCGAACCAGCGCTTCCGCCTGCCAGTACAATTCCTTTCTCCAATGCTTTCTTTAACACCACATCAATGCCTTGAGCTTTCCAGATCGCGATCATGTTTAATGTGTTTCCACCACCCACTACGATTGCATCCATACTTAGAAGCACTTCTTCAAAGGAAGCTTTTTGATTGTACGAACTGATCCAAACTTTTTGAACATACGGCTCTACCGATAGATCATGGACGAGATCATACCAACGAATAATACTTTGTTCGCTGTCACCTGAAGCGGTTGGCAAAAAGCAAATCTTAGGTTTTGTCTTGCCTGTGAGTTTTATTATCTCTTTTATGAAGCCTTTGTTCTGACCTCCTCCATACGGAAAGATGTATTGATCTTGAGCTTGCATGGAAACAGAACTGAACATGATGAAAAGAAATAGAAGTGTATTTTTCATGAGCTTAAATTTGTTTGAATATCTAAAAAAGAATCGACTTAGATAAATCCTCTCGATTAACAATAAATCCCTCACCCCTCCAAAAGCATCGGTTGACGAAAGTCATCTCGTCCCTCTCCCCAGGGAGAGGGCATGCGCATTATGCTAACTGATAAGTTCTGATGGGTGAGGGATTAATCAAGGCAACTTAAATTCAGGATTATAGATTATTCCCACTACGTTATCCCAGGGATCTTTAACCGCACCCACCACAAGATCGCCACCTACATTGTGTGGTTCTTCAAAATCTGTAGCGCCTAAAGAAATTAATCGTTTATATTCCTTTTCAACATCCGCCACACCCCAATAGGTGTGTACGCTATCTCCTTTTGTTGTTGTGGGATTTTCATCAGGAATTAAACCCAACTCATAGCCAGCAATGTTAAAGCCAACGTAAAAGGGTTCGTTAAAATAAGGTTCAGTTTCGAATGCCTTTGCGTACCATGCGGTAGCTGCTTTCAAATCAGTGACCTTATAAATGCAGGTTCGCAGTCCAAGAAAAGATGTTTTCACAAACGTAATAGCCAGGTTGCTTTATACTCCAATTAAATTACTGCTCACTTCAATTTACTCCTGCGCTCATGTGCTTCGCGCCAGGTGGTAAGAATAATTCCTTCGTCCTTTAAGAATTTCTTGAAGGCCGGATCCATCATAGCCAGCAAATCGCCTTTGCGGATTTGATCAGAGTCGGTGATGTGCGGAAATACTTCTGAAGGTGCTGTGCAATGCATAATTACCATCGTCAAACCGGGCCTTAGTTGCTTGATCGTTTTAATATAGTTTTCGGTAGCAAATTTTTGGAGTGCTGCCTCTGAAGCATGCTTCCTTCGATCATACGAAAATCCATAACTCACATTATGCAAATCATCCAAAACGGGAAGGCCGGCATTCCAAATCATTTGTCCACTTTGCTGCATTTGTTGTAGTAAATCTGGCGAGACACCACTCGTAGCCGCGATCATGGTATTGTGCCCACCCGGAAACATAACCGGAATTTTGTTTTCAATACCCACCTTAACATACCGTTGTAAAAAATCGGGTGAGGCAAACAAAGTGCCCATGTGCGAATCTAAATGTGTTGGTTCGAAGCCCATGCCTCGTGCCCGTGCAATCTGAGCGCGAATCTCCGCCTCCACTTCATCCGCGGAAGCGTTCTTCACTACTTCTTCTACCGAAGGCCACATCGCTCCTTCTGCGTCTACTAACCCGGGGGCAGCAGGCTTACCCACCAACGGACCCCATCGATATTCTTTCCATTCAGAAGTTAGGGTAAGATGTAGTCCGGCATCTACCCGTGGATGTTGTTTTAAATATTGTACATACCCCGGTACCCAAGGGCATGGCATCATGATGCTTAACGAATTGGCAACCCCTTGTTCCATCGCTTTAATAGCACCTTGATTTGAATCCCACGACATACCCACATCATCTACATGCAAAATCAAAACTTTTGCATTTTTCGGATAGCCCAGCTTTTCGGCATACGTTTGTTGCGCCTGTACTACACGCGTGAGCGGGCACAAGAACAAAATTGAACAAACAAGAAACTTTTTCAATTGCTTTTGTTTCGTATACAAATCAAAATTGATTCATGAATTTAGTTAGTCCAAACAGGTCCTACTCCGGCATCCCACAAACGCTTATTAAATGCGGGCAGATCTTTATCCAAAATTTGCTGCCCTCTGTTTTGTAATCCACTCCAAACAGCATTAAGTTCTTTCAATCGATCCAATGTAGGCTTCGTTACTTTGGGGATATCGCTTTCGGTGTGATTAAGCATGAATAAGTAGTTTGCTGTGAATTTGTTTGGAAAATTTTCAACATCATCATACGCTTTTGATTTACGTTGCACCATATCCTCGTCCCATTGTTTCATAGTCTGTACAAGTGCCTGACCATCCTTTTTCAAAACGGCATATTTTTCTTCCTTCGGTAAGTTTTTCAACAACCTATCAAGCTGTTCTCTCTTATTATCCAAAGTGTTGATCATCGAGTGCATTTTAGTTACCTCGGCTTCCATGCTACTCATGGTTGTGTGATACTCGAGGTAGGTCTTCGCATCAGTTGGATAGAGCGGATTTGGTAAAATCTCGAACTCCGTGGTAATTACTTTTTCTCCAGATTTCAAAGTTGCTGTGTATTTACCAGGCGAGGCTTTGTGTCCACGGTAGCTACTTTCGATATAAACATTGGGCACACCTTTCATGGTTGGATATCGAAGATTCCAAACGAAACGATTGAGTCCTTTTGATTTTGATAACGTGGGGTCTGCCGGTGGCACACCATCATAACGCTTGAAAGTAGAGTCCCGTTGTGAAGTGAATGAACGAACGAGGTTCCCCTGCGCATCTTTAATATCAAGTGTGATATTTTCCTTCTCTTTAAGCTCGGGTAGTTGATAATATATGACAACGCCTGTTGCCGGATTAACCCCGCGGTAAGGATTCGATCCATCAAACTCAGCAGAGTTTCCATCTAACTCGCTATTACCATTCATAAGCATGGCTGGCTCAGGTTTAAAAAGAGAAAAATCAGCCGCATCCTTATTGTATTGACGCACTAACCCGAGGTCGTCCAGTACCCAAAAAGATCGTCCTGAGGTAGCCGCTATTAAATCACCCTTATGCACGCGAAGATCCGTGATGGGTGTTAAAGGCAAATTAAGTTGAAATGCAGACCAATCCTTGCCACCATTCCATGAAATGAATACACCTAACTCCGTACCGGCAAATAACAAATCTTTGCGCACCTCATCTTCACGCACTACGCGTGTAAAGGCATTGTTAGGAATACCGGTATTGATTTTTGTCCAGGACTTACCATAGTCTGTTGTTTTATAAAGCCCAGGAGCATGATCGTTAAACTTGTAGCGGGTAGTAGCGATGTAAGCCGTAGCGGCATCGTGTGGCGATACTTCAATCGCATTGATCAAACACTCTTGTAAGCCAGCGGGAGTAACGTTTTGCCAACTTGCACCATTATCGCGGGTAACATGTACATACCCATCATCACTACCTGTCCAGATAACGCCTTTTTCGTGAGGCGATTCAATCACATAAGCAAGAGTACCATAATTCTCTGCACCTACGGCTTCGTTTGTGTAAGGACCACCGCCTTTACCTTGTTTGGATTTTTCATTGCGGGTTAGATCCGGTGACACTTCCGTCCACGTAACACCCATATCCGTAGTCTTTAATAAAAGTTGTGAGCCATGATAGAAAGCGTTGGGCTCATGCTTCGACCAAATGATAGGTGCATTCCAGTTATATCGGTATTTAATATCCTTTGCATCCATGCCTAAATATTGAATAGGCGCTGGCATAATATTCGTTCCGGCATGAGCCTTTGTATCAATTACTTCAATGGTACCTTGATAGCTCCCACCCATAACATATCGTGGGTCATCGGGATTGAAAGCTAGGAATGCACTCTCGCCACCGGCTGATGAGGTCCAACTCGCAGTCGTGATTCCACCACTGCCTAACTCACGGCTTTTGATAACCACCGAAGAGTTGTCTTGTTGGCCAGCATAAATCTGATAAGGGAATGTATTGTCTACGTTAATTCTATAAAATTGCGCGGTAGGCATGTTGGCTTGGGTAGACCATGTTTTACCATAGTTCACAGAAATACCTGCACCCCCATCATTGGAGATCACCATATTTCTTGAGTCATTCGGATTAATCCACAAGTCGTGAAAATCGCCATGCGTTCCGGAAAGATTCTCCCAGGTTTTGCCACCATCTTCTGAACGTAACGCGGGTGCACTCAAAACATAAATCGTATTATCATCTTTTGGATCGGTGAATAGTTCGATGTAGTACCAGGCCCGTTGAATCAATCTGTGATCTTTCGTAACAAGCGACCAGCTTTCGCCCGCATTATTGCTTACAAATAATCCACCTTTTTCTTTGTCCGAGTCACTTTCAATCAAGGCATAAACGCGTTCTGAATTTGAGCGACAAACCGCCACCGCCATTTTACCTAATTCGGTTGGCAACCCTTTCTGGATTTTCTTCCAGGTTTCGCCACCATCGGTTGACTTATACATTCCACTGGTTGGGCCTCCACTGATAACTTTCCAAGGTAAGCGGCCATACTCTGTCATCGCAGCATAAAGAATGCGCGGATTATTCATATCCATCGATAACTCTACGCAACCGGTTTTGTCATCTATATAAAGTACTTTATTCCAGGTGGTGCCACCATCTGTGGATTTATATACACCACGGTCGGTTGAGTGTCCATAAAGAGCACCTTGAGCCGCCACAAAAACTACATTGGGATCTTTCGGGTGGATGGCAATACGGGCTATATGTTGTGTTAAATCAAGACCAATTTTTTTCCAGGTTTTACCTGCATCGGTAGATTTATAAACGCCATCGCCATGGTGGGTCATCACGCCACGCACCGCGTGCTCGCCCATACCCACGTAAACTACATTTGGGTCGCTTTCAGCCACAGCAACAGCACCCACTGATCCAGTCTTAAAAACCCCATCAGAAATATTTTTCCAGCTTAAGCCCATGTCTTCCGTTTTCCAAAGACCGCCCCCGGTAGTGCCCATGTAGTACGTGTTGATATCACCTACCACCCCGGTAGATGCCACAGAGCGCCCACCCCGAAAAGGACCAATACTTCGCCATTTTACCGGACTGAAGTAGGAATTAAAATCAGCCGCGGCAGTTGTTGTTGTCGCACTGGCAGCGTCCTTCTTATTTTTTTGCGCAAAAGCAGAAGCAGATAGCGTAAGAGCAAGGCCGAAAACAAAAATATTTTTTATCATATAACTTAGGTTAACAGGGGAAATATAAGTCCTTAATCTGATTCCCAACAACGATTGGTTATCAAAGGAATTGAATTAGTTTAAATGGAAAATTTGAGGCTGACTACTCTGTAAAAATATAGTGTGAGGAATCTACATAGTTGGGATAAATGGTTAAATGCTTTTTCTTAACCTCTTCGAAAAGCATTTTCCTCAGTTCAGTAATATTCTCCTTTTTCTCAGCTGAAATAAATACCACCTTGTCAAAACCATGCTCGCGATAGTATCCTTTTAGCTCTTCAAAAGAAACGGGAGCTTCTTTTTGCTCCAATAAATCGATTTTATTTAATACTAAAATGGTAGTGATTTCTCCGGCCCCTAATTCCGCTAAGGTGTTTTTTACAACCTCAATCTGGTTGTCGTGAAAAGGATGGGCAACATCAACCACATGTAGCAGGATATCGGCCTCCCGAACTTCATCTAAGGTTGACTTAAACGATTCAATGAGATGGTGCGGCAATTTTCGAATAAATCCTACGGTATCAGAAAGTAAAAAAGGAATGTCGCCAATTACCACTTTTCGCACAGTGGCATCTACCGTGGCAAACAGTTTATTCTCAGCTTTTACAGATGATTTCGAAAGTAAGTTCATCAAGGTAGACTTGCCTACATTGGTATAACCCACCAAAGAGACACGAACCACATTGTTTCTCGATTTACGCTGGGTTTTGCGCTGCTTGTCAATTTTTTCCAACTCATCCTTTAGCAAGGAAATCCGATACCGAATATTTCTACGGTCTGTTTCAATTTCCCTTTCACCCGAACCACCACGCGTTCCCGTACCCCCGCGCTGCCTTTCCAGGTGCGTCCACATCCCCGTAAGGCGAGGAAGTAGATATTGATTCATAGCCAACTCAACCTGGGCTCTTGATTGGGCTGTTTGCGCTCGCATCGAAAAAATATCCAGAATCAGTAAACTTCGGTCGTATACCCGAACTTTTTTCGTTTCACTGTCTTTGGAATTAAGCTCTTTCTCAAGATTTCTGAGTTGTGATGGACTGAGATCATCATCAAAAATTACATTTTCAATTTCATTAGCAACCACATACGCGTTAACCTCCTCCAGTTTACCTTTCCCTATAAACGTTCGAACATCAGGTTGTTGTAACCGCTGTATGAAACGATGCATCACCTGAATCGAGGCTGTTTCGGCCAAAAATTCCATTTCATCCAGATGTTCTTCTGTTATCTCTTGGTTTTTATCTGCTAAGGCAACTAAAACTGCTTTTGTCATTGCTTTTATCTTTTAATAAGGTTCAAACTTACTTTATTCCGTTCCACCGAATTAAGAAGCAGTTACTTTTTTACCAATTCTGATAATACATGTAATAAGTTTGTAAGAATTTAGCCATTTTTGAACCGTTAATATAGTCTAACCTAAACTAAAGTCTTTAATCTGGTCTGTTTTGACTGGGTACGTTGGCCAATGAGAGTAGCGATAGTTTTAAACACCTCCTGGAACATTTACAATTTCAGGATGAATTTTGTTAAAAAACTTCTGGCCCAAGGCTACGAAGTTCACACCATAGCACCGCACGATAACTACACACAGTATTTGGAAGAGATCGGGTGCAAACACCACGATGTAAAAATGGATAGTCGTGGGGCTAATCCAATTAAAGATATTGCCCTTATTATAGAATTATGGAGCATCTACCGGAAGGTTAAACCCGATATAGTCCTTCATTACACGATAAAACCTAATGTGTATGGCACATTTGCAGCCAGTATTCTTAAAATTCCGACAATTAATAATGTGTGTGGTTTAGGTACCGTGTTCTTAAAGAAGAATGTGGTTTCTGCATTCGCCATTTTTCTCTATAAAATAGCGTTTCGTTTTCCTAAAAAGGTCTTCTTTCAAAACCCCGATGACCTGGCCTTGTTTTTAAACAATAATTTGGTTCCGGCAAAATCTGCCGATCTGTTACCGGGCTCCGGCATTGACTTAAATAAATTTCAGCCAGCCCAATTTAAAAGAAATGAATCGTTTACATTTTTATTGATTTCGAGGCTGATTACTGACAAAGGAATTCTGGAGTATATCGAAGCTGTAAAAAAGCTAAAAAGCAAAGGTGTTGCTGCACGATTTCAACTTTTGGGAGGTAAAGATCCTGAACATAAACGAGGTATTCAATTGCCTGTTATTGATGAATGGATAAAATCGAACACGATAGAATACTTAGGCACTACCGATGATGTAAGGCAGTTTATTAATGCCGCTGATTGTATTGTACTTCCTTCTTACCGCGAAGGAACTCCACGCACGTTGCTCGAAGCGGCAAGTTCATCAAAACCCATTGTAGCTACCGATGTACCGGGTTGCCATCATGTGGTAGAGAATAACTATAACGGCTTACTGTGTAAAATTAAGAATGCAGACGATCTTGCCTCGAAAATGGAGCAGATGATTGCCTTTGATGATGCAACGCTTAAGAAGTTTGGAGAAAATGGAAGGCGAAAGATCGAATTCGAATTTGACGAAGAACTGGTTATATCCAAATACCTGAATGAGATTGCCAGCCTGAAAGCCGCCAGCTAAAACAATACTTCCAAAGATTGTTCTGTACCGTGAATTATTGATAAAATCAGTAATTTCACCCGATTAAATGTTTCCGTTTGTGCGTAACCTATTACTAGTTTCTCTTCTTTTCATGATGTCGTGTGCTTCCTATAAGCAGAACATTATGTTTAAATCTACCGAAGAGGTACAACCTGAGCGTATTAGCAAGGAGGTTAGCGCGGTAGAAAAGAATTACCACATTCAAAAAAATGATTTGCTGAGCTTAGAAGTATATTCAAACAAGGGCGAGCGCTTGATTGACCCTAATCCAGAGCTCAGTCAAAAGAATGGAGCAACACAGGAAGTAGAGGAAGACGAGCCGGTTTATCTGGTCGATCTAAAGGGTATAGTTCGCTTCCCGATGGTAGGTGAAATTAATCTTGAAAATTTTACTTTACGGCAGGCAGAAGAAATTTTACAAAAAGAGTATGCTAAATTTTTTAAGGAGCCTTACGTTCAACTCACCTATAAAAACAAACGAGTGATTTTACTAGGTGCCCTGGGCGGACATGTAATACCCCTTGAAAATGAAAACATGAATTTATTGGAAGTGTTGGCTTTGGGCAAAGGACTCACTAATGACTCGAAGGCACAAAACATTCGGCTCATTCGAGGCGTTCGTGTATTTGAAATTGACTTAAGTACCATCCAGGGCTTAAGAGATGGAAATGTAATTGTGGAACCCGGTGATGTAATTTATGTAGAACCCGTTCGGAGACCTGTTAGTGAAGCCTTGCGCGATTATTCAGGCGCACTTAGTTTGCTAATTAGCTTAACCACCTTACTGCTAGTTCTTCAAAGCTATTGATTGGCAATTAATCTATGGATATTAAATCCCCACATTCAACCGATTCTATAGACTTTGAAAAACTAACTGCGGTTTTCAGAAAACACCTCCTGTGGTTTATTATCATATTTTTTGCGACCAACCTTGGGGCCTATCTCTTTATTCGATATACAAAAGATTTATTTGAATCCGAATCGGAACTTAAACTGGATATCAAACGTGATGCCACGGAGTTGGGAATTAAACCGATGATTGAAGATCAAAATCTAAACATCGTTTCGGGCGAGATTGAACAAATCAAATCCAAATTATTCTTTAGCAAACTTGTCGACTCGCTGGATGTAGCCGTTAGCTATTATAGTGTTGGAAAAGTATTGAAGGATGAGATGTATAAGCGATCGGCTTTTAAGGTATCGCTATCAACTATTAATAATTCTCACTACGACATTCCGTTTTACTTTGATTTTGTAAATGAGAGTCAATATTCAATCCTGATTGACTTCCCAGGCAATACACGGGTTACAGGCACATTTGGTGCTCCTCTTAAAATGGATGGAACCGAGTTAACTATTGTAAAAACAAAATACTTTGTTGAAAACGATGGTAACGATTATTATTTTGTATTAAACAGCAAACCCAGCCTCATTGAATATCTCTCTAAGAACATCCAGGTTGATCCGCTTAACTTTAATGCCAACACAATTCGGATTTCCTTTCAAGATTATAATGCATTAAAAGCACACGATATCGTAAATAAAATTGATTCCCTCTATATCACCTACAGCAATCAACAAAAAAATCTCGCTAACAAACAAAAGATCGATTGGTTAAATAAAGAATTATCCCAGGTTGAAACCCGAATGGAGGGCTTTGAAGATTATTTCGAAAACTTCACCCTAAAAAATAAGAGCAGTGATTTAACCATCGATTTAAAAAGAACTATTGCCGCTATTAACAAAGTGGACTCACAGCGGTACGAAGTCAATAAGAAAGTTATTGAATTGAATTCCGTATTAGAAGAAATTCCGGCAGGTAAAATAACAACAGCCAACCAACACTATAAATTTTTACCCGACTATCTCAATAAAAGAATTGAAGATCTGGGCAGAATTACGCATGAGCGTGATCAACTCAGTCTTGCCTACAACGAAAATACCTTTGCCTTCAAACAAAAAGAGCAGGAGCTGAAAACCCTCCAAGATCAGGTGTTCAATCAATTATTGGAAATAAAAAAAGATTGGCTTACCTCACTAGCCGAATTGAGTAAAAGAAAGGATCAACTGGAGAAGGAATTCGCAGAAATGCCCGATAAGAATACGCAGTTCTCCAAGAATCAAAGATATTATAAACTCTATGAAGAGTTTTATTTATCGATGATGCAATCCAAAGCTGAATTTGAAATTGCTCAGGCGGGCAGTGTGCCGGATTTTAAAATTCTTTCTTCCGCTACACTTCCTGTTGAACCGATTTCTCCTAAGCGGTATATGATCTTAGGAATTGGACTCGTGGCAGGTATCGTGTTGAACTTTTTTCTTCTCGGAATTTTATACATTCTCAACAATAAAATAACGAGTGCCAAAGAAGTAGAGACAGGAACACAAATTCCGTTACTGGGTATGATTCCCGCTTCACGCAATTCGGCCGTGTCACTGTTTCATGTTATCGATAATCCGAAGTCTATAGTCAGTGAAGCGATAAGGACCCTTCGAACTAATTTAGAATTCTTCAATACCGGTAATAAGAGTAAAGTAATTACTATTACATCAACCGTATCCGGTGAAGGGAAATCTTTTTTAGCCATGAACCTGGGTGGCGTGTTGGCCATGTCGCGTAAAAAGGTTGTCCTTATCGATTTGGATATGCGTAAACCCAAAGATGAAAAATACCCAGCTGGTAATGATCTAAGCAAAGGAATGAGCACCATCCTGATTAAAAAAAATGCATGGACAGAATGTGTAACTAAAACTTCGCTTGAAAATTTTGATTTCATCCCATCCGGACCTCATCCTCCTAATCCTTCGGAGTTATTACTGAATGGAGAGTTTACTGATGTTATTGAAGAGTTGAAAAAAGTGTATGACTTTGTGGTTATTGACACGCCCCCGGTAGGTTTAGTAACCGATGGCATTATGGCTATGAAGCGCTCTGATCTATCGATTTATGTATTCCGCGCTAACTACTCGAAGAAGGTATTTATGGACAACTTACATCGGGTAATCACCATCAATAAGTTAGCCCATGTTTCCACCGTACTCAATGCATTGCCTGTTAACGATCATTATTATGGGTATGGTTATTATGAAGATCGCACCCGGTTAAAGCGAAATTGGAGAAACCTACTGCGCATCCGGTGATTTCGTTCTTTCGATCTAAAAGTAAATTTCAAAATCCTTTGCACACCGATGTGCATTCGCATTTATTGGCTGCGCTCGATGATGGGGTGAGAAATCATGAAGAAGCCATTGAACTCGTTCGCAATTTCTATTCGTTAGGCTACCGAAAACTCATTACCACGCCACACGTCAATAGTGATTATTACCGAAACGAACCGAGCAGCATCCGGCAAACCCTACACGACTTAAAGAATCTCGTTGCCAAAGAGAATATTCCAATTTCTATAGAAGCCGCTGCCGAATACTATTTGGACGAAGAATTGATGAAAAAGGTTGAGGCTCGCCAGTCGCTCTTAACGTTTGGTCAAATGCATGTTCTTTTTGAAACCAATTTTTTGAACGAGCCTTACCAGCTTAATGATTTTATATTTCAAGTAATTACGCAAGGGTATAAACCTATTCTGGCTCATCCCGAGCGCTATGCTTATATGACTATGGAAAAAGCCGAAGAGTTACGCGATCGAGGCGCCTTACTTCAAATAAACATTCCTTCTATTTTAGGGTATTATTCCAAACCGATTCAGCGTCTTGCCATTAAATTTATTGAACAAGGCTGGGTAGATCTTCTTGGAAGTGATTGCCACAACCAAAACTATATACATGTATTAGAGGCTGCTCCTCGTGATCGGTATTTCAGAAAAGCCGTAAATTTACCGTTACTTAATAACACCCTCTAATTTAATGATAGCCATAACCGGTGCCAACGGACTTTTAGGTAGCTATATACTCCGCAAATTGGTGAGTGAAAATAAACGGGTTATTGCTCTTCACAGAAAAAACAGCGATCGGTCTTTGATCAATGATCTTACTGGTGTTGAATGGCGGGAAGGTGATATCTTAAATCCAGCCATGCTACAGGAAGCCTTTCAAGGTGCCACAACCGTTATTCATACTGCTGCTCAGGTTTCCTTTAATCCAAGAATGGCGAAATCCATCATGGAAGTGAATGTGACGGGTACACAAAATGTAGTCAATATCTGTTTATCTCAAAGTATTCCCCGTTTAATACATATCAGCTCGGTGGCGGCTCTCGGAAGAAAAAAAGGAATGCGAGAAATAAATGAAACAACTCGTTGGATTGAAAGTGATTTAAATTCTGATTACGCGAAATCAAAATATCTGAGCGAATTGGAAGTTTGGCGCGGTGCAGAAGAAGGCCTTAAAGTTTCCGTAATCAATCCTTCTCTTATTCTCGCCCCAACAGATTGGTCGAAGAGCAGCGCGCAATTATTTCAATATGTTTGGAAAGAAAGACGATTCTATTCAGAGAACAAAATAAATTATGTAGATGTGCGCGATGTTGCCGAAATGGTGTGGCAGGTGTATTCAAGAAATATTAATGGAGAAAAATTCATTGCCAATGCCGGTGCAATCTCTATCAAGTCATTGTTCGATCAGGTTGCGCAACGATTCAATAAAAAAGGCCCCTCGATTAAACTAAATCGATCAATTGTTACACTGGCTGCAATACTGGAAGAATTGCGGTGCCGGCTAACAGGTAGTGTACCCATGATTACCCGACAGTCTACAAAAGCCGCCAAAGAAAGTTTTTACTTTCAAAATGATAAAGCGGTTAACGAATTGAAGATTTCGTTCCGAAATCTCTCGGAAACACTCGATTGGTGCTGTGAGCACTATCTACGCACTTATAGCATAAACAAATAAAAAGAACAAGGTTGCCTCAGGATAATTATTACCTGAAATTTGTCCCAAGAATTTTAGGAGAAGACAATTTTGTCTATCTTAGGAAAACCTTTTAGCTGATGGCGCAAGAATTCAGAAAGAGACAGGAGGAAGAGGAGTTGATCAAGCGGTATGAAGAAACCCTCAAACACAATCAACATGAGTTCTTCGATATCGAATCCTTCGAAACAATTATTGGGTATTATCTAGAGAAAAGTAAATTCAAACGCGCACTGGCAGCCGTGGAGCAAGCCATTGATCAATATCCTTTCTCCACAGAGTTACTAACCGTAAAGGCGCAGATATTTACAAATCTGGAACGCTTTGACGAAGCGCTTGAACTTTTAGAAAGATCCAGAAATCTACATCCGAACGATCTGGAAATTCATTTGTCTATCGGTTCCATCCTTTCCTTGCAAGGCAAATATGAAGATGCCATTGCTTTGTATGAAGAAACGCTTGCCTTTGCGGACGAAGAGCAGGATGAAATTTATTATAACATCGGGTTGGCCTATCAAAGCATGGAGAAATATGAGCAGGCCATTGACGTGTACAAAAAATCCATCGAACAGAATATTAGTCACGAAGGTTCGCTCTACGAACTTGCCTTTTGCTTAGACGTGGTAGGGCAATTGGAAGGCAGTCTCTCCTATTACAAAAAATTTATTGACGAAGATCCTTATTCGGCAGCTGCCTGGTATAACCTCGGCATTGTTTGTAATAAATTAGAACGCTTTACAGAAGCGATCGAAGCCTACGAGTTTGCTATTGCCATTGATGAGAATTTTGCATCCGCTCATTTTAATATGGGCAACTCATTTATGAACCTTGAACAATACAGCAAGGCTTTGGAAGAGTTTAGCAAAACAATAGAAATTGAAGGACCGAGTCCGGAAGTGTATTGCTGCATGGGGGCCGCTTATGAAAATTTGCAACAGTATGATCAGGGGTTGAAATATTTCCAAAAATCATCCAAACTTGATTCCCTTTATGACGAAGCCTGGTTTGGTGCCGGCAGTTGCCTCGAAAAACAAGAGAAATGGTATCAGGCCTTGCACTTCTTTAATAAAGCCATAAAAATAAACACTACCAACTCAGAGTACTGGAAGGCGGCTGCGCATGCCGAATTTAAAATAGGCAATACAATTTCGAGTATAAGCGCCTATGAAGAAGCCAGTCTGTTAGGTCCAGATGATAAAGAAATCTGGCTGAATTGGTCATTCATTTATTACGAACAAGGCGAACATCAAAAGGCTATTGAAGTATTACTCCAAGGCATGGAAGAAATTCCAGACGAATCAGAATTCTTCTATCGGATGACCGTTTACCTCATAGAATCGGGCCAATTTAAAGAAGCGCTGAATTATCTGGAAAATGCATTAATTTTGGATTTTAAAGGCCATGAGGTTTTGTTTGATTTCTTTCCTAAAATTGAAACCCAGAAGGCCTTACAAAAAATAATCGATCAGTTTAGACAAGAAAACCCCTAATGAACTACACGTTAAATAACCTGCCTGAGCGTACTTTAAAGCCCAGGCAAATGGGTTTCACCATGGCCATGGATAAAGGCCTAAGCGTTCGGGAAGCCGAAGATTTTGTTAGTATCGCTGCCGACCACGTAGACATAGTTAAGCTAGGTTGGGCAACTTCGTATGTCACGCCAAACTTAAAAGAAAAATTAAAAGTCTATAAAGATGCCGGCATCCCTACCTACTTTGGCGGCACCTTGTTTGAAGCTTTTATCATCCGCAATCAATTTGATGATTATCGCAAAGTGCTGGATAAATATGATATGTCCTTTGCGGAGGTTTCGGATGGTTCAATTGATTTAGATCACGATTTGAAACTAGATTACATCCGTAAACTCTCTGAGCAAGTTACTGTGCTTTCAGAGGTAGGTTCAAAAGATGCAGATAAAATCATTCCACCTTACCAATGGATTGAATTAATGCAAACCGAATTAGATGCAGGTGCCTGGAAAGTAATTGGCGAAGCTCGTGAAGGCGGAAATGTTGGTCTCTTTCGTTCATCAGGAGAAGTACGATCCGGTTTGGTTCAGGAAATTCTCACAAAAATACCTTTTGAAAGAATTATCTGGGAGGCACCGCAAAAAGCACAACAAGTTTGGTTCATAAAACTACTTGGAACCAACGTTAACTTAGGAAACATAGCACCCAACGAAGTCATCCCTCTTGAAACCATTCGATTGGGCCTACGGGGTGATACCTTTTTACATTTTTTAGGTGTTGAAAGAAAAAAAGATAACACTACGCCTCCTTTCTACGCAGACTAATTAAGTCTTGAGAACTATAAAGGATTATCTGCTTGTTTATTTTAAAGGCATAGGCATGGGTGCTGCCGATGTAGTTCCCGGTGTTTCCGGTGGAACCGTTGCTTTTATCACCGGTATCTACGAAGAGTTGATTGACTCATTAAAGTCAATCGACCTCGATGCTCTCCGTTTGCTCAGTTCGTTTAGAATTGTTGATTTCTGGAACAAGATAAATGGAAGCTTTCTTATTGCTCTTTTAGGTGGCGTAGCAACAAGCTTGATCTCGTTGGCCAAACTGATGACGTACCTGTTAACCAATCATGCTGTTTTAATCTGGTCTTTCTTTTTTGGCTTGATACTCGTTTCAGCTCCGCTCATCATGCGCGAAATCACGAAATGGAACCTGGGCAGTGTACTATCCTTTATTGCAGGAATAATAATTTCCTATCTCATTACCATACTATCTCCAGCCGAAACCCCCACAAACTACCCATTCATATTCTTCTGCGGAGCATTGGCTATATGCGCCATGATTCTCCCAGGAATTTCAGGAGCCTTTATTCTTTTACTAATCGGCAAGTATGAATACATGATCAAAGCACTCATTGATATCAATATTCCAGTTATCCTCACTTTCATTTCTGGCTGTTTAGTAGGTCTATTAGGTTTTTCGAGATTTTTAAGTTGGATTTTAAAACATTATCGCTTCCCTACATTAGCTTTACTTGCAGGTTTTATGATAGGCGCGCTTAATAAAGTATGGCCGTGGAAACAGGTTATTTCTTTTCGGCTTGATCATGAAGGAATGCAAGTACCGGCTTTTGACAAAAGTATTTTACCCTGGAATTATTTTACTGCCACCGGACAAGACCCACAAGTATTTAAAGCCATTTTGTGTGCTGCCGTTGGAATTCTCTTAGTAATAGCCATTGAAAAAATAGCGGCTATGTTAAAAACAAAATCGTAATCATGGAAAAGAAATTTGGTTTAATCGGAGCAACCGTAAGTCACTCATTTTCGAAATCTTACTTTGACGAAAAATTTTTTCGCGAAGGTCTACGCGATTACCATTATGATCTCTATTCTTTACCCACCATTGACGATCTGAAAAAGCTCCTGGATGAAAATCCAGAGTTAGCCGGACTGAATGTAACCATCCCGTATAAAGAACAAGTCCTTAAATTTCTTAGCAGCATCGATGCAGATGCTAAGAAAATCGGAGCCGTTAATGTGATTAAAATTCAGGGCGGAAAACTAACCGGGTACAACACGGATAGTGATGCTTTTTTTGATACTCTGGGAAGATGGTTTACTGTTAAAGATAATCCGAAGGCACTAATCTTAGGTACCGGAGGTTCGTCAAAGGCTGTGCAACAGGCACTCAGAAAAATGTCAATCTCGTTTGAACTTGTTTCGCGCGAAAAAGAACGTGGCACACACACGTATAAGAGTTTAGAGAAAGATGGTACACCCATATCCGAAGCAAACCTGATTATTAACACGAGTCCGCTAGGCATGTCGCCCAATAATAACACCTGTCCCCCTATCGATTATGATTTGTTAACGCCAAATCATTACGTGTACGATTTAATTTATAATCCTGCCCGCACTTTATTCTTGCAAAAGGCAGAAATGCGAAATGCCCATATCAAAAACGGACTGGAAATGCTTCATATCCAAGCTGAAAAAGCGTGGGCGATTTGGAATAACTAAAGTAATTTCTTCCAAAAAAAAGTTACTGGTTAGTTGAATAACTACTAACTTTCTCATTCATGGAGTTTAAACTTAACAGCGAGTACGTACCAACAGGCGATCAGCCAAAAGCAATTGAGCAATTGGTTCGTGGCCTTACCGAAGGCGATGATCATCAAACATTACTAGGCGTAACCGGTTCAGGAAAAACGTTTACCGTTGCCAATGTAATTGCGCAGGTAAACAGGCCTACGCTTATCTTGAGCCATAACAAAACGCTGGCCGCCCAACTGTATGGTGAGTTTAAACAGTTCTTTCCAGAAAATGCCGTAGAGTATTTTATTTCCTATTACGATTATTATCAACCCGAGGCCTTTATACCTTCCTCCAATCTCTACATAGAAAAAGATCTTTCTATTAATGAGGAAATTGAAAAACTTCGCTTGAGTGCAAGTTCGTCACTTTTGAGTGGACGAAGAGACATTATCGTTGTTGCTTCTGTTTCTTGTATTTATGGCATTGGCAATCCAGAAGAATTTGGTAAAAACAGAATTCAATTAAGTGTGGGTGAACTCATTCCGCGCAACAAACTTCTTTTTGGTCTGGTGGATATCCTTTATCACCGAACAGAGGCAGAATTTAAACGCGGCACCTTTCGGGTAAAAGGTGATACAGTAGATATTTTTCTGGCTTATGCAGATTATGCTTTACGGGTTTATTTCTTTGGGGATGAGATTGAAGCCATTCAACTGATTGATCCCATCTCGGGTAAAAAGATTGCCGATGAAAAAACTGCGGTTATCTTTCCTGCCAATTTATTTGTAACCGCTAAGGATCAATTGCAAACCGCCATTCATGAAATTCAGGATGACATGGTTTTGCAAGTGCAAATGTTTGATTCCGAACGGAAGCATTTAGAATCCAAACGACTAAAGGAACGAACCGAATTTGATCTGGAGATGATGCGTGAACTCGGTTATTGCAGCGGCATTGAAAATTACTCCCGCTATTTTGACAGACGTTCACCCGGGGCCCGCCCCTTCTGTTTGATTGATTATTTTCCTAATGATTTTTTAATGGTAATTGATGAAAGTCATGTGACCATTCCGCAAGTGCGTGCGATGTGGGGAGGCGATCGGTCGCGCAAAGCAAACCTGGTTGACTATGGATTTCGGTTGCCATCAGCGCTGGATAACCGACCGCTTACGTTCAATGAATTTGAGGCAATCCTTGGTCAGGTTATCTATGTAAGCGCCACACCATCCGAGTATGAACTTCGCAAATCAGAAGGAGTGGTTATAGAGCAACTGATCCGGCCCACTGGATTACTCGACCCCGAAATTGATGTGCGGCCCAGTCGCAACCAGATTGATGATCTGTTTGAAGAAATTGACGAGCGCGTAAGAAAGAAAGAGCGGGTATTAGTTACCACCCTTACCAAACGCATGGCCGAAGAACTAACAAAGTTTATGGGCCGTGCTTCTATCAAATGTCGCTACATTCATTCGGAGGTGGCCACGCTAGATCGGGTCGAGATTTTAAGAGAATTGCGGTTGGGTATTTTCGATGTATTAGTAGGTGTTAACCTTTTACGTGAAGGGCTTGATCTACCCGAAGTTTCCTTGGTTGCCATTATGGATGCGGATAAGGAAGGGTTTCTCAGAAATCAACGCTCGTTGGTACAAACCATTGGCCGTGCCGCACGTAATGAAAACGGTAGGGTTATTATGTATGCCGATAAAGTAACGGAGTCTATGCAAGCAGCCATTGACGAAACCAATCGAAGAAGAAAAGTTCAGATTGATTACAATCTGGCTCATGGCATCATTCCTAAAACAATTGTGAAATCGAAGGACGCTATTTTAGGGCAGACCAAAGTTGCAGATTCAAAAAAGGCGAAGCGGTATTATATTGAGGAAGAAGAAAAGTCGCTTGCCGCTGATCCGGTAGTAGCCTATCTCTCAAAAGAGGAGCTTCAAAAAATGGCCGACCGAACCCGAAAGGCAATGGAAAAGGCTGCCAAAGAATTAGAGTTTATGGAGGCTGCCCGCTTGCGAGACGAATACCTGGCTATTCAAAAATTGATTGAAGACAAAAAATAAAACTAAACTTATTGTGATGAGGATCTCTTTCGTTTCTATTCTTTTTTCAGTTGTTGCTGTGGCCACACATGCACAGAGTAATAATGATCTTATGATTAGTGGTGGCCTTGATTTGATTAAGACCGACTTCAATAATGTGTTTGATAAAGCCCAGCTAGGCCTGGAAGCAAATTATTTTGTACTACGTAATTTTTCGGCTGGTGCCGGTATAGATGTTTGGACCGATCAAAAGACTTCCTTTGTTATGGGAGCACGCTGGTATCCGGTAGACTATGCGTTTGTGCGCTTCCGCGGATTGATTGGGGCTAATGATGCAGCCCTGGGAGCGGGTTGGACAAAACCCATCAATGAGAAGTGGCGTTTCGAAGCGATGGGTGATTTTTATTTTGGTGATACCGAGTTCGCCATTCGAGCTGGCGTGAGTTATATAATTAAGAAGAAGTAGTATTTAATATTTCTGTGAAACAAGTTAGCGAAATAACAAACCAATTCGAAACTACCTATGAGGGCAAACCTTGGTACGGCAGTTCTATCACAAAAATACTGAGTGATGTAACAGAGAAGGTGGCGCTTTGGAAGCCCACTGAAAATGCACACTCCATCGCGCAGCTCGTTTGGCACATGACGTACTGGCGACAAGCGTTGATTAAAAAACTGGAGGCTGATCTCGAATATAAAGCCTCCATGGAAAGTGAAGATAATTGGAGCTCCCCGGAAAAGATTAGATCTGTTGGATGGAATACTATTTTAGAACAATTTCATGAATCGCAACAGAAACTAGTTGACCTTCTGAAAAAACAAGATGATTCGCTTCTGGAAAAAACCTATTACAAAGAAGTAACCTATCGCGAAATAATTACCGGCATTCTTCAACACGATATATATCACCTCGGCCAGATTGCCTACGTCAAAAGTATTTATAAGTTAGATGCCTAACGTACTAAAATCATACTGGGTATTTACATTTTTTTTGTTCTTGTCCATAACGGGGATGACTCAGTCGAATTGCGAACTCAAAAAGGAAAAAAACAATATCAAGATTTACAGTTGCCCAACAAAAGAATCTTCCTTTAACACCATTCGGGCTGAGTTTGAAGTGAATTCCACCATTGAAAAATATATTTCGATTGTGGTTGACATAGAGAATTATAAAACATGGCGCTATCGTGAAACTGAGCACCGACTTTTAAAAAGAATAAGTGATACCGAACTCATTTACTACAACCAGGTTGATGCGCCTTTTCCTGTTAGCGATCGGGATATGGTTTCACATCTTACTATAAGTCAGGATACGCAAAATAAAACTCTTACAATAACGACTGAGAGTATGCCCGCCTACATACCCCCTGTAGACAACATCATCCGTATTCCCAGATCGAAATCAATCATGACGTTAACGCAAATTAGCGAATCAAAATTAAAAGCAAGTTGCATCATTAACGTTGATCCGGGCGGATCAATCCCTGCCTGGGTGAGCAATACATTCGGTACTCAGGCTCCGTATGAAACATTTAAAAACCTGATTAAGATAATTGAGGTAAAGTGAAAAGAAACAGTTCCAAATTTGATTTTATAAGCTAAAAACATGAAATCAACAATCAAAGTAGAAACAATATATCATTGTTCTTTGGAAAGAGCCTTTAAAACACCCATGCTTTGTGATGTTTCGAAAGTTCATACGGGCTTTGGTGTTATGCCCAAAGTGACGCACTGCACAGATGATGAAAATTGGGGAAAGCCTGGTTATAGTAAAAAAGTATTTGTTGCAAAATCAATTTCTCAAAACGGGGGTTGGGCTTCGGTTGATACTGTGATTGAACGAATTGAAAATAGATACTGGAAAATCGAAGTCAGTGATTTTAAAGCATGGATGTTAGGTTTTTCCAAATTCACAGGAGAATGGCAAACAACCGAACTGGAACCAAATAAAATACTGATCGAGTACACCTATACATTGCATTCAGACCTTGCTTTACTCTATCCTTTAAACTGGCTATTTGCAAAAACCTTTTGGCGCATTTACATGAAACGAGTATTGGAAAATATCCGTAAGCTGGCAAATGATCAAGAACCTTATCACTACGAATAAGAAAATTCCGGATTGCTCTTGCGAAATGTCTTGCCGTTCGCTGAACAGATTCATTTAAGCTCTTAAAGGATGGAGTTCTTCACCAACAAGAAAACTTAATCAAATATGCGGGTGAAATTCTAGAACCACAACGAATTTATTGGCCAGCAACTTGAGCTGATACTTGAAACGTGATGGGTAGCGACCCGCAGTGCACTTACTTCTTCTTCGATTTAGGTATAAGATTATTCTCATACATCTCAATCCATTGTTTAGCACTTATCTTTTTCATTAATTCACCAATGAGTTTGTATGGAATCTCATTCAACTTTTTAAAGCGAACGCAACTTTTTCCCATGTCCAGTTTTTGCCTACTGTGCCTGGGGTATTCGGCTACGAACCATTTCAACAATTTGGGATCGGAATAAATACCCATGTGGTAAAAATTAATAGAATCTTTTTGCGAAGCAATTCCTGCAAAGGGAAGCGGCTCGCTGGGCTTGCAATGGTAACCCGCAGGATAAAGTGTATGCGGAACAACATATCCCAATCCACCATAACTAATGGCTGCTTCAAAACCTTTGGGCAGGTTTTTCACAATAACATCGTGTAGTTTATTAAAAGGTTCTGCTCTGTCCTCTGGAAGGCTGATCAGAATATCTTTTACTGTTTTTCCGGTTGCTTTCATGCATTTTTCTTTGGTTGTGATTCTGTGTCGCAGCCTGTCATTTACAACGTTTGTTTTTATGCAGTTGCTGGAATTTGAAAAAACTAAACTGTTACACGTGACCAACGTTGAACGAAGATAAAAACATAAACTTACATGTCACTCCGCAATTGCATAAACATTTTTTTTAGCGGTTCGTTGTTCTTATTTCCTCAGTCTTGAGTCGTGGGTATGTTGGAATTAAGAAACTCCTGCGCGTTGCCGCGCAGGAGTGACTTTTAACAGCTCATAGGTTTGCTGGTTTGATGAATTTGACGTTCACCAAACTTTTGAACTCTTCGCTTCTGGGCCCGAACGCGGCCTTCACTTGCTGCTTAACCGCGCGGTGTGCTTCCTGCACATTTCCGCTTTGGCTATACAACAGATCGTTGCGATACATGCGGGCGTTCTTCAGGGCTACTGACGTACGCACCACCGTAGCATTTTTCGCGAGCAGGTCATTCAACTTCGCTTCCAGGGCCACCAACTTCAGGTCTTCAATACCCGGCTGGTAACTCGGTTCGGTTCTCAGCGTTTGCAACAACTTGCCGAAGTAGTCGGCCTGCGTACCGAAGTCGAGGCCTCTGGCGATGGACTTCTTTTCGGAAGCCGGAACTTCGGCACTCGCTGCGGGTACCGACCCGATAGCTATCGGGTCGCGACTGATGCGGAAGCCTGTAAGCTTGCGATGAATGTAGCGCGCATCCGCTACGGTTTGAACAAGCACTCCGGTAGACTTCAGCTCACTGATGATGCGACCCGCAAGCTTACGTAGGTCTTTGAATGCCACCTCGCGATGGTTAGTCGCGTACTCTGAGTTTGTCTTTGCAACCTTGATGGCTTCGAGCGCAGCTTGCGCGTTGTTCAACAAAGTAACTAAGCTACTCACATGAAGGTTTTGTTGTCCGGGGTTATAGTTGCCTCCCAACCCGGTACAGATGGCGATGACCTTGTCAAGGCTCTGCACGTTTTTAAAATGTGACATATAATTTGTCATTTAATGTATTGTACGCACACGACATCCTTGCGCGTTGTTGTTTTTACAACAATTTTTGAAACTATATATTTTGAGAAAAGCGCAACCACCAACGCATTGGCACGTTCATTCGCATTTTTTCATTGACGCATGAAAAAATATTTTCACTACAAGTTTCAGGTCTATGTTCCAGACGTTTACTTGGAGATTTAGTTTGACATGGTAGCAGTTCATGTTTGACTTGGTAGCAGTTCACGTTCGACTTGGTAGCAGTTCACGTTTGACTTGGTAGCGGTTCACGTTTGACTTGGTAGCAGTTTACGTTTGACATGGTAGCAGTTCATGTTTGACATGGTAGCAGTTCATGTTTGACTTGGTAGCGGTTCACGTTTGACTTGGTAGCGGTTCACGTTTGACTTGGTAGCAGTTCACGTTTGACTTGGTAGCAGTTCACGTTTGACTTGGTAGCAGTTTACGTTTGACATGGTAGCAGTTCATGTTTGACTTGGTAGCGGTTCACGTTTGACTTGGTAGCGGTTCACGTTTGACTTGGTAGCGGTTCACGTTTGACTTGGTAGCAGTTCACGTTTGACTTGGTAGCAGTTCACGTTTGACTTGGTAGCGGTTCACGTTTGACATGGTAGTAGTTCACGTTTGACTTGGTAGCGGTTGTAGTTTGACTCGGTAGCAGGTGGAGTTTGACTTGGTACCTGGTTGAGTTGGTTCCTGCAAAATTCGGTCTGTGTGTTCCCACCATGTTGGTGTCATGGTCGGCCTCGCTTTCGGGAGGGTACTAAGTCACATGACATGTGTCAAAAGTTACGCTCGTATTCTTCTGTCACATTATACGTATAACAACGTAGTGGCAATAATTTTTTACTTTAATTTCTCTTGGAGGAATGTCATAACTTTATTCCGAACCTCATCGGTATCGAACATCACACCGAAGTGAGGTGCTTCTTTTACAATGATGAGTTCATTCTGAACACCTACAACATTCAGCCATGAACTCAATAACTGAGATTGTTTTGGCGAGACTAAGTCATCTTTCTCACCATGAATAATCAGAAAAGGTGGATCATTTTTATCAACATACGTAACGGGGCTTGCTGCTTTTGCAAGATCGGGGCGTGACAAGGGTGTTGCACCGATCAGGAGACTTTCAGGAGACTTAGGATCGTTGGCTCCTGGAAATAATATTAATTCAGCAGGACCATAGAAATCTACAACCGCTTTGAAGGAGAATGATTTGTTCGTATCCTTCATGAAAAAGGATTCAACATTATTATTCTTGGACAAACCCATAAGCGAAGCCAGGTGGCCACCTGCGGAAAATCCCATCACGGCAATTCTATTTTTATTGAAACCATATTTCTCTGCATTGTCAATCAAAAATGAAACCGCACGATTGCAATCTTGCATCTGGGCTGGAAAAATAGCTTGCGTTGCAAACCGGTAATCAATAGAGGCGAGTGCAAACCCATTGCTAACTATTTCCGCCACCGTTTTTTTCATGTAACCGATGTCAGCATATTTATCATTGCCTAACCAGCCACCGCCATGCACGAAGATGATAAGGGGTACTTTGCCTTTCGCGTTTGGTGGCAGGTAAATATCAAGTAAGTGCTTGTTTAATGTATCCTTGTTGTAGGCGATGTTTCCGTGCAACGTAGTGCCCTTGGGAAATATATCGATGACAGGGTTGGTTTGAGAAACGCCTGTTGTCGATACTATCAGTGAAAGAGAAACGATAGCGTAAAGAATTCGATGGACCATACTTGGTAGAATATTTAAATGAAGAGATCAGTTTTAATTGTCATTTTGATGTAGTGATTTGATATTGCTCATCGCTCACTTTCTCCATCCAATCCACCAATTTTCCATTCAGCTCCTCTTGCGTGGCGATATGTGTCATGGCCATTGTTGGCGATGCTCCATGCCAATGCTTTTCACCTGGCGCAAACCACACGATGTCACCCGGTCGGATTTCTTCAATGGCTCCACCTTCTCGCTGTGCTAATCCTACTCCAGACAGTACAATCAACGTTTGACCAAGAGGATGTGTGTGCCATGCTGTTCGTGCGCCCGGTTCAAATGTTACCTCGGCTGCACCAGCGCGTCTGTGTCCGTTTGGTTGAAATAAATAGTTAATGCGAACCGACCCAGTAAACCAATCTTCCGGACCTTTGACCGAGGGTTGAGAACCTAATTTAATAATTTCCATTGTTAGTTATTCGATTTATGCTCCTCATCGGTATGAGGCTAAGGATATAATTTCGCCATATAGCGGTTTAATGTTACTTTCTGACGGGTTAATATTTTTTAAGTTTTAGTATTCCACTCGCGCTTGTTGCATGGCATCATATCGTTCACCCGTCACCGTGAATTCAGAGACATTCTTTTCCAACTCCTTAATTTCATCTTGAGAAAGTGAAAAGTCAGCAGTCCGCAAATCTTCTTCCAGGTGCGACAATTTTGTTGTGCCGAATAGTGGTACGATAAACGGATACTTGTGCATCATCCAGGCCATACTTACCTGTGCAGATGTCATTCCACGTGTCTTTCCAAATTCATTCACAACTTGCAGAATACGAGTATTTGCTCTAAGCGCTTCAGGTGTAAAGGGAGGCCATGATCCACGAATATCATTTGTCTTCATGTCTGAATATTCTGTCAGGGAGCCACCAAGGAAGCCACGATTTATCGGACTATAGGGTGTAAAACCAATGCCAAGTTCCTGGAGTGTTGAAAAAACTTCGGTTTCGGGTTTTCTAAACATCAAATGGTATTCGCTCTGGACAGTAGTGATCGGATGAACTTTATGGGCGCGTCTGATTGTTTCAGCGCCTACTTCGCTCAAACCAAAATAGCGAACTTTTCCTTCTTTGATAAGATCGGATACGGCACCGGCAACATCTTCGATCGGAACAGAACGGTCGATGCGATGTTGATGGTAGAGATCGATATAGTCAGTTTTAAGCCTTCGAAGAGATGCCTCGCACGCGGCTTTGATCCGTTGGGGCCGGTTGTCATTCAACGGAGGATTTTTTGTAAGGTCAACTGTAAACTTGGTGCTTATAAGAACCTTGTCTCTCATTGCAGCTATCGCCCGGCCCAGCAACTCTTCGTTTTTACCCGAACTGTAACCCTCGGCAGTATCGAAGAAATTGCACCCACGGTCATAAGCCTGTTGTATAAGTTTTTCCATTGACTTTTCATTGGGAACGATTCCACGGCCGCTTTGCATTCCCATACAGCCAAGATAAAGGGCTGGTACAGTTAAAGCGGCCTTTCCACTTCCAAGAGTACGCTTTTTCGTTAGAATTGTACACCCACTACTTTGAGAACTATTGCTTCCACTACCTGCGATTGCATTTGAAGCTATGGAACCGGTCAGCAATAACCCGGCACCGGTTATTGCACTTGATTTCAGAAGATCACGTCTGTTCATATATTGTTGATTTTATTTTACTGTTATTTAGTTCGTTATCTCGATTAGTTATACAATGATGTAACGTCATAGAATGAAGTTACTTACCCATTTTACAGTTTGACATATTATTTTACCGATTTTAAACGGTCCTGAAAAGCAAGCTTTGCAGGTAAACCAATCTTCGGGGCCTTTGACGGATGGTTGAGATCCTAATTTAATAATTTCCATTCGTTTTAGTTGATGGATTTATACTGCTCATCGGTAACTGGCTCCATCCATGTGACAAACCCGTTTTCTGTCTTTGGTAAAATATACATTTGTGTAAGAGCAGTGTTTTCAGTTGCGCCATGCCAGTGCCTGGTATTTGCCGGAACCTTGATGACTTCACCCTTTTTCATCGTTTGCCTTGGCTGTCCCTCCAGTTGATGATATCCTTCACCATCGAGTACAATTAGAATTTGACCGCTTGGATGGGTGTGCCAGTTTGATCGTGCACTTTTTTCGAAATAAACATTTCCAACAAGTGTGTTGTAGATGGAATCATTTGCGACTAAACCAAAGTTGTAAGCGTTGCCTGTAAAGTTTGTTGCAGGGCCGAGTTCCCCCTTCGGAAAAATCGTTTCCTCAGAAAGATCAGACGCTGATTGCTGATCTTGAATTTTGGCACTATTACAGCTTATCAGCGTGATGAGTAATAACAAAGCACTGATGGCATTAATTAGTTTGTGTTTCATAGGTGAGTTGTAAGTTTATCGAATGGGATTACAATTTATAAAAAATGCTGTCGAAGAACGTGCGCATCGCGTCAGCATACGGGACACCAATTTGCACGAATGTTGATCTTGTAGTAACATCTGGCTTCCAGTCAAAGAAAGCGTGACCGGCTCCCTCAACTTGAATATACTCGACCTTTTGCCCGGCTTTCTGCAGAACTTCAACATAGGGCTGAACCACCGCGTTTGATACAAGTGGATCGTTAGTTCCCCGTACAATGAAATGAGGAAGCGCACGCTCACTCACATTAGGAACATGCTCGATAGGAGAAATAGCATCCCAATATGCCTGGTCTTTTTGTTCAAGAAATTGCTTAAAGTCAGATGCGCGGGCAGGTCCGTAACTCGGAGCGACAGCTTTTACCGCGTCTGTAATCTGTTTTTTCACTTGATCAATTGATTTTCCTTTCGGCATGTAACTTGGCATGTATTGATATACACCTTCACGTTCTCCAAAGCCGCCATCGCCAATCAATGGGCTTAGTGTAGCTGCTGCTGCCGATAAATGCCCCCCTGCGCTATCTCCTGTAACAGCGATGCGAGTTGGATCTGCTCCATATTTTTTAGCATTCTCCTGAATATGAGCAATTGCACCAAACACATCTTCGATCAGTTGGTGCATGTATGTTGGTTTCGTTTCCCCGTCAAGCTTGTTGATCCATCGATAGTCGATGCTGAAGACTACATAGCGTCCACCTTTCGCCAACTCACGAGCAAGTCCACGCATAATGTCTTCGTTGTTTGATGACCACCCACCTCCGTGGACAATGACAATACAAGGGAGGTTCTTTGCATTTTGGGGGGAGAAGACATCATACTTAAGTGGTTTTATCCCCGGCTTTGCATAAACAACATC
>Ga0154020_10000078_pt1 | contig 100452 bp, 76 predicted proteins | sample Klosneuvirus_201_FD_109709 | JGI IMG/M metagenome (GOLD analysis project Ga0154020, IMG submission 109709) | Active sludge microbial communities from wastewater, Klosterneuburg, Austria - Klosneuvirus_20160825_MG | ecosystem: Engineered > WWTP > Aerobic digester > Activated sludge | place... | reverse complement strand
TCTTTCCTGAGAGCAGGAAACCAAGACAACAGCCAGTACAAAGGCAAGGGATTTGGTGCTTTTTATGGCTTTTATTTTCATTTTCATGAGTTGATTAAGACTGTAACGGTGTATAGTATAAAAGGTTACAAAAATAGTTAAAAAGATGGACAAGAAATAGTTCTGTACCTCTTTCTTTTGGATTTACACTCAAATTGGATCTGAGCTGAAATTTCATGTGATCCGGCAGTGTTACCTGCTAGTTTTGAGACAGTTACGTCATAGCTGTAGCCAAATTTGAAATTATCGGTCTGTAAACCAACCAAAGCCATCACGGCATCAGAATTGCGGTACCATAAACCGGCCACAAACGCTCCTTTTTTATAATAGAGTCCAATGTTCAGTTGGGTAAATTTTTGTTGTTGTTGAAAGAGGATGTTTGGGGAAAGGTAACTTTCATTGCCTTTTTCCAAGGGAATAATGGCTCCACCGTGAGCGGTAATTTTCACCGGTAGACGGGAAGTCCCTAGCATACCTTCATCGGGTTGATTGATGTGATGGGCTGCAAAACCCACAAAGTAATTTTTGCTGTATCCAAGCATACCTGCAGAAAAATCGGCCGCAACTTTTGTGTTCTGAGGGATAGCTTCATTTGTGTTCCATACAAAGCCCCTGCGCGGGTCGATCATGTCGCCAAAGTTCAGTGCGGCCACATCCAGGGATTTTTGCAGGTAGGTGGCTTGTAAAGCGAATTTTAAAGAAAACTGACGGGTTACAGGAGCAAGGAATGAATAAATCAAACTTGCGTTGGTTGTTTTTAATGTGCCGATGGCTTGATCGTCGGTAGTAACTAAGGCGCCGATACCGCCACCCAGTGCATTCACATGCATGTCATAAGAAGCCGAATAGGTTACGTATCTTCCTGAAAGATTTGGCCACTGGTTACGGTAATTCATGCAAATCCTCGGACAGCGTGCTGTGCCGGCGAATGCAGGGTTCAAATACAAGGGATTAGCGTAAAACTGCGTGAATTGCGGGTCTTGCGCTCTTACATCTGAGAGAAGGGAAACAAAAACTAGTATTAGGAGCAGAACGCGTTGCTTCATATGTACGTGATATGGTGACCTATTTTGACAAATATAGAGATACATTTTTAAAAACAAAAAAAATCGACAATATTTTAGATGGAGGCTCGTTTATAAGTTGTAACTTTTCCCAATTCATAGACAGACCATGAATTTAATGAAAATCCCACTGTTCTCACTCATTTTTCTTTTTCAATCTACAAATCTAAGTTCTCAGGTACAAAATGAAGCTTTATTGCGTTCTCCTGCCGGCGCCAAACGCTCCTTGATTCTACGCTCCTCAGCCTCGGATACCAGTTTCCTGAAGATTGAGTACAGTGGTGCTCAGTATGACGGGCAGAGAAACAATTTACCTTTTCTTGTACTCTCCAAAATAACGCACTATGATCAAAGTGCAAAAGCAAGTTTGCTCATTCGTAAAGTACTTCCAGTAAGTGAACCCCATGCTTCGGTAATAAAGCAGTATTATAAGAACTATCTCACCAGTACTTTTCAATTGGATCAGGTACCCGGTTTAAGTGGTCAGGAAAATATAAATCCGCACCGGCTTATACCGTTTCGTATAACTTCTAACAATGCTTTGGAAGAGTTAGTTGAATACGATGTGAGCTGGCAGGTGTCTGCGAACAATAATTCAGAGCTAATGAGGCAAACAGCTGCATTCAAAAATCAGTCGGTTTTGTCTAACGGAGACTGGTACAAAATTGCAACGTCTAAAACAGGAATTCATAAGATCACAAAAAGTTTTCTTGAGAGTTTAGGCATTGATTTGAGTGGTGTGGACCCAAGAACTATTCAACTCTACGGTAATGGTGGAAAAATGGTGCCTGAATTAAACAGTGCTTTCCGGTATGATGATCTTGAAGAAAACAGCATTTATGTGCTTGGTGAAAACGATGGCGTGTTTGATGCAGAGGATTATATCCTGTTTTACGCAACCGGCACCGCTGAATGGCGAAAACCGATTGTTGCCAATGGCCTGAAATACGAAGCAGTAAAAAGCCTCTACAGCGATACCAGTTATTATTTTATTACCATTGGAAACTCTGCCGGCATTCGAATTGCCACCCAGGGCAGTTCGGTACTTTTACCAAATGTATTCAGTTCAAGCTATGATTATAATGCTTTTCATGAAGAGAACCGGTACAATTTCGGGAAATCAGGAAGGGCTTTTTATGGAGAATATTTTGATGTTCAGAACGCATACAATTTCAGCTGGAACGACGGTGATTTTGTGATTGGCGACACCATCCGTGCGCTGTTAAGTGTGGTTGCCATTCACACCGACACAACTCAATTCCTGATGAGTGGTAATGGCATAAACAAAATAATAACAACGCCATCTCTGGCTGTGGGCTCCTATCTTGCCGACTACGCCACTGATGCCACAGGAGCCTTCAAAGGCCTCAACACAGACAATTCAGCAATTAATGTGTTGGTTCAAAAGCTGACCACAAAAGGGGTAGGTTACCTTGATAAATTAACCATAAATACGAGACGCTCCATAAAAGTAAACACCAAACAATTTCAATTCAGAGACAGTCGCGTTACAGGACCCGGAAAAATTTGTGAATTCAGTATAGTAAATGCGCAACAAAATGTACCCTTGTTGTGGAATGTTACTGATCCTTTGCATCCGTTCATACAGCAGTACATCACAAACGGAACCACGTTAAACTTTGTAACCACAACTGATACCCTCAAGGAATTTTGTCTTGCGCCTGAAACTGATTTTTATTCACCTGTAAAACGAGGAAAAATTGAAAACCAGAATTTACACGGTCTAACGCAAGCTGATTACCTAATTGTTACCCATCCTAATTTTGTCAGTCAGGCTAACCGCCTGGCCGCTTTTCACAATAAAACAGAAGGGTATACCACAGCGGTTGCAACTACTGACCAAATATACAATGAGTTTGGAAGCGGAAAACAGGACATTTCGGCAATCCGCGATTTTATCAGGATGCTTTACACCAGGGGAAATGCTTTGTCCACACCACGGCCTGTTAAGTATGTGTTGTTGATGGGAGATGGATCATACAATAACATGGTGAGAAGTACAATGAACAACTCAAATCTTATACCCACCTACCAATCTCACGAGTCACTTTCTTTCACTCAAAGTTTAGCGACTGACGATTTTTATGCATTAATGGATCCCACTGAAGGTGTAAACGCCGAGAGTAAAGGGTTTGTTGATGTAGGTATCGGTAGGTTTACCTGCAAAACAGCTGCAGAGGTAAATGCCGTAATTACCAAAATAGAAAACTATTATAGAAAGGATGCAAATTTTCAGGTAAGTCAGCAGGACCCACTGAACTGTTCAGGTAGTTCTGAAAGTCCGCTGGGTGACTGGAGAAATAATCTTCTGTTTTTGGCTGACGATGGCGACGGGGCTATTCACATGAGGGGTGCCGACAACCTGACAAAGGATGTGAACACCATTAGTAACATCTTCAACACGGATAAGATTTATATTGATGCTTACCAACGCATCAGCACGCCCACCGGACAAAGGTATCCGGATGCAGAAGAAGATTTGATGCGAAAAATCAAAAAAGGTGTTTTATTGTTCAACTACACCGGACATGGAGGAGAAATGGGCCTAACCGCAGAACGTATATTGGAAATTGCAAGTATTAACAGCATGGATAATTTTAACAAGTTACCCTTGTTTATCACGGCTACCTGTGAATTCAGCCGGTACGACGACCCGGGCAGAACTTCTGCGGGAGAGTTGTGTTTGCTTAATTCAAGAGGGGCCGCCATTGCTTTGTTGACCACGTGCCGTATTGCCTATTCATCAACAAACGACCTTCTGAATAGTGTGGTAATGGACAAATTATTTAATAAAATGAGTACCGGAAAACGGCCGACTTTGGGGGATGTCATCCGATTAACCAAGGCCTCACCAATTCTTGGGGGCCAATTTTATTACTATGCTAATTTCCACTTATTGGGGGATCCTGCTTTAACTCTCGCTTACCCTGAATACAAAGTAATTACAAGTGCCGTGAACGGTCAGGCTATTACAGTAGCAAAAACGGATACACTTGGTGCCCTGGCCAAGATTACCATCAATGGTTTTGTTGCAGATACACTTGGTAACAAACTCAGTAATTTTAATGGTGTTGTTTATTCAACTGTATTCGATAAAGAACAAGATGTGGTGTGTTTGTTGAATGACCCTGACTCTTATGACGCCTCTACCAACGGCCCATTCAAATACAAATTGCAACGCAACACACTTTTCAGGGGGAAAACACAGGTGATTAATGGTGATTTTGGATTTACCTTTCTTGTACCTAAGGACATCAGTTTCGCCTATGGTCCGGGTAAAATTACCTACTATGCCACCAATGGCACATCAGATGCCAATGGTTTTTACAACCAGCTTGTTATTGGGGGATCATCAGGCAACACAGTGGTAGATAATGAAGGACCTGTAGTGAGTTTGTACATGAACGATAAAAATTTTGTTAGCGGAAGCATTACCAGCGAGAAACCCCTCTTTTACGCTGATTTGGTAGATTCAAGTGGCATCAACACCCTAGGCACTTCGTTTGGGCATGATATCACAGCTGTATTAAATAAATCAGGAAGCAAACCGGTGATTTTAAATGATTACTATGAGTCGGCTTTAAACAGCTACCAAAGCGGTAGGGTAAGGTACCCGTTTGAAAAGTTAAGCACCGGCGATTACCAGTTGACTTTTAAGGTGTGGGATATACAAAATAACTCAAGCAATGCCTCAGTTGAATTTGTGGTGGCTGAAAGTGCTGAGTTAGCACTCAAAAACGTGTTAAATTACCCTAATCCCTTCAGTACAAAAACAAAGTTTTTCTTTGAACACAACCAGGCCTGCACCCCTCTGAAAGTATCCCTTCAAATCTATACCATCAGCGGTAAGCAGGTGAAAACCATACAACAAAATGTGCAGTGTGAGGGGTTTAAAACCGAAGGCATTGATTGGGACGGTAGGGATGATTTTGGTGATAAACTGGCCAGAGGAGTTTATGTTTACCGCCTTTCCATTACCACATCCGACAACAAAAAGGCAGAAAAAATAGAGAAATTGGTTATACTAAATTAGTAAATTTGCCGTTTAGAAGATTTGCCAGAGACGAGACACATTATGTTCATAAGAAAGACTTTTTTATTTGCAGGTTTGATTTGTTCAGTATCAAGCCTGATTGCGCAGACTGTTGGCACTTCATCCACTTCTCTTAATGGTGGTGTTAATGCTATTACCACTGCTGTGCCGTTTCTTATGATTAGCCCCGACAGCAAACAAGGGGCTATGGGAGATGTGGGTGCAGCAACAGAAGCAGATGTTAACTCCATTCACTGGAATGGAAGTAAACTGGCTTTTGCCGAAAAACAATACGGCGTTGGATTTACAGTTACCCCATGGTTACGGCATTTGGTGCCCGATATAAACATGTCATACCTTGCCGGGTATGGAAAAATCAACGCGCGTCAAACCGTTGGGGGCTCACTAAGGTACTTTAGTCTGGGTAATATTGAACTTACCAATTCTCAGGGAGTAAAAACCAGCGATTACAAACCCAATGAGTTTGCTATTGATTTAGCGTTCTCACAAAAGCTTTCAAAAACCTTCGCCTTGGGAATTGCAACTCGGTATGTGAATTCTGGCATTAGCAAAGTCTATTTCAATGGTAGTTCAGGAAATGCTGCCAGTACAGTTGCGGTAGACCTTTCCATGTATTTTCTCAGTAATAAGTTTAAACTTGGCGAGAAAAAGGCAGTGGCTTCTGGGGGTTTGGCCATCACCAACATGGGTGCGAAAATTAAGTACTCCAATGATGAGAATTTTATACCAACCAATCTGAGGTTAGGTGGCGGCCTAAAAACCGACCTTGATGATTATAACACCTTCGGTTTTTACCTCGATTTCAATAAATTACTGGTGCCCACTCCGCCAATATACCAGTACGATACCATTAATAGTAAGCTGGTGTTGGTCACCGACCCAGCCACAGGCAAGCCGATTATTGCAGCCGGCATGGATCCCAATGTGTCTGTAGGTCAGGGAATGATACAGTCGTTTTACGACGCACCTGGCGGGTTTAAGGAAGAAATGCAGGAGATCAGCATTGCTACCGGAATGGAGTATTGCTACAACAATATATTTTCAGTACGTGCAGGGTATTTTTACGAATCAAAAAACAAAGGTGCCAGGCAGTATTTTACTTTTGGAATGGGTTTCCGATTTAAAGTAATTAATGTTGACGGTTCTTATCTGGTGCCAACGTCTCTTCAGAATCCACTACAGCGCACCTGGAGGATTACGCTCAGCTTCATGTTCGATGCGGTTGGTAAACAACAGAAGGATCCGCTAGCACCATAAAGTCTTCACAGCAGATTGTGCATAATTGATGTTTCCCATGGGCTTGCCGGCTCCTGCTAAGGTACATCTTTGTGTATGCGCAAACTCTGTTCCGGTTTAATTGTGATTGTTCTCTTCTTATTTTCATGTGGAGAGAAAAAAAATGCAGCCAAACGCGGCCTTGTTTTCAATTATAATGAAATGAACGGCTTGGGCTCACTGGATCCGGCTACAGCCGGTAATTTTGAAAACATTTGGCCGGTCAATCAACTATTCAATGGGCTTGTACAGTTGGATGATAGTTTGAATGTAATTCCCTGCATTGCCAGAACCTATGTGATTAGCGAAGATGGCTTAAGGTACAGGTTCTTCTTAAGAAACGATGTGTATTTTCATAACGACAGCTGTTTTAAGAATGGCAGAGGCAGGAAAGTACTTGCTGAAGATTTTGTGTTTAGTTTTTTGAGGTTATACAACAGCAAGGTGAGTAGCGCACTTTCGCTTATGTCACATTTTGAACTTGGAAAGAACGGAGAAAGAAAAGGATTGCTTGCCATTAATGATTCTACGCTTGAGCTGCGCTTGTCAAAGCCATTCAATGCGTTTTTGAGTTTACTTAGCATGAAGTATTTCAGTGTTATTCCACACGAAGCCATTCGTCATTACGGAGACGATTTCAGAAAACACCCGGTTGGTACAGGTCCTTTTCAATTTAAACACTGGGAAGAAGGTACCAAGTTGGTGATGTTAAAAAACGAGAATTATTTTGAAACAGACAGTAAAGGAGAACGTTTGCCTTATCTGGATGCGGTAACTGTTTCATTTATCCGTGACCGTGAAACGGCATTTATGGAATTACTGAATGGAAAATTTGATATGCTGAGCGGTGCAGATGCATTTAACATCAATGAGGTGCTAGATAAAGAAGGAAATCTGAGAGAACTCTATCAAACAAAATTTTTTCTGCAAAAACACACTTTTCTTAAAACAGATTACATTGGCATTTTGGTGGACTCAGGTTCCGCATTGGTGAAACACTCTCCCTTAAGGCTGAAACAGGTCAGAAAAGCCATTAACTATGCTTTTGACCGCGAAAAACTCATTCGTTTTCTGAGAAATAAAATTGGCACACCTGCTACAGCAGGATTTATTCCTAAAGGCTCTAAAAGTTATGATCCCCTGGTTGTTAAGGGCTATTCATATGATGCGGACAAAGTAAAAACTTTATTGCTGGAAGCAGGATATCCGGGTGGGGTAGGACTTCCGGAACTCACCATTCACATCACAGATAGTTACAAAGAACAGGCTGAATTTATTCAATCTCAGTTGGCTGAAAACAACATCAAAGTGAACATCAGTGTTGAGAAAACATCTATTCTAAGGCAAGCCGTGAATAATGGAGACTACTTGCTTTTTAAAAAGTCATGGTTTTGCGATTACGCTGATGATGAAAACTTTATGAGTTTATTTTATAGTAAAAACTTTTCTCCCGAAGGGGTGAATTTTTTCAGGTACAAGAACGATCTCTTTGATAGTTATTATGAGGAGGCGATAAGCGTGAATGATGATCAAAGGCGAAAGCAACTTTTTAATCGCATGGATAGTTTAATTATTGAGGATGCGCCCTGTATCCCCTTGTATTATGATGAGGTCATTCGTTTGGTCAGACACAATGTAAAAGGCCTTGGGATTAATGCTATGAATTTACTGAACCTGAAAACGGTAAGAAAGGATTAATCCTTTTTATCGCTTTGTTTGATGATGTACCCGGGACGGTTTTTCACTTCTTCATAAATCCTCCAGATGTATTCGGCAATAATTCCGAGACTAAGCAGGATAAGACCTGAAAAAAAGGAAATGAGTATCACAATACTGATCCAACCCTGTACGCCAACTTTCCAGTAGTCGGGATTTCCGAAAAGTTTGATGTAGAGATAAAAAAGTATAAGGCAAAATGACAGGAAAGAAATGCTAACACCCAAAAAGGTGATGAATTTTATAGGAAAGGAGGACGTGGAAAAAAACCAATCCTTGGCCAGGCGCATTTTTTTCTTGAAAGTCCAGCGCGATTTGCTTGCGGTGCTTTTGCCCCTTACATAGGGAAGATAATGGGGTTGAAATCCCAAACGGAGTAATTCGGTTACCGTAGTAGTGTTGATGGGATGTATGCGGGTATTGAGTAAATCGATAATCTCCCGGTCAATAAAAAAGGAATCCACGCCGTGTTTTGGATAAATAAAATCGGAAACACTGCTCATAATGCCATAGAAGAGGTTGGCAAAAAGTTTAGAGGTCCAGGGGTCGTCTCTTTCGGTTCTATATGGAAAAATAATTTTATGTCCTTCTTGTTTCCACTTTCTGTAACATTCAACCAGCAGGTGATAGGGTTGCTGTTCATCATCTGCGATTACAGTTGCACAGGCACCGGTTGTTTTTGATAATCCGGCAAAAATGGCGTAATGCGAGGTGTAGTTTTTACTTAGTTCATAAGCCCTTATATTCGTGTTGGTTTTTTCGAGCCCCTTGGCAATTTCAAAAGAGGTGTCGCCAGAGCCATCATCGATGATGATTAATTCATACGGGATTTGTTCAGAAACCATAACCGCATGAACCTGTTCTCTTACTTTGATTAGTCTTTCTTTTGATTTATAAGAACAAAGTATAATGGAGAGTAAATCTGACATTCTGAATGGTTTGGGAATCAGTCTTTTTTAAAGTTTTGAAGTAAGAAACGCACCTTTTTACTATAGATTGTGTTAAATTGTTCTTTAAAAATAGACATAATATAAAGATCATGCAATTGTCCGTTGATGATAACGTGATCCTTAAGATACCCTTCCTGAATCATGCCCAGAAAGACCTGAAGCTTGTGCATGGCCTTATTGTTTGCAAGAATATCACCGGTGATCTTTCGAAAATCCATTTTATTGAACACAAAATCATAGGCTAAAAGCAGTGCTTCAAGGCCGTAAGGTGTGGATTTGCCATAATATTCTTCTGCAATAAGTAACCTGCCGGCATTACTGACCTTATCAGCAGGATTAACGTCATATATACCAATTGTGCCTACTTTTTTTCCTGTTTTTTTATCCAGAATAATGTAGTTGATCTCGTTGTGGCTGCGGCTTCTGATCCACTCTTCCTGACTTTGAACCGAATAATCGTCCGGTTGGCGCATGAACTGTCCACCTGCACCGATTCTCCATCTGTATATATCGGCTGCATCTGCCACTTCAGTTTTTCGAAGTGTTACAAAGTCACCATGCAATATGGTTGCGAATTTAATTCCCACTAACTCTGCTTTTTTTGAAACGACCCGATTCAAAGGATTGATCTGCCAATTCTATTTTTACTGGTACTTTAAACGTTTCTAACTTCGTTCGGCAATAGGTTTTTACCTTTTTAATAAGCTCAGCTCTTGTATCCGGACCTTTGTATTTTATTTTGGCACAAACAATTTTACCGGTAAGAGGATTGTTTTCAGAATACACCAAAACATCCTCTACGTCTGGAATCTCGAGAATTACGTTTTCCACTTCCTGGGGAAATACTTTTTCTCCGCCTACGTTGATGATCTCCGATTTTCTTCCCAGTATTTTCATGTAGTCTCCTTTCACCTCAACCGTGTCACCGGTCATGAACCAGCCATCTTCGGTAAACGGACTTGGAGCATTGAGGTAGCCAAGCATAGCAGAGTCGGATTTTATCTGTAGGAGATTGTCGACCACTCTGGTTTGGTATCCCTCTCCACCTATCTTCACCCAAAGAGAGCCATTTTCTTCGGATTGGGAACGCAGAACGCCCAACTCGATGAGGCCATAAGTTTGTTGTAGTTTGATATCTGGAAATAAGGTGTTGAGGCGTTTCAGTAAGCTTTCCGGCATGGGCTCTGCGCCGTAGGAAATAAGTTTCAGACTTTTCAGAGGAAAACGCTCATAGGCCCGGCTAAGCACCAACATGTTTAAGAAGGTGGGAGAAGTTGGCAACAGTTCTACCTGATGTTTTTCTATGGTTTCACAAACGTAATCCGGTGTCCGGTTTTCAAGTATAACAACGGTACCTCCGTTTGAAAGAATATGAAATAGGGTGTTTAGTCCTCCCCAATGATCGAACAGTAAAAAATTTACTGTGCGTAATGCCTTACGTTTTGTTCTGAATTTGTTCAGCAGTTTTTGAAAGTCATGCAGGGCCCCTTTGGGTTCGCCCGAGGACCCTGAGGTGAAAAGCACAAGACCAGGTTTGGAGCCGGTGAGAATAGAGTTGTAAAGTGGATTTTTAGCTTGAGTGTCGGTAAAATCAACAAATTCAGGCTTGTTTTCTTCCCTAATACGAATGAGCGCATCGAGCTGAGCGATGCCGTATTTTTTTTGGTTTTTTTCAGAATGGAGAATATCAAAGGGCACAACGATGGCGTTCGCGTCGATGAGGGCAAACAACATGGCTATGGTTTCGGGACTAAAATCACTTTCAAGCCCTACAATTTTAGAGGCGTAGCGTTTCTGAAATTTTTCACGCCAGAAAATAATCCTGTCTAGAATATGGGTATAAGTAACAGCCTGATCTTTCCAGATGACAGCAGTTTGAGCCCCGTAATTTCTGAAATCCTCAAGTAAAAAACCGATGTTAGCGGCTGAGTTCATTAATTGTCAATTCAATCAACTTATAATTTACCAGGTTACCCACTTCTTCATCAGGTATAGATACTCCAAATTCTTCTTCAAGAGCAAGGATCAGGTTCAGATGGCGCAGCGAGTCCCAGTTATCTATATTATCAGTAGATGCGTCATCACCAATACGCTCTTGTGGTACCTCAAATACCACACTCATTACTTGTTTTATTCTGTTATTACTCATAGTAGCTTATGCATTTAAGGCGGTGTTTATTTTTATATAGTCTATGTTTCGGGGGGTAAAGGTAGAAATATTTAAGCTATAAGACTTGGCACCTTCTGTTTCTCTGAGGAGCTCGAACCCGATTTTTTCAAAGTAATCTTTTACCTGAGTGTTTTTTTTGGTGGGCAGAAACTGTGCCCTAATGACGTTGTACCCTTTTTTACCGGCTAATTCAATCACATGGTCCATAAAAACATATTCAATGTTTCTTCCTAAAATTCTGCAGCTCATCAGGAGTGAATCCACGTGAACGACCCGGGGGTCGCCTTCATCTTCCTTCAAGATACACACACCGGTAAGGCCACTATCGCCATATTTGTCTTTCACAAACATTGCGGCTGTTAAACTTTTAGGGTCCTCCATGAATTGTTCGATCTGGTTTTCAGTATACCGTACCGTTGTCAGATTGAACTGGTTGGTTTTTTGTGTGAGTTGTGAAATCCTGGGTATGTACGCAGCATCATCCACCAACACCGTGAGTTCAATACCAAGAGAAGCCAGATAATCGTCGATGGAACCAAACTGATCTTTAGCGCTTTCCCTTTGGAATTGTTGTTTGTACATCTCTGTTTTTTTCAGGTCGTCCTTATTTGGCGCAAGATTGAACAGTTTGTATAGGTCTTTGAGGACTTGTTGTGGATAGTCGGAAATTTGTGAAGGCACTTGAATGCAATGAATTTCAGGTAATTTTTCACGGATAAGATTGATCTCAAAAGCGGAATCATCTATAAACACAAGGCTGTCGGTGCCAATGTTAAGCTCTTGAGCAATGGCCTTGAGGTTAGCGGCTTTGTCGTTCCAGTTGATTTTGTGTATTACAATATTTTCTTCTTTTAATACTACATCTTTGTGCGTTCTAAGCACCTCCATCACATCGGCTTCGTTGTTTTTACTGCAAAGGCCAACAATCACCCCGCGTTTGCTTAGGTAAACCGCCATTTGCTGTACTTTATGATAAAACACCCCTTTTTTGCTAGAAGCGGACATGTCAATGCCTTCAATGCCATCCTCGCCCACAATGCCCTGCCAAATCGTATTATCGCAATCCAGAATGAGTGCTTTTTTTAACCTGCCATTATTTCTCAATAATGTTGGTTCAACCGCCGCTGCATAATGTTTCAGGAAATTTACAGTGTAAGGGGCTTTGGAAGAAAGGTAAAACCTCTGGTCGTAACATTGTGAGAGACCGAGGTGCAGAAAGATTCTATCAATGTCTATAAGTGTAAAATTTGATGGCGCATTTTCTTTTACATATCGGTTCAATTCCGAAACAAAACGATGGATTTTACTCTCAGAAAGCACGTTTACGGGGTAATAGGCGGAGGAAAAACAATTAAAAATAACCGATGGGGTAGCGCTCAGATTATTAAAAATCATGGAAAGTTCAGCAAAGGTTTTTTGTTTGAAAGATTCATAGGTGTCTTCACTCAGGTCCTCAAAAAAATCTTTTACCTGGTCGATCAAGTTGAGGGTATCATAGAATACGATAACAAGATTTTTGTTATGAAAGTGCGCGGAGTCCTGAACAACGTTGTCGAAATTGCCAATTTCGATTGCGGGTTCAATTTGGTTTTTGCGGCAAGCGTATTCTAAAATGTCTTTACCGGCATTAACGGTCACATTGGAGAGAATGCCAATTTGGTAGGGTGCAGACGAGATGGTGCCACTGAGTTGTTTGTTCAGTTGCAGAATCTCGGTGTATTTTAAATTTTCCATGAAATTAGTACATGATTTGTCCGCCATTCAGGCGAATGTTCTCTCCCGTTAAAAAATCAGATTTAGAGGAAGCCAGAAAACTAATTACGCCGGCTACATCTTCTGCCAGTGCAAGACGACGCAGTGGCGTTTGGGCAGCTGTCATCAATTTGATCTTTTCTGGAATATCAGCAGTTAATTCTGTGCTGACAAGGCTTGGAGAGACCATGTTGATGCGAATGCCTTTGGGAGCGAGTTCAAATGCCAGTGATTTGGTAAGGCCTTCAAGCGCGGATTTTGCAGTAATGTATGCCGACCAATCGGCATTAGGTTTGTCGGCGGCTAAACTGCCAATGTGAATAATCTTTCCATAGCCCAGTTGTATCATTCCCGGGGCAAGTGCCTGAATCAAACTCAAGCTGGATTTGATGTTGAGTTCAAATTGTTTGGTATAATCTGCCCAGGTAAGATCCTGAAACTTAATGTTTGGAATTACTGAGGCCGCGCAATGGGCAAGAATATCTATCCTGCTGAAACTTCTGAGCCCTTTCTCCACCATTTGCTGAATGTCTTTGTCGTCGAGAATGTTGGATTGAATACAAATGGCTTTTCTGCCATAGCTTTCAATTTCTTTTTTGATAGTTTCTGCTTTTTCTTTGTTTTTGTTGTAATGAACAATCACATCGAATCCGTCCTTTGCCAATTGAAGACAAGCGGCCTTGCCGATGCCGCCGGTGCCGCCAATAACAAGAGCTACGCGCTGTGGATTGTCAAGCACTGCTGCCTGGGTTTCGGCTATTTCCGTATTAATGACTTTTACTTTGGCCAGGCCTTTTGTAACCAGTTGTTTATTTTGGTTGTGAATTTCAGTTTTAAGTTCTATGATCTGTTCCTTGTCGTGTTTTTTCAGAACTTCTGCAGTAACAGTTAATACATCACCAATGCGCACAGGTAAAAGAAATTCCAGACTTTGGGAAAACCATAATGCACCATCTCCCGGAAGTTTGGTGCCTATGATGGTTGAAATGAAGGAAGCGCCGAGCATGCCATGAACCACAGGTTTTTTAAAAGGGGTTGAGCTTGCGAATTTTTCGTCTACGTGAAGCCTGTTGTCATCGCCGGTCAGGTCAACAAATTTGGCGATGTCCTCTTTTGTTATGGTGTGATTGAGGGTTTCCTTATCTCCTACCTGTATCTCGGCGTATGTTTTCATAGTGTTTTGTTTTTAGCAAAGAGTCCAACCAGATTGGTAATCCTATTTTTTAAGGCGGTCGCTTCGTCCATATCCTCTGCAAAGTAGTTACATACGTTGACGATGTCAAGACCTGAAGTTTTAATTAAAGTTAAGACTTCATCCTTGTTATTAAACAAATAAACATGATCCAGGGCCGGGGAATTGGTTGGTGTTGTAATCCATAGTAATCCTTCCTGATGCATGAGATTAGAAAGTTTTATGAGAATCTGACCGGGTTCATCAAGGTGTTCCAATACTTCTCCAAGTACTATAAAATCGTATTTCTCACTTACCTCATAGTCAAAAATATCGGAAAGGGTGTATCTGATTTTTCCCTGGTCGGTACCAAGTATTCGTTTGGTCATTTCAAGTGAAGTTTCGCTGATGTCTACCACATCAATTTTTTCATAGGAGGGAAATTCCTTTTTTACGATGAAAGAGAAAAAACCGTGACCCGGACCAATATCAAGAATTTTAAGCGCGGCTTTCGCGGGGAAAAGCACTTTAAGTTGTTGTTGAAAATGCACAAAGATGTTGAAATGGTGTTTCCACAGAATCTGCGAAACCAATAAGGCGTGCATATAATACGACATCACGTCGGGTTTTGAATAGACGTACTCGTTGGCTATTTTTTGATTTTCGCAGCGGTACTTACCGTGTTTGTAAAAATATAAACCTTCGGTGCGCATGTCGCGAATCATTTTAAGGTAGTCAGATGCAATGCGCTCAGTGTCGAGTTCGTGGGTGCTAAAATAGAGGCGCACCAATTCCACGAGTTCATTGTAAAGCTCCGGGTGCGATGAATTTAAAGCATCAATGTTTGCGTTGATTTTTTTGGAATGCAGACGGTCCTTTTTAGCGATCTCGTCTATAAGTTGGTTTAAAAATTCTTTGGCAGTAGTTGGGTATGGCATAATTTATCAGGTTTTAATTAAACAGGCACCGAAGTTAAATCCAGCCCCAACTCCGGCTATAATCAGGTTCATTCCGGGTTTTATCAAATTTCTTTCGTAAGCTTCACTTAAGGCAATACCAATACTTGCTGAGCCGGTGTTTCCTATTTCTTCAACATTAGTATAGGTTTTTTCAGTACTGATCTTCATTTTTTTCATAATGTAATCGATCAGAAATCCATTGGCCTGGTGAAAGATTACAAAGTCAATCTTATCAATTGGGAGTGACTCGTGTTTTAGAAGTTGATCGATCACAACCGGAAGATTACTTACTGCCTGTTTCCATGTGGCTAGTCCATTTTGCTCTATGTACTGGGCTTTTTCGTCTTCAATTTTGGATGCAGCGGGATAGGTGGAACCACCTGCACGCATTCTAACTGACTCATAGGTTGAAGAGTCAGTCATGAATTTGGCGCTTTGGTAGCCCTTCTCTTTCTCAGTTTTACCGAGAACAATCGCTGAAGCCCCATCACTGAAAAATATGGCAGTTTCTTTGTCTCTTGGGTTGGTGTATCTTGAAAGGACTTCAACACCAATTAACAAGGCATGAGAAATGGTTGGGTCATGCATCATGCGTTCAGAGGCAATTGTAATTGCGCTTACAAGACCTACACAATTGGTATTAATATCAAGAATCTGACAGTTTTTTTTCATTCCGAACATGGAATGAATTTTGGCCGACATAGGAGGGAATAGATAATCCTGACTAAAAGAAGCCACTATAATTAATCCAATTTCAGAGGCGTTTACCCTGGCATTTTTCAAAGCTTGTTTGCTCGCTTCGGAAGCAAGGTAGGAAGCAGATTCATCGTTAGACAGGTGGAAACGACGCTTTATGCCAGTTTTGGCCAAGATCCATTCCGGGCTAAGTTCAGGTATTAGACTGCATAACTCCTCGTTGCTTTGAACGTTTGATGGCAGGTAATGCCCGCTACCCATAATTCCTATTCCGTAATCAATTTGCTGCATCATTTTTAAGATCAAGAAATTGTTTTAATGCTAAATTGTTTGTTTTAATGGAGCCCAGGCTATCGTGTGGACCATGGCCAGGCAAAACAATACACTGATCTGCGAACAAAGCAAACAGCTTCAGAATCGAATCCCTCAGTAACTGTTTGTCCTCTTTAGGAATACTTTCGGGGCCGAGCCCGTTTTTATAAAGTATGTCACCAGTAAGCAGGTAGTTATTCCAACTGAATACACAAGAGCCCGGGGAGTGCCCTGGCAAATGGTGAACGCCAATGGTGAAACTTCCGATGGATAAATCCGCTGTATTCGACTTTAGCAGCACGTCGGGTTTAGGCGTCAATATACTGTGCTGAATACCTGCTACTTTTAAAAAAAAATTGGCGGATTGTGACATTTTGTAGTCGGCCTCATGCATGTAGAATGGAACAGTGTATTCAGCTTGAATGTTTTTGGCGCTACCCATGTGATCAAAGTGTCCGTGGGTGGAGAGGACGGCAAGCGGTTTAAGGTTTGATGCTTTGATTTCGGCTAATAGAAGGTCTGCATCAAGCCCTGGGTCAACAACAATGCACGTGTTTTCCTTCTTGTCACAAATCAGGTAGGTGTTTGAAACAAAAGTTTTGTTTTTGATTAAGATGATATCGTCGTTAATTGATGCCACCTAAAAAAATAGTTTGAGCAGTAATGTAAGAACTGTTAGGGGAAGCAAAAAAATCAATTACATTAAAAATATCCTCTTTTCTGGCTATTCGGGGAATTGGAAGGTTGTTGATGAGTGCCTTAATCTTTTCTTTTGCAACATCTGAATGTTGATTAAGCATGTCGGTTTCGTAGGCTGTGATGGACAAGGTATTGCAAGTGATACCATAAGAGGATAGCTCTTTAGCAAGTATGTTATTCATAGTTACCATACCGGATTTACAGGCCGCATAAATTGATTCACCAACAGGTTCAAGGCTAGTGGTCATAGAACTGATATTGATAATGCGGGCATTGCCCTGTTTTCTCATCAACTTGGCAGCTTCTCTTGAAATAAAGAATGTACCCAAAAGATTTACATTCACCATGTCAATGGCATTTTTTGCCGGCATGATCATGGCGTGCTGAGAGGTTAGTACAGCTGCATTGTTGATGACAATATCAATCTGAGCATAGGCGGGTTGAATTTGTTTTTTGAAAAAATGCAGAATGGCTTCAGTGTCGCCCAAATTAAGTTCAAAGTGCGTGTAGTGCCTGTGTTTAAAATCGGAGGCTGAACGGCTGATTCCAATTACGCTTGCGCCACACTCAAGAAAGTGTTTGGTAATCTCAAGTCCTATTCCCCGGCTTGAGCCTGTAACGAGCACAATTTTTCCATTGTAATCCATGCTGTTAGTGTGGTATTTAGCTTTTAGTGGTCAGTTCAAAAATATAATCTACCAGATTAGTGATGCTGCTGAATGGGCTTATCTTTCTCGTCATGGCGTTGTCGTCTGTCAGGGAAATGTCATGTCCGTGTTCGCTGGCAAATTCTCCTTCAAGGTCAACAATCAAGGAAACAAGTGAAAGGGAGTCGATTGCAGAACCGTTTCCGAAAAGTACGGTATTGTCGTTCACTTCAAATTTTTGATCTTCAGGCAGTGTATCGTTAAGTTCTTTGACCTTATTGACCACAATGTTGTGTATTTGTTTTTTATCCATTGGTTTGTTTAAGTTTGAGGTAATCGTCGTAATTTCTGATATAATCGGTTTCAGTGTATTCTTGAGATGCAAGCACCAGACAAACAGAGCCGGATGAAAAATTTACTTCGGAGGCCCATATTCCAGGTACAATGTGTAAACCGGTCTTAGGGTTATTCAATTGCACTGTGTGTTTGTTCTTACCATCATCGAGCACTACTTCAAAGGCTCCGCTAACGGCAACTAAAAATTGATGGCACTCTTTGTGGGCATGGGCACCTCTGGACTCTCCTCCTGGTATGTCGTAAAGGTAGAACACACGTTTTACCGCAAATGGAATTTCCGAGTTGTTGGTAACAACAGTAATGTGCCCGTTTCTGTCACCAATTTGCCCGAGATCCATCACCTTGCAATCGTTTATACTCACCGAAGTAGTCATGCGCTTTTCTGTTTAAAGGCATCGAAATCTCGGATGTAGTCTGCCGGATCATAAGCATGACTGGAGAGATGCAAACCTACTGCATTTGTTGAAAAATTTTCAATATGCCGCCACGTAAGCGCAGGCACATAGAGTCCATAGTAAGAACGGTTAAGGGAGTGTTTTTCATGCGTTCCGTTAGGCTTGGTAATGACCACATCAAAACTTCCGCTCAGGGCAATGATAATTTCATTTTGAGATTGGTAAGCATGACCTCCACGTATCTCTCCACCGGGAACATCATAAAGCCAAAATATTCTTTGGATTTGAAAGGGAATTTGCGAAGGGTATTGCATGAAGGTTAAATTCCCCCTTGGGTCCAGAATCTTAGGAAAATGTAGTATCTCCGCTTGTTTCACGTGGATTAAAAATTTGCCCAAAGATAGAATTTATTCAGGAATACAGGCCTTTTTTGGATTTTTTAAAAGGTGTTTCAGAGCTGAAATAGAGCTTTATATCAGGAAGTTGCATTAACACGTGTTGGCTTGTGAAAGGGAATATTTAATAAAAAAAGGGGGCTTATCTCAACAGCATAATCGTACCGGATTTGGTTTTGAGCAAACCCTGAGGGGTTTGGATCTGTATCTTCCAATTGTAAACCCCATTTTGGCAAAGTGTACCTTTAAAATAGCCGTCCCAGCCCTGGTAGAAGGAGTTGGTGGAGAAGATGCGTTCCCCCCAGCGGTCGTAGATATCCAAAGTATACTCCGTAAATCCCATTCCTTTAGGTTGAAAGGTATCGTTAATGCCATCGCCGTTTGGCGTAAACGAGTTTGGTACATAAAAGGCAAACTCTTCCTCAATCACCACTACTTTAATTACTGTGTCCACACATCCCCATTGGTTTTTGACAAGTAACACCACAGGGTATTTGCCGGGTTGTTCAAAAAGGTAAGAACAGTTTTCAGTGAACACCGTATCGCTGTTGTTAGCCATAAAGAGCCAGTTCCATTGGGTTTGTCCCGGGCCCTGAGAGGCGTTGATAAACTGTACCTGATCTATTCCGGCCAGGGGAAGCTGAGGGTCAAAGTAAAAATCAGCAAACACATTTGGATAAGCATCAAGCAAAAACACCGAATTGTTCACACAGCCGTTTGTGTCAACAAATACCGAACTGATGCTGAATTGACCGGGCAGTGAAAAACACAGATTAAACGGACTGTTTGTAAACGTTTGTCCATTAAAATACATGCTTGCCCCGCTAAGCGGACTTGAAGTGCTATCGGATACCAAACTAAATTCCGAACAAAAGGGCACGCATTGTTTGTTTTGGGAACTCAGCAGTTCGGCTTTTGGGAGGGGCAAAACCTCCACCTGAACTGTTCCCGAAGCACTGCAGTTGCTGGCGTTGATTACACTCAGGGTGTAAATGCCCGAGGCACCCGAATTGGCAGGAGCCAGACTAAATTGCTGTGCTGTGGAAGTAAATCCATTTGGCCCCGACCATAAATACGTTACACCACCTGAACCACTGAGTTGTAAAGCGGAATTAAGACAAGGTGTTGTATTGCCCGAGATCAAGGGCTGAGGCAGGGCATAAGGAAATCCGATTAGGGGCACCAAAACCTGAACCGTACAATTGTTTTGAGCACTCACAATCACCGAGTAATTGCCGCTGCTTGCTGCACTCACCTGTGGAATGATAGGGTTGGAAAGGTTGGACGTAAAGCCGGCAGGCCCCAACCAAAGATAGGAGACACCTCCTGAAACACTCAGTTGAGCGTTTTCCCCAAAACACACCGAATCTCCACTCACCACAGGAACAGGATTTAATAACACCAAAAGGGAGGAAGTGCTCGATCCTTTGCAGGCATTGTTGTCCTGAACAGTTAAGGAATAAATGCCCTGAGCTGAGGTTCCTACATTATTTAAAACAGGATTCTGCTGATTGGAACTAAAGTTATGTGGGCCGCTCCAGGTATAGCTTGCCGCAGACCCTGTAAAAAACTGAACAGTACCATTCTCACACACCGGACCGCTGTTGTTTACTGTAGGTTGTGGCAGTGCATTTACAGTAACAAAGGTGCCGGTGTTTACCTGGCAGGGGCCCTGAATGGCGGTTAGGGAATAAAAACCTGTGGCATTTATGCTAATGTTGGTGAGGGTAAATGAAGAGGTGTTGTGCGAAAAATTATTCGGTCCGTACCAGGCATACGTATCAGCGCCTGAAGCGCTCAAACTCAGGTTATCGCCCTGACAGAAGGTGGTGTTGCCGCTTAATGTAATCAGGGGCAGTGGCGCCACGGAAGCCTGAAGCTGAGCGTTGGTGGTGCAGCCTTGAGCACTGCTGATGTGCAGGGCATAAGCCCCCGTCATAAGCGTTGTGGATGAGAGCAACACAGGGCTTGCAAGACTGGATGTGAAGGATTGTGGACCTTGCCAGAAATACGTGGTTCCGGGCAGCGCTGAGGAATACAAGTTCAGGTTTTGTCCCTCACATACGGTACTACCCAAAACACTCAGGAAGGGAACAGGATGTACGCTTGCTGAAGTAAGGGTTGACGCGGTGCAGCTGTTGGCCGCAGTAACTATTACCTGATATATACCGGAGGCATTTTGTGCGCTGGAACTAATGCTTGGGCTGGTTAGAGCGGAAGTAAAATTCAAGGGGCCTGTCCACTGAGCACTGCCTCCCGAGGAAAACAACATAAGTGTTTGGCCTGTACATACAGGCCCGTTGTTGGAAGCAAAAGGTACAGGAACCGGTTTAAGGATAATGGAAGCTGTGGCTGAACTGGTGCAGGAAAGGGCCGAACCGGTTACCGTATACTGTGTGTTCACAGAAGGACTGGCAGCAAATACAGGGCCAATTGAACCACTGTTCCAGGTATAGCTGGAAGCCCCAGTCACCACAAGGCTGCCGGTCTCAAGTGGACATATGGATACATCGCTTACACTCAAAGTAGGGTTAGGAACAAAACTCAATAACTGTGTTTTTGAGCTAAAACATTGATTAGCATCCAAACTGTTTACCGTATAACTAAAAATCCCTGCCGTAGTTTCACTCACGTTTACACTGGTGCTGGCCGGGCCCGCATTCCAGGTGTACGTGTAAGGAGGTATACCACCCGAGTTGGACGCGTTAAGAGAAATACTTCCTCCTAAACAAACTGAAGGTGTTGAGGCAACAATATTCAAACTAAGGGCAGGTGGTTGGGTGATCAAAAAAGTTTGTGTAACGGAACAAAAGGTGAGTGCATCGATGACCTGTACCGTGCTGACACCTGCAGCAAGGCCTGATGCGGTAGGGGTGTTTAAGGTACCAAGCGCATTGGTCCAGGTATAGGTTTGGGTGCCCGAACCATTGGAAAGGGCAATGGAAGCGGTGCCGGTGTTCACGCTGTTACACAACAAACTGTTGGTGGAAGAAACGGTTCCGGTTAAAGGAACCAAAGGAAAAAAAGTTGTGGTAGGAGAAAACACACAGCCTGTTCCGGAATCTAAAAACGTAAGTGTATAGGTACCGGGAAAAAGTCCTGTCGCCACCGAATTGGTTTGTCCTGTAGGTGTCCAGGTGTAATTGAAAGGGCCGGTTCCTCCACTGGCCATTACGGTTGCCGAACCCAAACTACCACAGGTGATGGAAAAGGTGTTGAAAGAAAGAAGGGGAGTGGGTTTAATTGTCAGGTTGGTGGTGGTGGTGGTGATGCAACCGGATAAATCAGTTGCGTTCACAGTAAATTGTTGTGGACTTGCTGAAATCAGAGTGTAAGTGTTTCCGACAAAACCTGAAGGTAACCAGGTATAGGTGTTGGATCCGGATACAGTAAGCGTTGCGACCGTATTCGGACAAGTTGAGACGCTGGAAGTAGAAAGGGAGCCTATCGGAACAAATGTAATCGGTACCGAGGCACTAATGGCACAGGCATTGGCGTCCTGAACTGTGACACTTGTCGTTATGGTTCCTGGATTTACCGAAAGATAGGCAGAGGAGAAAGAAGTTGCAGCATTTGACCAGGAGTAAAAATAAACCGGTGTTCCTCCGGCAACATTTGCACTGAGCACAATGTTATTTCCGGGACAGGCTGTAAATGAAACCGCATTGATGCTTAGTGTAAGTGGAGTTGGCACCGGAACAGCAAGAGTAGTACTTGCCGTACAGCCAAATGGAGTAAAACCGGTCAAAGTGAATACCGAACTTGCTGTAGGTGTAACAACAATAACAGAGCTGCTCTGGTTTCCAGGCAACCATGTATAACTTGTTGCACCACCACCGCTAAGTGAAATGGAATTTCCGTTGCAGGCCACAGAACCTGAAGCGCTGGCTGTAACTGTTGGGTTTAAAACCACGCTTTGGGTGAACAAGGCAGATTGTGAACAAGAATTGCTGTATGTGGCATTTACGGTATATGTTGTGTTAACGACAGGAATCACTTGTATTGTCGGTCCTGCCGTTGCTCCCGGCATCCAGGTGTAGGAGTTTGCCCCGGAGGCTGTTAAGGTTGCTGGTAATCCTGAACAAAGCATAGAGTTACTTGAGCTTATATTTAAAACGGGCAGGGTTTGAATGGACACTGCAAGGGTGGATGTTGGAAATAGGCCGCAGGAACTGGATGCGGCAACACTAATAGTGCCTGGAGAACTGCCTGCAATCGCAGTTACTGTATTCGCAGAGCCGGTAACCGTCCAACTCCCGGGGAAAGTCCAGGTGTAAGTTGCATTGGTAATTGGTGAAACACTATATGTTTGAAAACTTCCAGCACAAACCAATGTGTTTCCAAAAACAGGGGGTGCACACGGGATTAAATTATACAATTGAAGAACCTCCGCCGGAGTTAGAGGTCTGTTATACAAGTAAAAATCATCTAAAATGCCATTAAAATACCTTGATGCACTTGTACCGTTTTTGCCTATGGAAATAGGAAATACATTGCCTGTATTAATGGTTGCATTTGTGCCGGATACATTGCATGCGATCACTGGTTGGGCCACGCCGTCAATGTAATATACAACGGTAGAATAAACATTACTTAAAGTGGAATTATACACGGCAACAATGTGGTGCCATGCATTGTTGAGGAGACAGTTATTGCCTCTGATCAGAGCTTGATTTGAAATATCCAGCCCAACACCTGCACCACAATAATTCCAAACAATTTGATATGAATCACCGGCGCCTAAGGCAGTCCCATAATCAAATGATGAACGGGGAGAATTAATCACTGTATTGCTTGTCTTGGCCCAGAATGAAACAGACCTAGATACAGTTCCGGTTGGTCCAGTAAATAACATTTGGATGCCACTGTTGGTGCCATTAAAACTGTAGGCTGAGTTTGGATTTCCACACCTGTCAGGCACCAATACAGCTCCGCCAATAATAGTCCCATGATTGTTTGTGCCTGAAACATCATTCGCGTTACCTGAAAATGGCCAGGCGCCAACTAACCCCCCTGAAGGTATCTGAGCGCTGAGATTGACACTGAGTAAGAAAAATAAGAAGAACGATTTGAGTATCGATGTAACCGGTTGCATTAGTGCATTAGAATATGTAGGTAGGAATGAAGAATCTATGTGTAATACCAAATTCAGAACAGCTTGTTTTATTCTTTTAGAAGTTTTAATGATTTGGTTCTGTTCTGATGTTTGTATTGAACAAAGTAACATCCTTTGGGTAAGGCAATCAGATCGAGAGTAATTTGCGAATCTTTCATCTCCTCGCTCTCTATCCGAATGCATGCTTCTCCAAGAAGATTCACAATCAAAATCTCATCGTCTAGCTGTTCTTTAGTATGAAGCGTTATCAGTCCTTTTGTTGGGTTTGGGAAGATCGATACTACATCTTCATTTTTTACAACAGCATGTACTCCTACGCATTCAGAAACGGTTAAGGTATATGTCCCTTCAACCTTACAGCCATAACTACTTGTTCCGGAAACCGAATAAACTGTGCTGATTGAAGGGGCAGCAACAATTTGATTTGAATTGATATTGCCTGGTTGCCATAAGTAGTTTCCAGGAATTGAAACAGAAAGTATGGCCCCATTTCCATAACACACAATTGAATTTGTTGAATTGATAGTAATTATTGACGCTGGTGTGGCGCTATAAGTAATGAAATTTGTACTGACTGTTGATGTTTGTCCTGTGCTGCCTTGTGTTGCGCCATTGGAGATCATTTCAGTAACAGCTCCTGACAGTGAAGTTCCGTTTTGACCCCCATTTACCTGTGGAAGAGGAGCTGCCGATGGGAGTGCAACAAATCCTCCACCACCTCCGCCGCCGGGACCTTCGCTTTCAGCAAACGGATTGCCGGGTGAGGTAAGTGCCATTTGATTACCTCCATTTCCTCCAATTGCCTGTATGTTTAGTGTAAGAGCAACAGAAGGTGTTTTCAAAACAATGCTTCCTCCTGCGCCTGCTCCCGGAGCGGCATCACAGCTGCACCCGGTGGCATTTCCTGCATGATTGCCGTTGGCCGAAATTATTCCATTTCCTGAAATCGAATTGGTTGCGATGAGATAAATAATGCCTCCTCCGCTTGAACCGGGGCTGGAACTACCATTGTTTTCATGTGGCGCACCTCCTCCACCTCCAAAATATATCCTGGTTTCTGCATTAATGTTTGTTAAGGGACGTCCACCCAAACCACCAACTTCTCTTCTCGAATCCCCTACCCAGGCCCAGCTTCCGGGAGGATCAATCAAGGCATTGGCATTTGCATCGCCCCATGAATAGCCTCCACGTCCGCCCCCCGATGAGTTGGTTAAGGTGTTCGAATTGGCAATGTATGCTGAGGATAAACTCCATGCAGCAAGTGGGTTGTTAGCGTCAACAATCATAACTCCTTGACCGCTCCAGGTACTTCCATTAAAACCATTCGCGCCACCACCACCCCCGGCGTTGTGATTATTGCCACCACCTCCGGCATTCGCGGCAGCTCCCATGCAATACCTTCCACCTATCAAGTCGTAATCGATCTGGTAACCTGATATACCCTCTCCCTTTTCAGCCCCGTCGGTACTACCATTGCTTCTCATCCAGGTAGCACCTGTGTTGATTCCCAAATCATTCACCAAAGCTCCACCACGAAAACCGGTGCCTTTTGCTGATATTGAACCATTGTTAAGGACAGTATTAGCGTGAATAACAACAAGTCCGCCAAAACGATAGGTTGTTCCTGAAATTGTGGTGTCCTTCCATGGTTTCGCTGCTACATTAGCTCCAGCATTAATCACCAGGGATGTATATTGAGGCACTTTGATTACTTGTGGTTTTCCATGAGTTTGATAAGAATTAGTGAAAGTAGTTTGTGTGGTAATTGTATTACCATTGCTGCTTTGTACATACATAAATTCGAACAGGCCAGCGCTGTTGAAATTTATTATATCACCATATTGAACTGTGTTTTGAGTGTTAATTGCTGCCCCTTGTGCCTGATAGATCATGATTAGATCACCTGAACAAAGGGGTGCCATTGCTGAATTGACAACTAATAGTGTGTTAGATCCTGCACTGATGTTTGCATTAATGGGGCAGTAATGATTTACAATATGTCCTGAACTGTTAACAGTTAATATACCGTCTTTTCCGGGCTGGGAGAATGCAAGTGTTGATGTAAAAAGAAGAAAGAATATGAAAAGTCTCATAGAATTAAATGTTAGTAAAGTGAAATGTAACTCAGGTGCGCAATTTCTGAATCTTAGCTAAGATAGAAAAAATGGTGACATAAATTACATTTATCTGAGGGTAGTTAAACTACCTAAGAAGTCCAAACATGTCCGAATTCCTAATCAATGATTAGTCTTCTGCTCATGGAACTGTATTCACTTTCCACTTTAACAAAGTAAATTCCTTTACTTAGTTCCGACAGATCCAATTGGTTTTGTTTCACTTCCATTGCTTTAAATTCTCTTACTTTTTGCCCCAAGTGGTCATATATAAATACACTTGAATTTTCTGGTAGTGTGAAATTAAAAACAATCTTACCCTGACTAGGATTAGGATAAAAGAAAGACTCTAACTTGTTTCCATTTAAATAGTCAATGCCAATACATTCACTCACCATTATGGTATGCTGACTAGTTGCAGAACACCCGAAAAGATTAGTGCCTGTAACCGTGTACACCGTAGTTGAAAGTGGACTTACCTGAATGGGGTTAACAGCCGTATTCCCCGGATTCCAAAGGTAACTTTGCGCTCCAGAGGCTTGTAACTGTGTGCTGGTGCCGTAGCAGATGATGTTTTGGGAAGAGGAAATACTTAGGTTCGGATTCGGTCGCACCACTACCAAAATGGAATCCATCCCAATACAACCAAAGGCATTTGCTCCAAGAACTGAGTAGTAGGTGTTTTGTTGTGGAAAGACCGTAATGCTGTTACCCGATTGCATTGTATTGTTCCAGGTGTAAGTGTTGGCTCCACCAACGCCAAGTTGAACTGAGGCACCTGCGCAAACACTGGCATTGTTGCTGCTACTAAGTGTTAACAAGGGATTAGGGTAGATCTGAATGGAGGAATAATAGACCGTACCCGGCCCAAAGTTGTTGCTGGCCTGTAAACCTACGGTATAGGTTCCCGGCAGGCTAAAGAGAATATTAGGATTTTGAGCAGTAGGATTAGAAAGTGTTGCTCCGCTTTGGGGTAAAACGGTCCAACTCCAGTTGTTTGGATTGTTGTTTGAACTATCTGTAAAATGGACTACAGCTCCTTGACAATAGCCTCCTGTATAGTTAAAATGGCTTATTGGAGTTGGTGCCGGAGCCTGAGCTACAACAGAGATATCATCTATATAATAGATGTTGAAGGCCTGCTGACACGATGGGCACGTCAGGATTTCAGTAGTGCTGGCATCATCAAAAAAATTACCCACTCCAATGTAGGTATAGGCTGAATCGGCTGTAAATGTACCCGTAATAACGGTCCAACCATTTTGCTGGGTGACCGGTGAGCTGGCAAAAAGATGGGCACTATTACTGATTGATATGTTTGGGAACATGGAAAACTTAAGCTCCATTTTATCGGAAGCCAGTTGAAAATTATCGCACAGCGAAAGTTTAAACGTAAGACTATACGTAACACCTATGCTAAGTGGGTTGATGAGCTGTGAGTAAATGTTTTCACGGTATTGCCCCCAACCCGGAACCTTGGTGGTAATCGCTACATATCCGCTTCCGGTTGCAGCGGCTTCAGTACCCCATGGATTGTTGGGAACACCAAAAAAGTTGGTACAGGAATTGAAATAATCAGCATGGCTGGGTGGTTGATTAAAAACCGGTGATTTAAACCATCCAGTTGCATAATCGGCGTCACCCTGACTAAAGTTACAATTGAGATAAGACTCAAAACTGGGATTCGTCACCAGGTTTTGAGCCAGTGATAGTAACGGGAGTGCCGCAAAAACGATTAGGCTTAAGAAGGGTCTCATGTTTTGAAAAAGTATTAAACGAAAATAGTCAATTTACTGAGTAGTAAAAGAGACTTTTGTATGTGGTATGGTTTAGAATGTCATTTAATGGATTCGTCTTGTATTTGGTTTAAAATGAAATTGGCATTTGAATCAAAACCAGATGATTTATGTTGAAGCAGCACTAATTATATTTATTCATAGGGTTAATTGCTGCGCTTCTCTTTTGGATTATGGTGGAAGTTGACCGTCAGTCAATGGAAAATAAAACCCTGAAGAACTTCAACGGGGTTTTATTTCTGCTACGAACTAGTTTTTAATAATTTTTTTGGTTTTAAGCACCTGATCACCGGCTTTAAATTGGCAGAAGTATATGCCGGCCTGTAAAGCTGAAGCATCAATAGTTTGGCTTGATTGTTCATCATCACTCAAGGCTATGGTTTGAATTAATTTTCCATCCAGACTTATGATGGAAATTTCAAGATCAGTGAGGGTGTTACCTATAGAGTATGAAACAGTAAATTGGTCTTCGATTTGGCTTGGTGAGCAATTGAATTCCAGAATTTCCGTTGGCGTTTCATTTATACCAACCACAGCATTTTTAGGCCCTACTTGTACAACCTCCACATCATCAATATAATAGAGTGTGCCATTATTAGTCGTTGGCTGGCCTATCACATTTGTTACAAGTGTTTGTCCATCATCGAAAAAATTCCCTATGGCCATGTATTCATAAGGTTTTATTGCCTGGAATTTACCTGTAACCTTATACCAACCGGTTGAAACATAAACGACTGATGTTTCAAATACTTCTGATACATTGTTTATCGCAAATTGGTTAGTCATAGAAAATTGAACACCAAGATTGTTAGAGTAGAAAGGAAAATTATCAGCATGGGAAACATAAAAGCTGACTTCATAATACGCACCTATAGTTAAAGGTTGGATTAAGTGAGTGTACATATTCTCTCTATAATCAGTGCCTAGCGGTGGCCAGAGTGGCGCAAGCCCGATATATCCATCCCCACTATGAGCGCTTTCATTTCCCCAAGCATTGCTAGGAACGCCCCAGACGGAGGTATGGCATGAATTGAGGTAATCGGTATGGCTCCCATTTGAAGACAAGTTATTCACAAATGATTTATGCCAACCGGCCGCTAGGTCTCCCTGCCCTTGGGTATTAGGGCATTGAATATAGAGTTCAAAGTCTCCATTGTACACCAGGTTTTGAGCCTGCCCGCTAAGGATCACCCCAGCAGTAAGAATTAACATTAGATTTTTCATGGTTTTTGGTTTTAAAGGTTTATTTGAAACCAAAACTACAGCATGCTTTAGCCTTTGTCAGAGCTAAGTTCCAATACCATGACTTAAATTTGTGGATGGTGGATTTAAATTTGTGTTTGGTGTAATGCGTATCAACTCAGGCCTTTGATTTTCTCTAAAAACTCATCTTTTTTGCTTCTCGCTATGCTTACTTTTTTTCCGCCTGACATTTCAGCAAACAAACCTTCGGTATGAATGTATTGTTTTACCTTTTGGATATTGATAATATAGGAATTGTGACATCTATAAAAAAGCTCTGGGTCAAGCTGAATTTCATAGGCTTTCATGCTTTTTGAAACGAGATGCCTTGTCCCATCGTTGAGATGGAACTCAGTATAACTGCCCGATGCCTCAAGAAACACAATATCTTCTTGTTTAATGTAGTGGATACCGGTTTTAACAGAAAGCTCAATAACTGTCCTGGCATTTTTTTCCGGTTGGCTTCGGCCCTTTCCGTTCACAATGCGTGCGATGCAATTTTTTAATTCATCCGAATCAAATGGTTTTAATATATAGTCAAAGGCCCCTTTTCTCAAGGCTTCGATGGCGTATTCTTTATGGGCAGTGATAAATACAATGTGTTTTACCTGATCTTTTACCTGTTCCAACAATTCAAAACCATTGTAACCGGGCATCTGAATGTCGAGAAACAAAAGCTCGGGTTTGTGTAATACAATTTCTTTAATCCCGGCCAGGGCATTGCTGGCAGTACTAACAATTTCAACATAGTCACTGTAAGGTTTCAAAAGCAGTTCCATGGTTTTTATGGACTTCACTTCATCATCAACAATTATTGTTCTAATCATAGTACATCATCTGAAATAGTCTATTTAACCAAAATATTTGAATTAGGGCAGTAGTTAAACGTAAAGAGGAAATAAGGCATCACAGTAAAGGAAATAAATATTTTTTAGACTTGAATACCAGTTCATTAAAATCAATACTATGTTGATTCGGAAGTTGGCTTGCGTTTCAGGAAGAAGTATGTCAGAAAAAAAGTATTCACTACAAAAATAACACCTGAGCAAACTGCAGCGCCTTTTAAATGATAATGTGATACCAGCCAGGGCGCCAGAATCAGTGTCAGCATAAAACCTAATAAATTGCTTCTCACCACTATTTTGGCTTGCCCTCTTCCTGTAAAGTAATTGGAAAGAATCAGGTATAGGGCCGTGAAGAGCACAGCAGGACTGTAAAACAAGATGACCATCTTTATTCCATTAAAACCCGCTCCCAGCAATTTCAAATAAACTGCTTCAGGTAGCAGACCTAAAAACGCTATACCAATAGAACAAAATACTATAGCAGAGATCCCAAACTTAACAGTGAGGGCCTTTGTGTCAGCTGTTTTTTGGTTTGTGGCAATTTTTGAAAGGTATATGGGTAACATGGCGCTTACCATTATTAGCACCGATTCAGCTATTGAAATACCTGCTGCATACAAACCAAGTTCGGCACCGGGTTTTAGCAGGTAAAAACTGTATTTATTTCCCAAAACAAACATCATTAATGCCAACTGCGCTGCAATACCATTTTTTATTATGGACATGGCATTGAATGGTTTAAGATCAGAGTTTGAATTTAGTTGAGGCCAAAGAAGAAAGAATGATATACCCGTGGCTAGAACAAAGGAAAAAAGCAAAGGATAAACATAGGCTTTAAAGGTGAGGTCATATGAAAAAAACACATAACATAACAGAAAGCAGAGTAATATAGCAGGTTGCAATAAACTTAAGCCATAATACATTTTTAATTTGCCAAGGCCAAGGATCATGACACATTGGAAGGTGTTTAATGTTACAAGGAAAGTGATGAGATAAGCCTGCCAGAAAAAGCCCTCAATGTGTTTTCCGGCGAGCAGTAAAACTGTATTGCCAATCAAAGAGCTTACTAATAGAAATAGAACGCCGTATCTATACATTTTTGAGGCATTGTATTTGGTCATGAAATGCACCAGATGATAACCTGTAAAAACCTCTGTAATAATTTGAAGGAGCGCAATATTGAATAAAAACAGACTGATTTCCCCCCGCGAACTAACACCAAGGTATTTGGCGCTAATAACCAGAACCGCAAAACCGATAAGGGCAACGCTTAACCTGGAGATAAAGCCTGGGAGGAGATGCGTGAACATCGCAAAAGGTTTGGGCGTCAAATCAAGGCCAGATAAAAGTCAGAAGTTGTTTGATGTCGGGATGCAGACTTTTGGCTACCGGACAGGTATATGCAGTGTGCTCGTAGATCTTTTTTTCCCTTTCGCTATAGTTTGCTTTTGGAAAGCTAAGCCTGATGTGAATTTCACCGATTCTTCTGGGATCCGCATACATGACCTTTGTGACTTCTGCCACTGTGCCATCTATTGGTGTTATCTGGTCCTTTCTAGAGGCTATGCCCATTACAGTTAACATACAATTCGCCAGCGATGTGGCCGTAAGATCGGTAGGACTAAAGGCCTCTCCTTTACCGTTGTTATCCTTTGGGGCATCGGTTTCGATGCAAGAGCCTGAGGCCTGATGAACTGACTCAGTGTGGAGTTCACCCACATAAGTTACTTTGCTGGTTATCATGGATTTGGGTTTCTGCAAAAATAGGATAATACTAACGATTTAATTAATTTTGTTAGGATGTTAAAAAAGGTACTTTTCTCATTGTTTCTGGTGCTCGGCGGTTTCTTTTTACAGGCACAGGTTCCGGGCGGTCGCGAGGCCATTGAAGGCGGTAGCGAAAGCAATGTCTTATACCGAAAGGATCATACCGGCTCATTTTATTTGCACACCCGAGGTATGGGGGTTTTATATCGCATGTCTAAACACGTTACTGCCAAACAACGGAATTATTTTGAGATCGATTTCAATAACATCAAACACCCAAAAGAAGTTCAGGTAGTTGGCGATGCCTTTGATCGTAAACGGTTTGTTTATGGAAAGATCAATAATGTTATGTTACTCAAAGCAGCACTTGGTTCTCAAAATGTGTTTTACCATAAGGCCGATCTTGAAGCCGTGGAGGTAAGGTACTCTTATTCTATAGGACCCGGCATAGCATTTTTAAAGCCGTATTATGTTCAGGTTGATCGAGTGCAATACAACAATGTTGTCACCGACGAAGTGCCGTTTAATGAAGAAACGTTTACAATTGACAGCATCAATGGTCGCGCCTCGTTTTTTAAGGGCTTTGATGGATTAAAAGTTCGACCTGTAATCACCGGCAAATTCAACATCAGTTTTGAATACGCGCATTACACCAACATAATCCGGGCTCTTGAACTTGGTTTGTGCGTGGATTATTTTCCTATTGCATTACCAATTATGGCACGTAACCCATCCGAAAATTTTGTAATCAGTTTAAGACTCGGATTTGTGTTCGGGAGAAAGTATTATTGATATGGAACTAAGCGAGGAAATTCAGAGAGTTAAAAAACCCGACTGGTTGAGAGTGAAATTGCCAACCGGGCAAGAGTATGTTAAGGTACGTGGTATCGTCAGCAAACATAAACTTCACACCATCTGCGAAAGCGGCAATTGTCCTAATATGGGCGAGTGCTGGGGTGCAGGAACCGCAACATTTATGATATTGGGTAACATTTGTACCCGAAGCTGTGGTTTTTGCGCTGTAGCAACAGGTAAGCCCAAGCCGGCCGATTGGGATGAACCAAAGCGGGTGGCTGAATCGGTAAAACTTATGGGGGTTAAACACTGTGTAATTACCAGCGTTGACCGCGACGACCTAAAGGATGGGGGCTCAATTATTTGGGCTGAAACCATTAAAGAGATCCGTGCCATAAGTCCTGAAACCAAATTCGAATGTCTCATACCTGATTTTGCAGGAAAATGGGATAACCTGCAGCGTATCATTGATGCACGGCCCGACATTGTTTCACACAACATGGAAACAGTCAGACGCTTGACAGCACAAGTGCGTATACAGGCAAAATACGACAGAAGTCTGGAAGTATTAAAACGACTGGATGAAGCTGGTGTAAAAACAAAAAGCGGAATCATGTTAGGCCTTGGTGAAACAGAGCAGGAGGTTTATGAAAGTCTTGATGATCTGGCAGCGGTGAAATGTGATGTGGTAACCTTAGGGCAATATCTTCAGCCAACTCCAAAACATTTGCCCGTGGCTCGATTTGTTCATCCCGATGAGTTTAAAGCTTATAAGGAGTACGCCCTCCAAAAAGGTTTTCGTTTTGTGGAGAGTGGGCCACTGGTGCGCTCCTCTTACCATGCAGAAAAACACATATTTTGAAGGGACGGGGAATAAAGGGGTTCACTTTAATTATATTTTTAGGACTCTTTTCGTGTGCTCCCTCTCGCTTTGTTAAGCCCCTTGAAAAAAATCAAAAGGCACTTTCATTTTCTTTGGGCGGACCCGGAATCATGTATTCGGGAGCCCCAATCCCCATTCCGTTTTCAACACTTGGTTACGCACAGGGGATTAACAACTCAATTACAGTTTTCGGTGCCTTACATTCCACAAGTTCTTTGTTTGGCAATCTACAAGCTGATTTGGGAGCAAGTTGTAAACTCTTTGAACTTTCAAGCGGATTGGGTATGTCGGCATCGCCTGCAATTCAGCTGGCCTACAGTGTGGGTACAGCAAAAACACTAAGAGCCTGGCCAAGTGGAGATGTAAACGTGTATTACCATTTGTTTAAAAAACCATCCTACCTCTATGGGGGACTGAATATCTGGTTTGAATTTTCAAAATTCAAGGCCCACCAGGAATTACAAACGCGTCATGTCATCCCAAATCTCCAGTTAGGCTATGTACTGGTCAAAAAAAAGTGGCAGCACCAATTCGAATTTAAGTTCGTAGGTATGGGTATTCCAAATACTCCCGGAGTAGTTGATTATGTTGGATTGAATGGTAAAGGAAGTGTTGGATTTTATTATAATTTGATAAGACTGTTTTAAATGAAAAAGGGTATTCTTATACTATTTCTTTTTGGATTCAGTTCCTGTTTAAAGCTGGATTCCAATTTGTATAACAACGATAATACAATAAAAGAATACCTGCTTGATAAGTATACAGGGGAGCAGGATTTTATTCTCGACGCGTCATATGATATACCGTCTTCATTTATTCATCAATTTTCATTGACGTCGAAAACACCCGAAGAAACAACTGCTTTAAATATTCAAGCCATTTACATAGGGGATGTAAACAGAATCAATACCGATACTGTAATTTTATATTGTCACGGAAATAAATGGCACATGGATTTTTACTGGCAAAGGGCCAAATTACTGGCTCACACAGGGAGTAAAAACCGTTTTGGTGTTCTGATGTTCGATTACAGAGGTTTTGGTTTAAGCGAAGGGGAGCCAAGTGAAGAAGGTATGTATGCCGACACAAAAGCCTGTTTGGAGTGGTTAAGATTAAAAGGATTAAGTGATGAGCGTCTGGTTATGTACGGTTTTAGTTTGGGAAGTGCAGCTTCCTGCGAGTTGACTGCTAATCCCGGTGTACTAAAACCTGAACGACTAATACTTGAGGCTCCCTTTGGCAGCGCTGAAGTGATGGTGCAGGATGCATCTCAGTTAAACATGCCGGCTGCGTATTTTACCGACTTAAAAATTGACAATGCTGAAGAAATAAAAAAGGTGACTCAGCCGTTTTTGTGGATACATGGTTTAAACGATTTGTTTTTAAATTACAAGACGCATGGGGAAGTGGTGTATAAAAATTACAAGGGCGTTTTTTCAAGAAAACATTTGGTGGATGGGGCCGATCATGGCGAAGTTCCTGAAAAGATGGGCTTTGAGGCCTATTGTAAAAACCTGGAAACCTTTATTACCGGGAATTAAATTACACCCAAGTCAATTGATTTTAACCAGCCCTCGTTGCCATTCTCAAGTTTGATGAGCATCCAGTCCCCGTTGTTTTCAACAACCCGAACCTTTGTGCCTTCATGAAGTCGGAACTTGGTAGTTGCAGACAAATTCGGTTCGTTCATAATCTTTACTTCCTTTTCAAGCACTATGGCGAACTTGTTTTCTGACTTTGATTTTACTGCGGAGCCTCCCAAAAAGTAGGAAATCAGAAACGCGAACACAAAAACTACTGAAATCCCAAAAAACACCCGTTTAAGCGAAATGGAGGACAGAATGAAATACATAAAAAAGCCTGTTGCAGCAATAAAAAGACTTAAGATGTTCAGCCATGCCCAGGCCGATGTGCTTAATGAAGACAGAATGTTGCTTTTTACAGCTGTGATAAAAAAATTCTCTTTTGTATCAATTTTATCTATGGTTTTTGCATTAGCCAAACTTAGGTTAATCTTAATGTCTTCATCGTCAGGCTCCAGTTTACGGGCAATTTCATAAGCATGTATGGCCCGGCCCAGATTACCATTTTTATAATACGAATTACCCAGATTAAAATACAATTGGTAGGAGGTATAACCTTCTTTGATTAATTGTTCGTAGAGTGTAATTGCAGTTTTATATTGTTTTTCATCATAGGCTTTTTCAGCCTGAATAAGTGTTTCGTTTGCGGCCCTGAAACCGGAACACGCTATAAAAAGAACTATCACGCTAAGCCACCTTTTCATATGTTCTTTTTGTATTAAGTGCCTGTTCAAGATTAACAATCAAAGTGCTGGTGTCTGTGTACACTAATTTCAGGTCGCCGCTCACTGCGCCGGGTGCGTATTTTGCAAACTCGCAGGTTGAAAGCGAATCGAGGACCTTATCCAGGAGCACCGCATCAATTTTTCTTTTCAGAAGCGTTTCTTTTACCTTTTCCTTGGAAAGATCAGCAACAGGAATATTCAATTTATGACCCAGGTAATTATTTAATGACAGCAGGATCTCAGTGTAAAACGCATCCTTTTTGCCGGCAAGCATAAACGATTCAGCGCGACGCAATTGTTTTTTCGCAACCTGAGCGGCTTTGCGTTCTTTTACAAGAACGAGGTCATTGTTTTGTTTGAGATAGTTTTTTCTCACAATGATGGCGGTTATAAAGGCAATCATAATAAGTGAGAGTGAAAAAATGTGTTTGGAAGAATTAAAAAATTCATGACCCGATTTTTGCAGTACAAAATCACCTTTTTTGATATAACGGATATCGTTCTCCGATTCCTTTACCTGCGTTTGCATACTAAATACCTGTGCGCCTCGGCTGTTTGCGTCGGGTGGCAACACTTTAATTTTTAATTGGGGCGAAGGAAGAGTAACGTAGGTTTTTGAATTCAAATTAAAGTAAGAAAAGTCAAGTTTGTTAAGGGTGTACTCACCTTCCGAGCGCGGAATTATAAGGTAATCAAATGTCTTGGAGCCGGCAGTTTCAGTGATCTTGGGTTCGTAGATTTCAAAACTCTCCGGAAACTCATATTTGGGTGCCTCTATAAGTTTTATGTTTCCATTTCCGCTAATGGTTACTTTCAAATTAAAGGCTTCATTGGCTTTAAGTTCATTCCGATTGCACTGAATTTTAGCACTCAACTCTCCAACACCTCCACTAAAATTAGCCGGCTTGTTTTTTTCGGGAAGAGCAAGCACTTCAACAGAAAGGCTCCTGCTTTTAAGAGACACAGGAACGTCTTCGTAACTAGGTGCCCCAAAAAACTGTTCAAATACAGTTCTTGGTTTCGCCTGTCCCTGTCTTCTAACAACAACTTCCCCTTCAACAGGATCAAGTATAATTTTACCTGCCTTGTTTGCTGTACCTAAGGTTCTAAATAATTCGTAAGTATAGTAATTAATGCCATCAATGTTTTCAACTGCCACCTGACCTTTACTAATTGATTCCTGAGCTTGCGAATAAAATCCTGTATATGTAGGCTGTGCAAATTTCTGAAACCCTATAATTTGTAAACGCGAATACACCTTTTGTGTGATGACGATTTGTTCACCGACATAACATTTGTTTTTACTGCAGCTGGTTCTGATGAATAGATCACTCCCACTGATTTTGGTGCTGTGATTACTTTCATCTTCTGCAGCGTTTTGCCCTGCTCCTGATTTTACTGCCTCTACTGAGATGGAAGCAGATTCAATTTTTTGACCGTTGGCCATAACACTTGCCGGTCCAATCGTAAATTTTCCTTCTTTTTTTGCAACAAGTCCATAGGAAACGGTCATTTGCTGACTCATGTTACCGTTTACGTATTGTATGCTGCTGCTTTGGTTGGGCCCGCTTATTATATCAAAATCCTTAAAGGAAGGGGGAGTAAAGTTGTTTGCATTTACAGTTATTACAACAGCGTATTCAAAAGGCACACCCACCTGCACTTTTTTGGAACTAACCTGGGCAGTCAGTCCTTGTGCTCTTCCGCTTTGTGCAAAACAGAGGAGAACAAAAAGTAAAAATGAGATAAAGCCTTTCATTTTATGCAAGTTACTTCAATTTAGGGCCAAAGGGCTTTTATTAAATAATTTTAACGCAACCATCTACCAATCCTTATCTGTAGCACTATTTTGAGCCTCCTGTTTCTGTTTCCTTTTGTCCTGAAGTTTTTTCTCCGCATTCATAAGTGCCTTCAAAATTTGTTCGGCCTGCTGTTTGTCCATGTCATCTTTTTTAGGAGATGCGTTTTTGTTTTTATCGTTTTTGTCTTCTTCTTTTTTATTTTGGTTTTGTTGGCTGGATCCTCCACCACCCTTTTTTTCCTTTGGCAGGTGTTTAAGGGCGTAAGCCAGATTGTATCTGCTGTCCTCGTCATTGGGGTCAAAACGCAGGGCTTTTTTGTAGGCTTCAACGGCTTGTTTATAATCTTTTTTCTGAAGGTAACAGTTGCCAATGTTGTGCCAGGCCCTATGCAAAGTGTCTTTGTTTGAAACTGAATTGGCAACAACTGCAAAATTCTGTGCCGCCTGGTCCAGGATTAAGTTAGAAAGCGAATCCGGGGTCATGTTTACGTTTGGAGGAACAGCCATTTCCCCGCTTTTAATGAGCATGGCATTTTTGTAGAGGGCGTTACCCAGGTTAAAATTGGCTTTGCGGTTGGAAGGGTTCAATTCGAGCGCTCTGGCATATGTAGAAGATGACTCAGGAATCTTACCTCCAAAATACTGGTTATTACCTTCGTAAATGGTTTTGGCATCCTTTTGAGCCTGAATAGCGAGACCGCAAAAAACAAACACTATGAAACTGATTTTAGCTGGCTGAGGCATGTCCGAACAGGTTTAATTTTTTGTACCATTCACTGGTTCTTTCACTGATAAAAAACTCCAACAAAAGAAACAGCAAAGTCAATCCAAGGAACCATTGAAATTGATCTTCGTAATCAGTATACATTTTGCTGTCAATTTTTGCTTTGTCAAGTTCATCAATCTTGTCAAGTATGGCATCCAGACCCAGATCGGCCTGACTTGCCTGAACATACACACCATTGCCTTTGGCGGCAATTTGTTTAAGGATTTCAGCATTTAGTTTGGTTATTACTGTGTTACCTTCCTTGTCTTTTCTGTAGCCCTTGTTTACGCCATTCTGAATGTATGGAATAGGCACACCATTTTCAGAACCTATACCAATGGTGTTTATCATGATGCCCGCATTTGCAACAGCAGAAGCGGCTTCAAGGGCATCTGTGTCGTGATTCTCTCCATCTGTAATCATAATGATGGCTTTGTTTTTGCCTTGCTCCTTATTGAAGGACTCTGATGCTTTAGTGATCGCAGCGGCGAGATCGGTGCCCTGAATAGGAACCATGCCCGGGCCAATGGATTCTAAAAACATCTTGGCTGCGTTATAATCACTTGTAATGGGAAGTTGAACATAAGCCTCTCCGGCGAAAATAATCAGTCCAAGCTGATCACCTTCAAGTTTATCAATCATTTTTTCAAGTGCATATTTCGCCCGGGTTAAGCGGTTAGGACTTAGGTCCTGAGCAAGCATACTATTGCTTACATCCAAACACACCATGAGTTCGGCACCTTCGCGTTTTACCTCAGTTAATTTGCTGCCTGTTTGTAAATTGCACATGGCCAATATAAGACTGCTTAGGGCCAGGCTCAAGATGCAAAGTTTTGCCACACGTTTGCGTAAGTTGGAATATGGACTTAATGCTGTGACGAGGTTTGCATCTCCGAGTTGTTTAAGTTTTTTGCTCCGTTGGTATAAATAGCCAATAAAAAGTAAAACCAAAATTGGAATAACTGAAAACGCATAGAAATATAAGTTATGTTCAAACTTAAACATCAGGGTACGGTTTTAAATACGGTGTAGCGCATTACAAATTCCAAAACAAGCAATAGAAAAGCGGCAAACGCAAGTGGAAGGAAATGCTCGGCCTTTTTGCTGAAATTCCGTTCGCTCACAATGGATTTTTCCATTTTATCAATTTCCCCGTATATGGCTTTCAGACTTTCTTCATCTGTGGCTCTGAAATATTTACCATCTGTAAGCTCTGAAATTTCAGTCATTACTTTCTCGTCCACATCCACGTCCACATAATCGTATTCATACTGACCTTCTGCATACATCGCCACCGGTTGCAAAGCTTTGCCCTTTGTGCCAACGCCAATGCAATAAACGCGTATGCCGTATGTTTTAGCCAATTCGCCTGCAGTGATGGGTGAAATTTCTCCAACGTTATTTACGCCATCACTGATAAAAATAATTACTTTGCTTTTTGCTTTACTGTCCTTTATTCTGGCTACCGCATTGGCCAATCCCAGACCAATTGCCGTTCCCTGGTTTAACATGCCGGCTTTAATTTGCGGAAACATGTTTTTAAGCACCTTGTGGTCGGTGGTAAGCGGGCATTGGGTAAAGGCTTCTCCTCCAAACAACACAAGGCCAATTCTGTCGTTTGGACGACCATCGATAAAGTCAAGGATGACCTCCTTGGCTACTTCCAGCCGATTAGGATTAAAATCTTTCGCTAACATCGACAAGGACACGTCGAGACTGATGGCAATATCAATCCCTTCTGTTTTGGTATCTTTCCAGCTGCTTTTGGATTGTGGTCTGGCCAGGGCAGTAATGAGAAGTGCTAAAGCAATCAGGCGCAGTGCAAAAAGAGAATGGCGCAGACGGGATTTTAAGGAAGGTTTGATGCCTTTAAATAAATTGAAAGAAGAAAATTGAAATTCAGCTTCGTGTTTATTTTGTCTCCAAATGTACCAGGTCAGCATCACCGGTAACAGCAATAAGAGCCAGAACCAGTGTTTTTCGGCAAATTGTATGTCCTCAAAATAGTTAATCACGCCTCCTGTTTGTTTGTATTGTCGATTTCAGAAATGGTCATTTCTTCTTCCCGTTTAGTGCCATTCACAAAATCAAATGCTTCCTTTAAACTCAAGTCATGCTCGTGTTCTTCCGGAAATAGTTTTGCGAATTTTACAAGATCACTTAAACGAAGGAGGTGCTGTAATTTTGATTTACTCTCTGCGTCAATAACCTGTGATCGGAAAGCCAGCATGATTTCATCTGTAGTACTTTCAAGAGCTGGCAGTCCGTACCTGTCTTCAATGTATTGCCTCACGACATCGGAAATTTCGGAGTAGTATTGTTTAATCTTACCTTCTTTCCAGATTTGTTCTATCTGAATCCGTTCAAGCGTTTCAAGGGCAAGTAGGTGTGCCGGAACTTTTGGTTTTTCGGGTTCTACAGCAGTTTCTTTGTTACGCAGGGAGCGGAAATACCAAAGCAAAATAGCGACACCAATTAAAAGGAAGATCAGTCCGGTATAAATGATCTCTTCCATGTACCATTTCCAGTTAAATGACTCCAGAAGGGGTGGTTTGATGTCCTTGAGTTTTTTTGCACTTGAATCAGTAGGCACCGTATGTACTTCAAGAAATAGGGGGTTAGTGAATTTTGGATGGGCAGTGTCATTATTAAATACAAATTTAAAACCAGGGATGGCATAATAGCCACTGTCATATACGCTCACTACAATCTGCTGGTGTTGTTGAAGGTAAGCCGGTTTGTTTTTATCGGGTATTGTGGTATCAATAGAACTCACTGAAATTACTTCAACATAGGAGGTTAAGGTGTCACCAATTTCAGGCCAATGCACATCCAGTTTGGTTTGATTGGCGTTGTAATTAAGGTAAAGGTCCACCTTCACCTGTTCTCCTATTCTGATTCTTGAAGAATCGAGTACGGCATTTATCTGCGTTTCCTGTGCTGAGTGTTTGCAGAATACAAACAGTAATATTACACTCCACAGCAGTTTATGCTTAAGTACGTTCATGCTCAGCGTTTTTTAAAGAGATTGATGAGTGGGCTCACGTAACTTTCGTGGGTGTATAATTTCGCTGCATCTACACCTGATTTGGTAAAGGTGTCGCGTAGTTCTTCTTCAAATTTGAGTTGGTTCACTGCGAATTGCCTTCTGAAAGATGGTTCTGAGGTGTCTACCCAAAGGGTTTTTCCGCTCTCATTGTCTTTTAATTTTAGCAAACCCACCTTAGGCAGTTCCTGTTCGGATTTATCGATAATTCTTAGGGCAACAACGTCGTGCTTTTTATTGGCAATCTTAAGGGCATCCCTGTAATTGTTTTCTGCAAGGAAATCGCTGATTAAAAACACAACACTTCTTTTTTTGATAACGTTGTTCAAGTATTTTAGGGCTACCTGTAGATTCGTTGTTTTGTTTTCAGGTTTAAAATCAATGAGTTCTCTGATGATGCGGAGGATGTGTGATTTCCCCTTTTTAGGTGGAATAAATTTTTCGATTTTATCGCTAAAAAAGATCACGCCTATTTTGTCGTTGTTTTGAGTGGCTGAAAATGCAACTACGGCGCACAATTCTGTGATGAGCTCCTGTTTAAACTGACTTCGTGTTCCATACAACCCACTGGCGCTGGCATCAACCACAAGCACTACGCTTAGCTCGCGCTCTTCTTCAAATACTTTAACGAATGGCGAACTAAAACGTGCAGTTACATTCCAGTCAATGGTTCGCACATCGTCGCCGGGGGTGTATTCCCTCACTTCAGAAAATGCCATACCCCTGCCTTTGAATGCACTGTGGTACTCGCCTGAAAATATCTGGCTACTGAGTCCACGGGTTTTGATCTCGATCTTTCTGACCTTTTTTAAAAGTTCGCTGGTTTCCACCCCGGGTAAAATTGATTTGGTTTATTTTAAGAGCAAGGAATAAGTGTTCCGTACTTTCAAAATCAAGGCACTTCTACTGTGTTTAAAATTTCAGTGATGATGTGTTCAGAGGTGATGTTCTCAGCTTCTGCTTCATAGGTTAGGCCGATACGGTGACGCATCACATCCATGCTTACGGCACGAACGTCTTCGGGGATGACGTAACCACGGCGTTTAATAAAGGCATATGCTTTCGCGGCCAATGCAAGGTTAATGCTGGCCCTTGGAGAACCACCATAAGAGATCAAACCATCGAATTTGGCAAGTTTGTTTTCTTTAGGATAGCGTGATGCAAAAACGATATCAACGATGTAGCGTTCAATTTTTTCATCCATGTACACATCCTTCACCACAGCGCGGGCTTTAATAATGTCTTCAGGGTTCAAAACCGTGTTCGCCACCGGCATGCCTTGAGGTTGAATGTTAGAAGTAATGATGCGGCGTTCCTCCTCTTTGTTTGGGTAACCAATCACAACTTTCAGCATAAAACGATCCATCTGGGCCTCAGGTAAAGGATAGGTTCCTTCCTGTTCAATTGGATTTTGTGTTGCGAGAACCAAAAATGGGTTTGGAAGTTTGAAGGTTTGGTCGCCGATGGTAACTTGTTTTTCCTGCATGGCTTCCAGCAAAGCCGATTGTACCTTTGCCGGAGCGCGATTGATCTCATCAGCTAAAACAAAGTTCGCAAAGATGGGTCCTTTTTTTACCGAGAACTGTTCTTGCTTTTGATTGTAAATCTGTGTGCCAATAACGTCGGCAGGAAGAATATCGGGTGTAAACTGAATGCGGCTGAATTGCCCGCCAACACATTTTGCCAGGGTGTTAATGGCTAGTGTTTTTGCAAGTCCGGGAACACCTTCCAGTAAAATGTGACCATTGCTGAGTAAACCGATAAGCAAACGTTCGATCATCCCTTTTTGCCCGACAATTACTTTGTCCATTTCTAAACTCAGAATTTCAACGAAGGCACTTTCGCGTTCAATCTTGTCATTAATTTCTTTAATGTCTATCATTCGGATGAGGGGGTTGTATAGTCTCGCAAAAATAGTACTGACAAGGGCTTCAGGAGTTTTAGCCGGAGTTAAAATATGTTAAGCATTTTAAGCTTAACCGCAGCAAGAAAGGGGATAAGAATTACTTCTCTTTTCTCAGATTTCCGTGTGCCAGTGGGTTAGTGGTGATTTCGGTGTACAATTTGCGGTTGCGGTAGAGATCTATAGCAACATACAAGGCTCTTCTGAATGAATGTTCAGAGGCTTCATTTTTTCCGGCAATCTCAAAGGCGGTGCCGTGATCGGGGCTTGTTCTGATTTTACTTAAGCCAGCCGTAAAATTCACACCTTCATTAAAGGCAAGTGTTTTAAAAGGGATGAGTCCCTGGTCGTGATACATGGCCAGAATGCCATCAAATTTTTTATAGGCACCGCTTCCGAAAAAACCATCGGCAGGATAGGGACCATAGATTAAAGCATCAAGTTTTAATTGCTCTATAGCCGGACGAATGATTTCTCCGTCTTCATTTCCAAGGGTGCCATTGTCGCCTGCGTGAGGATTAAGCCCAAGCACAGCGATTTTAGGTTTGCGAATTGCAAAATCCTTCACCAGGGAGTCATAAAACATGGTGATTTTTTTTGTGAGGGTTTCTGTTGTTACCCTTGCGGCCACTTCATTCAATGGAATATGTCCGGTAACCAGTGCTACACGCAATCCGTTTTCATTGCATAAGATCATCAGTGGTTCACCCTGCAATTTATCGGCAAGATATTCTGTGTGTCCCGGATAATGGAATCCTTCGCCCTGAATGTTATTTTTATTAATGGGGGCGGTTACCAGGGCGTGCACCTGATTTTCCTTCAAGGCTTTTGTGGCATGGTCAAGCGAGATTCTTGCATACTTTCCGCCAACTTCAGTGAGTTTGCCCATTTCTATATTCACTTCTTCTTCGTAACAGATCATCACATTCACTTTTTTATGATTTATCTGTGTGAAGTCACGGATAGGATGAAAATTAAATTCCTCCAAACCAAGCACTTTTCGATAATAAGAAACCGTTTTTTGAGAAGAGAACAACACCGGTGTGCAAATGTCGCAAATGCCTGGCTCGATAAGGGCTTTTAATACTACCTCCGGACCTATGCCGTTGATGTCGCCCTGGGAAATGCCGATAATAATTTTAGTTTCGCTCATGAGGTTTATCGTAACTTGTATTTGTTGAGGTAGCGAATATAAAGTTCGCTTTGTTTGTTGTTCAATTGAATAGGATTGCCGGCAATGCAGGCAAAAATAACAAGATTACTTTTTATGTCGAGCAGGTCACCATCGCTTACCACAAAGGAAGCCAATTTGCCGTCTTCAAGGGAACCAATTAATGTACTTACCCCCATGATTTTGGCGGCATTTAAACTTATGGCTGCAAGGGCCTGTTCTTTACTTAGTCCATAAGCCACAGCGTTTCCTGCGTTAAAGGGAAGATTGCGACTTTGCATGGCTTCCATGTCTCCTTCCAGTTGGAGGCAGAACAAAATACTGTCTTTCTGAAGTAAAGCGGGGAGTTTAAATACGATGTCCACCTCGTCGTCTTCCTTAGTCGGCAAATCATTTACACGGTTAAGCATCAGGGGAATACCTGATCGTTTTAATTCATTCAAAACTTTATACGCTTCTTTGCCTCCAACCAGCACAGGAAGTTTTATGTTGTGATGTTGAACAAAGGCAATTACTTTTAGCAGGTCCTTGGCTTTATTGGCATGAACGTAGAGACGTGTTTTTCCGGCGAAGACATTTTTCATGGCTTCAAAACGTAAATTGGTCTCTGCCTTAATTTCACTGTTATGGTAGGCCTTAGCATCCTCAAAAAATCGGTTGAGCTCCTCCATTTTTGAGGCGTGTTGTACCTGGCGTTTTTTGAATTGGTCCTCACTTTCATTTGTTCGCGCTTCAATGCTTAGCGGAAAATCAAGGTGAATACCATCGTCAGCTTTTAGCACTGCATCTTCCCAGTTCCAGCCTTCAAGGGCCATGATGGAAGATGAACCGGATATTAATCCTCCTCTTGGGGTAACCTGAGTATAAAGTACGCCATTGGTTTTTACGGTAGGAATGATGAGGTTGTCTGTGTTATAGGCGATTAACGCGCGAACATGCGGGTTTAGTTGTCCCACCTCTGAAAAATCAAGCGTCGCCCTAACGGCTTCTGCATCATGCAATCCAAGAATGTTATTGGCGTTAATTAGCGCGGGGTAAAGGTGTTTGTCCGAAAGATCAATCACGGTATCAAAGGCGGCCGGATTTAATTTGATTCCGGTAACGTCCATAATGCTTTCTATCTTATCTCCCTTGATCACAAACAAACTTTTTTCAATCACCTGCCCATTGCCAATGTGAGCAGTGGCATTGATAAAGGCAATATGATCCGGTTTTTTCTGGGAAGAAAGGGAGATGCTAAAAAACGATAGCGCTATGACAAACACGTGTTTATTCATTTATTTGCTGTTCAGAGGTGTTTAGTAATTCTTGCTCATAGGTGTCAAAGGTGTCGCAATGGTACAAATGGTGTGGTTTAGTTTTTGCTTTTTGTGTAGCTGCGCCAGCTTGTTTTTCCTGAAGCATTTTGGCAATGAGGCGCGCTTTTTCAGATTTTATATACGCTTTTAAGCGCTGGTCTTCATCCCTGTCAAAATAAATCTGACCATCGATAATGGTTTTGTCGGCTCTAGCGTAAACACTAAGTGGATTATCGGTCCATAAGACCAAATCGGCTGTTTTGCCCACCTGAATACGTCCCACACGATCGTCGATATGTAACATGATGGCCGGATTGAGGGTCACCATTTTTAAAGCCTCTGTTTCACTTACTCCACCGTATTTAATGGCTTTAGCGGCTTCCTGGTTCAGGCGCCTGGCCATTTCGGCATCATCACTGTTCATCGCGGTTACAACACCCATTTTGTTCAGGATCGCCGCATTGTAAGGGATGGCTTCCATAACTTCATTTTTATAAGCCCACCAGTCAGAGAAGGTGGAGGCGTGTACGCCATGTGCTTTCATTTTGTCGGCTACTTTATAACCTTCGAGAATATGTGTAAACGTGTTTATTTTAAACCCGAATGAGTCGGCCACATGCATCAGCATGTTGATCTCGCTTTGCACATAACTGTGGCAGGTAATAAAACGTTTGTTGTTTAGTATTTCCGAAAGCGCTTCTAACTCCAGGTCGATGCGAAAGGGAGCGTCCTTGCTCCTGTTTTGTTTGAGGGTAGTGTATTCCCGGGCGCGAATAAAAAAATCCATGTACACCTGTTCAACACCCATACGGCTTTGCGGGAAACGAATGGTATTTTGATCTCCCCAATTGCTTTGTTTTACATTTTCACCTAAGGCAAATTTTATAAAAGGAGCCGCTTTATCGTATTTCAAACCCTCTGCATTCTGGCCCCAGCGTAATTTTATTAGCACACTCTGGCCTCCAATCGGATTGGCCGAGCCATGAAGGAGTTGCGATGTTGTAACACCTCCTGAAAGTTGGCGGTAGATATTGATGTCTTCAGGATTAATGGCATCGCTCATTCTCACTTCTGCGGAGCTGGCTTCTGCGGCTTCGTTCACGCCACCACTCAGCGCTATGTGGCTGTGTTCGTCGATAATGCCGGGTGTGAGGTGTTTTCCTTTGGCATCAATAATTTTGGCAAAGGCTAATTTTGGCGCTTCAATGTTCGGCGCTATTCTTACAATGCGTCCATCTACAATGTATACATCGTGGTCCTGTAGAACCGTATCTCCGCAATTGGTCCAAACAGTGGCGTTTTTAATGAGTATAGCACCGTAACGGTTTTTAAATTTGTTCCAATTGTCGCGAAAATTGCCCTCACTTTCCGGTATGGCTTCACCGTAGGCTGCAAAAGGATAAATGACAGAGCCGAGGTTCAAGGCCTGAGGCATTCGCTTTTTTTCAGTGCGTGTACTGTCCGGGGCCTTGCTGTAAATCATTTCAAAATCAAACCAATCGCCATTTGCCCATTGGCCTTTACCGGATATTGTCTTTTTTGTTTCATTATAGTATCCCGTGGCTCTCGCCGTTTTTAGTGAATCGTATAAAAAACTGAAACTGAAAAGAGGTGGTGTAAACGTAAAATTGAATTTGTGTTTTGTGGTGTCGATCTGAATTTTGGAATCATGTTTTAAGGGAGTGCCGGCGATTTTGACCGCGTACTTTACTTTACCTGCATGAAGCTGGTAATCCCCTCTCAGGTCAGGTTTTTCAGGGTCAATGTAGGTGTCGGCTTCTCCAAGCACCCAATGTTGAAGTACCATGGCCTCTTCGTCAAAGATTGAAACGTTGCTGATAAAAAAGTCGGCAAAGTAACCTGTTTTTAAAGCGCCCAATTTATCCTGCACATTCATAAAAACGGCAGGTTGAAAGGTGAGGGCTTTGAGTGCGGTTTTTTCACTTAAGCCATAGTTGACAGCCTTACGGAGCTGAGAAAAAAACTGATCCTTGGTTTTCAGATCAGAACTGCTCAAACAAAACGGAATGAGGTTTTTTTCGAAGGCGGCAGGATTTCCTGGTGCCAGTTCCCAGTGTTTTAGTTCGCCGAGCGAGATCATTTCGGTATCAAATGCATCCTGAACATCATAAGCATCCGGAAAATTGAGAGGGAGGATAAATTTAAAACCGCTTTCTTTTATATCGCTGATCCGCTGATATTCATTGCCGGATCCCTTAATAAAATACGTGATGCCAAATTCCTTTCCCAATTGTGTCACACGGCTTACATCATACTTATCTCTTGTTTCAAAAACAGAGGGCAGTTGGCTTAGGCGCTTGTATTCTTCAAGACTAATGTTGTATTCAAGGTTTTCTTTGTTCGCGGAATACCACTGTGCATCGTAATGGGTTTGCCTTAAAAGTGCTATGGATCCGACCATGGATGAGGGGTAATCCTGAGTGGAGCTGCCTTTTCTGAAGGAATAAAATCCCGCAGCACGGTCTTTTATAATGCACTCGTTCTCTTTTTTGCTGCTTAAATGAATAAGGGTTCCGCTGCCCCTCACAATACCATCTTTATTATGGCTAAGCACAGTTCCAAAGCCTGCTTTTTTATACTCCACAGCTTTGTCTTTCTGATGTTGTACTAGTTTGTGTGCTTCCGTTTCTGAATGAATAGCCTGGTTCCACCCATAGGCGCCTTTTGTATTGCTTTGCATTTGCGGACCACTGCGCAAGGTGCGCTGGGCGTTTGTTTCAGGCATGCCGTAATCGCTAAACAGATCAATGAAAGAAGGGTAGATGTATTTTCCTTTCAGGTCGTGTACTATGGCCTCCTTTGGTATACTTACTTTTTCACCTGCGGCCAGCACCTTGCCATCTTTAATAACCAGTGTCCCGTTTTTGACAAAGGTTTCGTAATCAAGGTAAAGCGAAGCGTTAATAAAGGCATGAATACTGTGATTAGGATGAGGTGCACCGTTTGAAGGAAAAGTGGTTTGAGACCTTGTGGTAAAGGCCAGAAAAAATAAAACAAGTTGGAGCTGTGATTTTAGGTTCATGAAGTCTCAAATTTATGCACAAATAGCAAATTATGACGCCAGTCGGAGTTTTTATTCTTGATAGTTAGTGTTATTTTTAAGCCAAAATATAAACTATGGTAAAAGGTTTGCTGCACACCCACTATTTAGTAGTTACCCTCTTTTTGTTGATTTATGTCATCAAAACTATTTTGCTCATCAGCGACAAAAAAGAACTCCTCGAAAAGTTCAGTAAAAAGTTTAAGGTAGCCGAAATGATTATCTCGGCGTTGTTTTTGCTAACCGGTATTTATCTTTCAACCCAATTGCCTTTTGGTGGCAAATTCGACTACCTGTTCTGGATAAAAATTGCCATGGTGGCTGTGGCTATTCCTTTGGCAATGGTTGGGTTTAAAAAATCAAATAAAATTCTGGCAGCCTTAAGTCTCCTGCTGATTACCGGTACATACGGTGTTGCAGAGGTGTATCACAAACGTAAGGGTATTCCGAAGCAAAGCAATGAAATGATAAGCGACGCCAAGGGTTTATATGAAAACAATTGCTCAAGCTGTCATGGTAACAATGGAAAATTAGGAATGTCGGGCTCAAAGGATTTAAGCAAAACTCAGCTCGACCTTGCAGGTATAAACCAGATTATCACCCAGGGCAAAGGCATGATGCCTCCGGCTGCACAACTTAGCCCCGAACAAGCTCAGGCCGTGGCCGAATACGTGAACAGCAGCTTGAAGGGACAGTAATTTTCAATGAAAGCCAAAGCCATTTCCACCGCCATACCGGTGCATACCTGTATTCTGGTTGGTGTGATCAATAAAACCCAGGACCAGGACCAAGCCACAGAATACCTTGATGAATTGGCTTTTTTAGCCATGACCTATGGCTTACCAACCAAAAACCGCTTTACCCAAAGATTGGAAAAGCCGGATAAGGCCACTTTTATTGGTAAGGGAAAACTTCAGGAGATAAAAAATTACGTGAAGGAACAACAGATTGATGTGGTGATCTTTGACGATGAGCTTTCTCCTTCACAACAGAGAAATTTGGAAAAGGAATTAGGCAAAAAAATCCTTGACCGAACCACACTAATTCTGGAAATATTTGAACAAAGAGCACAAACCGCGCACGCCAAAACACAGGTGCAGTTGGCCCAGTACCAATACATGTTACCAAGGTTAACAGGCATGTGGACCCACCTGGAACGTCAGCGCGGCGGAACCGGAACACGCGGTGGGGCAGGGGAGAAAGAGATTGAGACCGATCGTCGTATCGTGCGCGATAAAATAGCTTTGTTGAAAGAACGGTTGCGAGAAATCGATAAACAAATGGCAACACAGCGCAAGAACCGTGGAGAATTGATACGTGTGGCTCTTGTTGGATATACGAATGTGGGTAAGAGCACCATTATGAACTTACTCAGCAAAAGTGAGGTGTTTGCCGAAAATAAATTGTTTGCAACCCTTGACACAACAGTTAGAAAGGTGACGATAGAAAATTTGTTTTTTTTGCTGAGCGATACGGTAGGGTTTATCCGCAAGCTGCCTACGCAATTGGTGGAGAGTTTTAAATCCACACTTGACGAAGTGCGTGAAGCGGATTTGCTGATTCATGTCGTGGACATCTCACACAAAAATTTTGAGGAGCACATCAACGTTGTAAAACAAACTTTGCAGGATATAGGGGCTGGCGACAAACCGGTGATACTGGTGTTTAATAAAACAGATGCGTTTACCTATGTGCAAAAACACGAGCACGATTTAACGCCAGTACACAAGGAGAATATTTCGCTGGAGGAGATAAAAAAAACCTGGATGAAGGGATTAAACAAACCGGTTTTGTTTATCAGCGCCAAAAACAAAGAGAATGTGGAGGAATTCAAAAAAACAATCTATGAACTTGTAAAAACCCTGCACATCAAACGTTACCCCTATAATAATCTATTGTATTAGCCATGATCACATTCAGATTAGCCCAAGCAGAAGATCTGGAGAACATACTCGGTACTTACAATGCAAGCATTCCCTCCCGAATGGCAACGGCTGATTTGGAGCCCCAAAACCTGGAAGAAAGAAAAAAATGGTTCGAAAAACACCGGGATGGAGATCGTCCGGCCTGGGTAATTGAGTATACCGGGGCATATGCGGGCTGGATGAGTTTTTCAAACTTTTATGGACGACCGGCTTATGCGGCCACAGTTGAATTTAGTTTGTACATAGAGCCGTCTTTTCAAGGCATGGGTCTGGGTAAGGCAGCCCTTATATTTGCGCTTTCGCAGGCACCGGAACTTGGGATAAAAACCATTTTAGCCTATGTTTTTGGCCACAATGGCCCTAGTCTTGAGTTGTTTAAGAAAGCGGGTTTTGAGGTTTGGGGCAATTTTAACGGGGTAGCCAACATGGATGGCGTTGAGCGCGATCTGGTTATTTTGGGCATAAAAACCTGAAATTGTTCACAGACCCCATTCGATAAACTGAGGTTTCAGCAACACGCAATAATAAAATTGTGCTTAGATTTGTTAGTTAAACGTATTTATGGGAAAATTATCGGACAGGGTACAGCGCATTTCAGAATCGCAGACCATTGCTATGGCCCGCAAGAGCCGAGAACTGAAAGCCCAGGGTATTGATATTATTAGTTTGAGTTTGGGCGAACCTGATTTTCCCACACCTGACATTATCAAAGAGGCGGCAAAAAAAGCCATTGATGAAAACTTTTCCTACTACACGCATGTTTCAGGCTATCTTGAATTACGTGAGGCGGTATGTAAAAAATTTAAACGCGATAATGGCCTCGATTATACCCCGGATGAAATTGTGGTTTCAACGGGCGCAAAACAAAGTATTGCCAATGCAGTTTTATGTTTGGTGAATCCGGGTGATGAGGTGATTATTCCAGCGCCGTTTTGGGTAAGTTATCTTGAGATTCTAAAATTAGCCGAGGGAAAAGCGGTGTTCATAGAAACGGGTGTTGAACAGGATTTTAAGATTACTGCTCAGCAACTTGAAAAAGCGATAACGCCAAAAACCCGTGTGTTGATGATGAGTTCTCCCTGTAACCCAACAGGCAGTGTGTACAGCAAAGAGGAATTAAAAGCTTTGGCTGAGGTTATGGCAAAACATCCTGACCTGTATATTATCAGTGATGAGATCTACGAGCACATAAATTTCTGCGGAGGCCATCAGAGTTTTGCTCAGTTTGATTTTATCAAAGACCGCGTGATTACCATCAATGGTGTGTCAAAGGGATTTTCCATGACCGGCTGGAGAGGCGGTATTATGGCCGCGCCAAAATGGATTGCACAGGCCTGTGATAAAATTCAGGGGCAGTTTACGTCGGCAACCAGCAGCATCACCCAAAAGGCCATGCACAAAGCCATGGAGCTGGATTATGAAACCTACATCAAACCCATGCGCGACGCTTTTTTAAAGCGCCGTGACCTTGTGCTAACTATGATGAAGGATATTCCGGGTTTAAAATGCAATGTGCCCCAGGGCGCGTTTTATGTTTACCCTGAAGTGAGTGCCTTTATTGGTAAATCATATCAGGGAACAAAAATAAACAACGCCACCGACCTCAGTTTGTTCCTGCTTGAACACAGCCATCTGGCTTTGGTACCCGGGGCGGCTTTCGGAGAGGACAGGTATTTGCGTATTTCTTATGCGGCTTCTGAAGAAGTGCTTCGCAAAGCAATGACACGTTTAAAAGAAGGTTTAGCCAAACTCAGTTAATAGAAAAAGATTCATGAAAAAGATTTCCATCAAAAAAGAACGCATCCGCGAACTTTTTAAATCCTTTAACCACTTAAATGTGCTGATCATCGGTGATGTGATGATTGACAATTACCTCTGGGGAAGCGTAAACCGCATTTCTCCCGAAGCGCCGGTGCCTATTGTTTCTGTAAAACGCAAAGAACAGCGTTTGGGTGGAGCGGCTAATGTGGCTCTAAACATACAGGCCATGGGTGCGAATCCAATTTTGTGTTCGGTGATTGGGGTCGACAATGAAGGCCTGTCCTTTTTAGAATTACTTAAAAAACAAAAACTCTCTCAGAAGGGAATTTTAAAAAGCAGAGAACGCATAACAACTGTTAAAACGCGCATTATTGGGAATAACTCCCAATTGTTAAGGGTGGATGAGGAAGTAGACGAGGACATTAATAGCGATGAAACCCAGCAATTGATAACCTTGATCTCCTACATCCTTCACCACGATAGAATTGACGTCATTATTTTCGAGGATTACAACAAGGGGCTCATTAATCCAAGATTAATCCAGAAGGTGGTTGAACTGGCCAAACAAAAGAGCATCCCTACCTGCGTCGATCCAAAAAACAAAAACTTTAACGCATACAAAGGTGTTAGTTTGTTTAAACCCAATCTGAAGGAGCTAAGGGAGGGAATCAAGCAGGATATAAGTGGTGACAACATCAACGAGTTGCAGAGAGCGGTAAGCAGTTATCGTGTCAAACAAAAAATTGATACGGTACTGGTAACATTGGCTGAAAAAGGAGTCATCACCAATTCAAGAAAAGTAAAAGAACATTTGAGTGCGCACATTCGCAGCATAGCTGATGTAAGCGGGGCAGGGGATACGGTAATTTCAGTGGCTTCACTTTGCAGGGCCATGGAATGTGATGATATTTTAACGGCAGCCATCGCTAATCTCTCCGGTGGATTGGTATGTGAACAAATTGGTGTAGTACCTGTAAATAAGGAACAGTTGCTTGAAGAAGCGCTGAGCCTTGATTTTGTTAAATAATGCAACACGACAAGGTCACTCCCTATCAGGACCAGGAATCGAAAAACCAACAGGTGGCCAAAATGTTTGATGCCATTTCCGGACGTTATGATTTTTTAAACTCCTTACTTTCAGCCGGAATTCATAAAGGCTGGAGAAAAAAATGTGTAAAGTTACTCGAACCAAAACGGCCTAAAAGCATTTTGGATGTGGCTACGGGCACAGGAGATTTTGCCATAGCATGTGCAAACTTGAATCCTGATAAAATTACCGGCATCGATATCAGCGAAGGCATGATGAAGGTGGGGCGGGAAAAACTAAAACAGCTTAAACTTGATCACCTGATTAGCCTGGAAACCGGCAATGCTGAAGATCTGCATTTTTCGGAGAACAGCTTTGACGCTATTGTGGTGGGTTTCGGGGTACGTAATTTTCAAAACCTCGAATTGGGACTTTCCAATTTATACAAAGTCTTAAAACCCGGAGGCACCCTTGTGGTGCTGGAGTTTTCTTATCCTACCAATTTTTTTGTTAAAACCTTTTACAATTTTTATTTCTCTTACATCACGCCTTTAATCGGCCGTATTTTTTCTAAAGACCGCAGGGCTTATTCCTACTTGACAGAGAGTGTAAAGGCGTTTCCACACAATCAGGACTTTGTGGACATTCTTATGAAACAAAAGTTTAGTAATGCGACGTTTAAAAGTTTGAGTTTTGGTATTGCCGCCTTGTACTCAGCAACAAAGTGAAGTTTAGGGAACACTTAAGTTGCAAGCCTGGGTTTCGTCAGCAAAACAGAAATTGATTTGGTCTTTGGCAATATGGTGATGTAGTCAGAATTTAACCTATAGGATTAGATTACTAAATTTGACATTTAATTAAACAACCCTTTGAACAGAATTTTAATAATTGATGATGAGGAGAAGTTGAGGACCCTGCTGTCCAGGATTATTCAATTGGAGGGTTTTGAAGTTATTCAAGCCGGCGATTGTAAATCTGCCCTTAAAAAATTGGAGCAAACCCAGGTGGATGTAATTCTATGTGATGTAAAATTACCGGATGGAGATGGGGTAGAGCTTTCTAAAACCATAAAAGAAAAGTACCCTTTGCTTGAGATCATATTATTAACGGCCTATGGGAATATTCCGGATGGCGTTAGAGCCATCAAAAACGGGGCTTTTGATTACATTACCAAAGGAGATGATAATGTAAAGATTGTACCATTGCTTTATAGGGCCATTGAAAAAGTAACGCTTGCACGAAGGGTTGAACACCTCGAAAAGCAGTTGGGTGAGAAACACTCATTTGATAGTATCCTTGGAAAATCAGCACCACTGCTAAAAGCCATTGATATGGCAAAACGTGTGGCGGGCACCGATACAACTGTATTGCTAACAGGTGAGACTGGTACTGGTAAGGAAGTATTTGCCCAGGCCATCCATCAAGCGAGTAAAAGGAAAAATAAAAATTTTGTAGCCATTAATTGTTCCGCTTTTAGCAAAGACCTTTTGGAAAGTGAAATGTTTGGTCATAAGACTGGCGCATTCACCGGAGCAAACAAAGATCAGAGAGGTTTGTTTGAAGAAGCCGGAAACGGCACAATCTTTCTGGATGAGATCGGAGAGATGGCCCTTGAACTGCAGGCAAAATTACTGAGAGTGATTGAAACCGGGGAATTTATAAAGGTAGGGGAAAGCAAAGCCACGAAGGTGAATGTAAGAATAATTGCAGCCACTAACAGAGATCTGACAAAGGAAATTCAGTTGGGACATTTTAGAGAAGATCTTTACTATCGCATTTCTGTTTTTCAGATTCAATTGCCCGCGCTTAGGGAAAGGATCAGCGACATTGAAACATTAGCTGAATATTTTTTACAGGTATATTCAATCAAAGCCGGTAAAAAACTAAAACGTATGTCGACCGAATTCATGAAAGCTTTAAAACAACACCGGTGGAATGGTAATATTCGTGAGCTTAAAAATGTAATCGAACGTAGTGTAATCTTGTCAGGTGGAGAGGAATTAACGCTTGATGCCCTTCCTTTAGAGTTTGTAAATTTACATTCTGATGAGGTTGGGAAACAGCTTTCGGCATTTGATCTGGCGAGTGCCGAAAAAACTCACATTCAAAAAGTCATGAACTATACCAAGGGTAACAAAACAAAAGCGGCTGAGCTGCTGAATATTGCACTTACAACCCTTTACCGTAAGCTCGAAGAGTATAAGATCAACTAAACCCTATCAAAACGCTAGTTTAACCCTTTCATTACGAAAGGGTTTTTTTATGCCCTGAATTTCCAGGGGATTTCTAACTCATTAGTAGGCATGGCTTTAAGCCTCATATAAGCTAATAGTATTCCTGGGCATTATAATTGGTACAATGTGACACACCTCATACATAATAATCCTGAAGCAGACTAGCTTCATTAAACAAGTAACACCAATGGAAACACTATCGACAATTTCTCTACTAGCAGCCGGACTACTTTTTTTCTGGTTGTTTTACAAATCAGTCAACTTTTTTGAAAACATCTAATCTAAAAAATCATGACAGCATTATTTATCCTTGCGGTAGCAGTCTTCGCCTACCTCATTTACGTTCTACTAAAACCGGAGAAATTTTAACGCTTTAAATACATTACTATGAATACAGAATTACTTGGTGTTATTGCAACGTTTGTTATCACGCTTGCCTTAGCCATTCCTTTTGGCAAATATATTGCCAGGGTGTTTAATGGAGAAAAAACCATTTTGGATTTTATGGCGCCAATTGAACGCCTGATTTTCCGGATTTCCGGAATTGATCCTTCTAAACAGATGAACTGGAAACAGCATATAATGGCCCTGTTGGCATTAAATATGCTTTGGTTTGTGTATGCATTTGTGATGCTCCTGACCCAGGGCGCCTTGTTTTTGAACCCGGATGGAAACCCATCCATGAGTCCGGACCTGAGTTTTAACACAGCGATAAGTTTTTTGGTGAACTGTAACCTGCAACATTATTCAGGTGAAACCGGTCTTACTTATTTAACCCAGTTAGCTGTAATCACCTTCCTGCAATTTGTTTCCGCAGCCACAGGCATTGCGGCCTTAATTGTGGTGTTTAATGCCATGCGTGAAAAAGCGACTGAAGGTTTAGGGAATTTTTTCGATATCTTTTTAAAATCCCTGACCAGGATACTGATTCCTGTAAGCACAGTTATTGCAGTTATACTCGTTTTCAACGGAACGCCGGCAAGTTTTGATGGTAAGGATACACTTACAAATCTTCAGGGGGATACCGTTCAGGTTTCCCGTGGCCCTGCAGCAGGTATGATAGCCATAAAACATTTGGGAACAAACGGCGGAGGGTACTTTGGTGTCAATTCTGCCCATCCTTTAGAAAATCCGAACTACTTCACCAACATGGTGGAAATGATCGCCCAGGTTCTCATACCCATAGCCCTGATATTTGCCCTGGGTTTTTACCTGAAGCGAAAAAGGATGGCCTATGTTATTTTCGGAGTGATGACATTCGGAATGCTCACCTTGCTGATTCCGACCATAATTGCAGAGGTAAATGGCAACCCGGCTATTACACAAATGGGCATTAATCAGGAGGCAGGCAGCATGGAAGGAAAGGAAATGAGGTTTGGCACCTGGGCTTCGGCCTACTGGAGCATTGTAACTACAATTATTTCTACCGGTTCGGTAAATTCCATGCACGATAGCAGCATGCCGGTATCGGGCACCATGCAATTGTTAGGCATGATGACCAATGCTTTTTACGGTGGTTGTGGAGTAGGCATTTTGAATTATTACATCTTTATAATCATTGCCGTGTTTATTTCAGGCTTAATGGTTGGAAGAACACCGGAGTTTTTGGGCAGGAAAATTGAAGCGCGCGAAATGAAGATTGCTTCCATCATCGCTCTATTGCATCCCTTGTTAATCCTGGCCGGTACAGCTCTTGCTGCCTGGACCAATGTACACTATGCAGATGCAGCCTGGGTTGTGAAGCCCGGCAACTGGCTCAACAATCCTGGTTACCATGGTTTTTCAGAGATGTTGTATGAGTATACTTCCGCAGCTGCCAACAATGGCAGTGGTTTTGAAGGACTTGGTGATAATACTATATTTTGGAACCTGACTACAGGTTTTGTTCTGATTCTGGGCAGATTCCTGCCAATCATCGGACCAATGGCCATTGCGGGACTATTAGCACGCAAAAAATTCATCCCTGAATCCTCCGGAACCTTAAGGACTGACTCCGGTACTTTTGGTGTGATGACCTATGCCGTGATTATGATTATTGCCGCCCTTGCCTTTTTTCCTGCACTGGTGTTGGGCCCGCTGGCGGAGTACTTTAGTTTATATTTTTAAAAATTACGCATTATGACTACTACAAAAAATAAATCCTTGTTTCAGAGTGACCTCGTTAAAGGCGCACTTAAACAATCCTTCATAAAATTACATCCAAAATTGATGTTCAAAAATCCGGTCATGTTCTGTGTGGAGATCGGTACACTGGTTATGTTAGTTGTTACCATTGCTGTGTTTATGAATAACGATGGCTCTCAAGGCAGTCCTGGGTATAATCTGCTAGTACTGTTTATACTGTTTCTTACCCTGTTGTTTGCCAATTTTGCCGAGGCAATTGCCGAGGCCAGAGGCAAAGCACAAGCGGAGTCATTACGCAAAACAAGGGAAGAAACACCTGCAAAGTTGATTCTCCCGGTTGGTGATTTGACAATAAACGAACTAAAAGTGGTAAGTTCTTCACAGTTAAAAAAGGGCGATGTGTTTATTTGTGAAGCCGGTGACATCATTGCTACTGATGGGGAAATCATTGAGGGTTTAGCAACAATCGACGAATCAGCCATTACCGGCGAATCAGCCCCTGTGATCCGCGAGGCGGGAGGCGACAAATCAAGCGTAACCGGAGGCACAAAAGTGTTGTCGGATAAAATCAAAGTAATAGTAACTGCTGAACCCGGCGAATCCTTTCTCGATAAAATGATTGCTTTGGTGGAAGGCGCTAACCGTCAAAAAACACCGAATGAAATCGCGCTCACCATATTGTTAGCAGCATTTACTTTGGTGTTTATTATTGTTTGTGTAACACTTAAACCATTTGCCGATTATGCGAACACTTCGCTTACTATTGCAGCGCTGATCTCACTCTTTGTTTGTTTGATACCAACCACTATCGGTGGTTTACTTTCCGCAATTGGTATAGCAGGCATGGATAGGGCTTTACGGGCAAATGTGATTACCAAGTCGGGTAAGGCCGTAGAAACAGCCGGTGATATCGATGTATTGCTTTTGGACAAAACAGGTACCATTACAATAGGAAATCGAAAAGCAACAAAGTTTTATCCCGCGAATGAAGTTGATGAAAAACACTTTGTAAAATGCGCGGTATTAAGTTCTCTGAGTGACCAAACTCCGGAAGGGAAATCCATTATAGAGCTGGCAGGAGTGAATCCTTCAACGTATCGTCTTGAAAATCCCAAGTTTATAAAGTTCACTGCAGAAACAAGAACTTCCGGTGTCGATTTTGAAGGGACACGCATCCGTAAGGGAGCTACCGATTCCATTAAAGCCATTACTGAAAAAGCTGGATATGTTTTTCCGGGGAGTATAACCGCAGTGGTTAAATCAATCTCTACCAACGGGGGTACTCCTCTTGTTGTTTCTGAAAATGAAAAGGTGATTGGTGTTATTGAGTTGCAGGACATTGTTAAACCCGGTATTCAGGAGCGTTTTGAACGCCTTCGCAAAATGGGCATTAAAACTGTAATGGTTACAGGAGACAATCCTTTAACGGCGAAATACATTGCTGAGAAAGCCGGTGTGGATGACTTTATCGCTGAAGCCAAGCCTGAAGATAAAATGAACTACATTAAAAAGGAGCAGGCCGATGGTAAATTAGTGGCCATGATGGGAGATGGAACAAATGACGCTCCGGCTTTGGCGCAGGCAGATGTTGGAGTAGCCATGAACAGTGGAACCCAGGCGGCTAAGGAAGCCGGAAATATGGTGGATCTGGATAACGATCCTACCAAATTAATTGAAATTGTAGAAATCGGTAAACAACTCCTTATCACACGTGGTACGCTTACAACATTTTCAATTGCAAACGATGTGGCTAAATATTTCGCAATCGTACCGGCTCTGTTTATCGCTTCGATTCCGGCTCTTGAAGGATTAAATATCATGAGATTACATAGTCCTGAAAGCGCCATACTCTCAGCCGTAATTTTTAATGCCATTATCATACCTATTTTAATACCGCTGGCATTACGTGGTGTAGAGTATAAACCAATCGGAGCAAGCGCCTTGTTAAGACGCAATTTATTGATCTATGGTGTTGGCGGCGTTGTTTTACCATTTATCGGCATCAAACTAATTGACCTGTTTGTGGGCATGTTTTTTTAATCATTAATACTTAATAGAATGAAAACGTATATTTTACCATCATTAAAACTCACAGGAATCCTAATCCTTATTTGTTCCATACTTTATCCGCTTCTGATTGCGGGCATAGCAAAAGCCGCGCCTGGAGGAGGGAAAGGTGAAACAATTGAATTGAACGGAAAAGTTGTAGGTTATGCCCTAATCGGACAGAACTTTACGGATGAATCCTATTTCACCGGTAGACCCTCAGCCGTTGATTACAATGCGGCAGGTTCCTGTGGCAGCAACAAAGGCCCATCTAATCCGGATTACCTTGCACTTGTGCAATCGAGAATAGATACCTTTTTGGTTCATAATCCTGGAGTACAAAGATCTGAGATTCCGGCCGATTTGGTAACAGCAAGTAGTTCAGGTTTGGATCCGGATATTTCTGTACAGGCGGCTAAAGTTCAGGTCAGGCGAATCGCTAAAGCACGTAATTTAGCAGAACCGCTCCTTAACCAGCTCATAGAAAATCAAACCGAGGAACCATTATTTGAAGTCTTTGGAACAAAAAAGATTAATGTATTAAAACTAAATATTGAACTTAATAAATTATCAAGATAGAATGAAAACAAAATTAGTCTTAATCGCTTTTATTATAAGCACCTGCCATTTGAACGCGCAGGATACACTTACAGTAAAAAATCCATTAACCGTTTCCGGCTATCTGGAAGCCTATTATTGTTATGATTTGGGACAACCCGTAAACCATGAACGACCTTCTTTTTTTTATTCTTATAACCGGCATAACGAGGTTAATCTGAACCTTGGCTATTTAAAAGCAAATTACTCAAATGAAAAGGTGAGGGGCAATCTGGCCTTGATGGCAGGTACCTATGCTCAGTACAATCTTGCAGCGGAACAAGCGCTTTTGAAACATGTTTATGAAGCTAATGCAGGTGTAAAAATCTCGAACAAACATAACCTTTGGATCGACGCCGGAGTTATGCCTTCTCACATTGGCTTTGAAAGCGCCGTGGGTAAGGATTGCTGGAATCTGACAAGAAGTATGGTAGCTGATAATTCTCCATATTATGAAGCAGGAGTGAAATTGGGTTACACCACCAAATCAGAAAAATGGTATGTAGCAGCCATGTATTTGAACGGCTGGCAACGTATTCAACGCATACCGGGTAACCAAACACCGGCATTTGGTACCCAACTTACCTTTAAACCCAAGTCGGATGTGACTTTGAACTGGAGTACTTTTGCAGGTAATGAACAACCTGATTCTTTGAGGGCATGGAGGTATTATAATAATATTTATGGACAGTTCCAGCTCAATGAAAAATTTGGAATCACTGCAGGTTTTGATATTGGATTTCAACAAATGAAAAAGGATACGTCTGCGTACAACAACTGGTACACTCCGGTTGTGATTTTACAATATAAACCAACATCTAAAATTCGTCTGGCTGGAAGGTTTGAATACTATGTGGATGAAAAAGGAGTGATCATCGCAACAGGTACAAAGAATGGGTTCCAAACTATGGGTTATTCAATAAACTTCGACTATTTACCGGCAGACAACGTGATGTTTAGAATTGAAGGAAGAGCCCTGAATAGCAAGGATCAGATCTTTACTTTGGATAATGCCGCCAGTAACATGAACTACTTTTTAACCAGTTCAATTGCGATTTCATTTTGAGGTGCGGGCTAGCCTTTGCCTTATATTTATGATACAGCACTATGGCTGAAAGGGACGATAAGGATAAAAATGTTCAACATTTTCTTGACCTGATCAAAAGATCAAGACTAGGTAAGTTTAAGGTTTACATAGGCATGAGTGCGGGCGTTGGTAAAACCTACCGTATGCTCCAAGAAGCCCATGCCCTTTTAAAGAGTGGGATTGATGTGAAGATTGGCTTCATAGAAACACATTTTAGAAAAGAAACCCACGACTTGCTGGAAGGATTACCGCTTATCCCCCGCCGAAAATTGTTCTATAAAGGAAAAGAACTTGAGGAAATGGATGTTCAGGCCATCATTAATCTTCGGCCTGAAGTAGTAATAGTTGATGAGCTGGCCCATACCAACATTGGGGGCAGTAAAAATGAAAAGCGCTGGCAAGATGTGATGGAAATACTGGATGCCGGAATCAATGTTATTTCTGCTGTGAATATTCAACACATCGAAAGTTTAAACGACGAGATTAAAAACATAACCGGCGTTGAGGTACAGGAGAGGGTACCGGATAAAGTGCTGGCTCTCGCAGATGAGGTTGTAAACATCGACCTTACCGCAAATGAACTGATTGCAAGGTTAAAGGAAGGTAAGATATACCAGGCTGAAAAGATTGATGCCGCACTTCGTAATTTTTTTAAAAGCGAACACATACTTCAGTTGAGAGAATTAGCGCTGAAGGAAGTAGCCTCACAGGTTGAGCGAAAAGTGGAGACAGAAGTAATACAGTCAAGGATATTAAAACATGAACGGTTTTTGGCCTGTATCAGCAGCAACGAAAAAACGGCAAGAACGGTAATTCGGAAAACAGCGCGCCTGGCAAATTATTACCACAGCAATTGGTACGTTCTTTATGTTCAAACACCTGATGAAAGTGCCAGCAGGATAGCCCTCGATAAACAGAGGCATTTGATCAATAATTTTAAACTGGCCACCGAATTGGGAGCTGAAATTATAAAAGTGGAGAGCACTACCATTGCAAAGGCTATAATTGAACAGGCCAGCGAAAGAAAAATCACAACCATCTGTATTGGCAAACCGCATTTGAACCTCTTTAAAATCATAATTGCCACCAATGTGTTCAATCAGTTGCTAACTAAACTCTCTTCCAACGATATTGACCTTGTTATTCTCTCATAAATGAAAATAAAAACAAAACTTACCCTGGGGGTGGGCCTATTATTCGTACTGATTGTACTCCTGAGTATTGTAGGGGCAAGGTACATTAATGCACTGAAGGCCGATTCAGAGAATATTCTGGTGGCCAATTACAATTCAATGGAATACTCCAAGTACATGTTGAGCTCTCTTGAAGAAAAAAGTGCAAAAAGTTTTTCAGTTTTTGAAACTTACCTGAGTAAACAAGAAAACAATATTACTGAAACTGGAGAAATGGAAGCGACCCAGTTAGTAAGAACCAATTATGAACTCTACAAGAGAAATATCAGTGATAGCGTTTTTCTACCGAAGATCAGAAATGGTATTTACCTGATTATGGATTTGAATATGCTGGCGATTCAAAAAAAGAGCGATGTGGCGAAATCCACGGCTGATAGGGCGGTTTTTTGGATTGCGGTCACAGGCGCCCTGTGTTTTTTAATTGCTTTCACCTTATTAATCAATTTGCCCTCCAGCATTGCCGATCCCATCAAAGAACTAACGGAGAGCATTAAACGCATTGCTGCAAAAAAATACTCTGAGCGGGTGCATTTTATGAGTCACAATGAGTTTGGTGAACTGGCAAAGTCCTTCAACGCAATGGCCGAGAAGTTAGAGGAATACAATAACAGCAGTCTGGCCAAACTGATGATGGAGAAAAAGCGCATTGAGACACTAATCAATAACATGTATGATCCGGTAATTGGTTTGGACGAGAACCTCAAGGTGATTTTCGCGAACCAGGAAGCGGTTAAGATCAGTGGAATTAAACAAGAGGAACTCCTTGGATTTTCAGCAAAGGATCTGGCTATCAAAAACGACCTCATCCGCTCACTTATACAGGATTTGTCGGAAAAGGAAATGAAGGCGGGTTTCAAATCCAAACCCATCAAAATATATGCCAATAACAGGGAGGGCTATTTTGAGAAAGAAATTCTGCACATTTCGGTGACCCCAACCGGAGAGCAAATGCCACAACTGATTGGGCACGTTATTCTATTGAGAAATGTTACGGAATATAAAGAACTGGACTTTGCAAAAACAAATTTTATTGCAACAGTTTCACACGAGTTCAAAACACCAATTGCATCCATTAAAATGAGCCTCGATTTACTGGAGAACGACAAAATAGGCAAACTCAACCCCGAACAAACCAACCTCCTGGATAGTATTAAGGAGGACACAGAGCGTTTACTTAAAATTACGGGGGAACTATTAAACATGACCCAATTAGAAAGTGGCAATATCCAGCTCTCCATACTTCCCTGCGATCCCAGGGAAATTCTTAACTACGCGATAAAAGCCACAAAAACACAGGCTGAACAAAAACAGGTCAAATTTGAACTCACCTCACCAGAGACCATCAATAAGGTACAGGCCGACCTTGAAAAGACAGCCTGGGTACTCACTAATTTAATCTCTAATGCCATTCGGTATTCATATGATAGCTCAAGCGTATATCTTAGTATTTCGCAGGACGAACATCAGGTAAAAATTGCAGTAAGGGACACCGGGCAGGGCATTGCTCCTCAATACAAAGAAAAGATCTTCGACCGTTATTTCAGGGTGCCCGGCACCAAGAAAGAAGGAACCGGCCTTGGGCTGGCCATAAGCAAGGAGTTTATTGAGGCGCAGGGAGGACAAATAAAGGTAGAAACTGAGTTTGGTGCGGGTAGTACCTTCACCATAAGTTTGAAAGCAATTTCAACTGTGTAGAAAAGGCTGTTGGATTACTAATGCTTTACAGCTCTAAGCCAATTTCAATCAACAGGTCTTGCAAATGACTGAAGTGTACTTTGTATACTTGCTAAGTTTAGAGGCACCATTTTACAAATTGCTGATTTAAGGAGAATTCAGAGTTTTGGCTTTGTATAGAGCTATGTATTTGGGGGAGCAGTAGAAAGATAAGTGATTCTAACTCTATCGGGTTAATGAGTCAAATCGGCCCACAAACTTTTTAACTAGTCTAGTCATTGCTCATCTTTATAAGAGGCACTTCACTGATATGTTTCTTACCTTCGTTTTCAATCCTGATTAAATACAAACCGTCTGGTAAATCAGAGATGTCCAACTCTGTTTCTGTATTCTTCAATTTTGTATTTAACAACATACCGTAAGAGTTGTATAACCAGATAGCTGCTATTTTTAAATTCGAATTAATGTGAACGGTATTTCCAGATGGATTGGGGAAAACTCTAATCTCTGAATCCTCTTCATTCTCAACCACGGAGGTGGTTGGGTTGGATAAGCAGCTAAGAAGAAGATTTACACTATTCAAGGTAAAATCAACGACTGCCAGGTCTGTTTTTTGATCTCCATTAAAGTATCCGGTACATAAAGAAATTGGTCTCAATCCAGCAGAATATGTAATTGCAGGTTGGAAGCTTCCTGTATTCAATCCGAGTAGAATAGAAATATTTTCTGAATAAAGATTGCAAACCGCCAAATCGGTTTTGCCATCGTTGTCCACGTCGGCTGTCGCGGAAAAAACAGGCCAGTCTCCAACCGTATAACTTGTTCCCGTATTTACAAAGCTCCCGGTTCCAATGCCTAAAAGATATGAAACTGTTTTTGACAAGGTATGACACGCCATTAAATCTTCCATCATATCACCGTTGAAGTCTCCATGCGCTAAATGACCAATGAGGGTATTCACTGGTATGCTTGTGGGTTGAGAAAAATAACCAGTCCCAGTTCCCATTAAAACATTAATAGTGGGAGGAAGAGTCCAGTTAGGTACAGCGAGATCTAAAAAAGTATCACCGTCAAAATCCGCAGCGGTTATCGACTCAATTGCTCCACCGGAAAAATATGTTGCGGCCAGACTAAATGTTCCCATCCCAGTTCCATGTAGGAGTGCAATACTATCTCCTGAATACGACCCTAAAACAAGATCTGGAAAATTATCAGAGGTAAATTTTCCGGCTGCTATGAGTTTTGTTGGCCAATTGACGGCATAAAAATTTGTTGATGAAAATCCTCCAGTTCCATTGCCTAAAAGAATAGTATAACCGGCTGAATTTACGTTTGAAACGGCTAAATCCATTTCACCGTCCAGATTATAGTCGGAGCACGCCAAGGCCCAAGGTCCAGGTCCTGTGGTGAAGGTGGCATTGGTTGTGAAAGTACCTGTCCCATCTCCGAACCACAGTGTAATGCTACTTGTCATAGAATTTGCTGTCGCCAAGTCTAGTATCCCATCTCCATTAAAATCATCAGTGCAAATTGAAGCTGGGTAGCCTCCCAATGAATAGCTAGATAACGGTCCGAAACAAAGTTGTGAGCAGAGTGAACCTGAAAATAGCATTAGAATGGAAAGGAAGAAAGCCTTCATATCAAAAGGAACTAATTAGTTTAATGATTTCCGATTTGCTTCAAATAAAGGTAACAAATATTTTGTGCGAGAAGTAGAACTCATCTTTTTAGGCACGGTATTTGTAAAAAAAGTACAACACCTATTTTTCATTATGAAGTTTCTGAGCATGTTTTGCCTGTTTTTGCTGTTCAATGTGGTTTTAAATAATCACTTGTTGTCTCAAATTCCACCCACCCCCAGCATTACGGTAATGAATTCCACAGTAGGTTGTCCGCCTAATAACGCCTGGGACGGTGTATTTCTTCATTCATCCGCTACGTTTGGTAATTTATGGTCCAATGGAGATACTGCCCAATTCGTACGTATTACATCAACCGGTAGTTATTCAGTAACACAAACCATTGCCGGTCTCACATCTTCTCCATCTGCGGCAGTGAGTGTTTCAATTCACACGTTTTCAGCTCTATTTCCCTCTTTTGGACCGCTTTGTACTTCTGATGCACCCATTGCTTTGCAAGGCTCACCTCCCGGTGGAATTTACATGGGGAATGCCATTGTTGGAACTAACTTTATACCCTCATTGGCCAATATTGGAGATGGAAATATTCTTGCTTATCAAGTCGGTCAAACTTTTGGAAACCTTGTATGTTATGATACCGCTTATCTTCGAGTGGTAGTATCGGAATGTGTTGGATTAAATGAAGCTCAGCCCCCGGAAAATGTCATAAGGGTTTGGCCCAATCCCGAAAGCAAAGCATTAAATATCGAGTCAGGAAATGAGTTGATTCTGGGACTGAAACTAAACGATCTGAGCGGAAAAACGCTTAGGAATAGGGAATCTGTGTTTCAGTATTCTCTTCAGCTGGGCGTTGAGGATTTGCCTGCCGGAGTCTATCTGCTTGAACTTAGGTTCGAAAACCAAATGCATCGACAGCGCATTCTGAGGTGATTAAAGTTTACTGGAACTAATAGGTTCTATCTATTAAAAAGCAGTCTCTCTCCCTTCATCCCCTCATCAAATTTCCCTTCGTCGTATACCAAATGCCCGTTCACAAAAGTCTTCATCACCGAGCTTTTAAAGGTATGGCCTTCAAAGGGGCTCCAACCGCATTTGTAAAGCAAGTTAGATTTTTGAACGGTGTTGGCTTTGTTCAGGTCAACCAACACTAAGTCGGCAAAATACCCCTCGCGCAAATAACCCCGGTTTTGGATGCGAAACAGGTCCGCCACATTGTGCGCCATTTTTTCTACAATCTTCTCGAGGCTGATTTTTTTCTGATGGTAAAAATCCAACATGGCCACCACACTATGTTGAACAAGTGGTCCGCCGCTTGGTGCTTTTAAATAGGGTAGGGATTTTTCTTCCAAAGTATGGGGCGCATGGTCGGTGGCCACCACGTCAAGTGTTCCATCCAGCATGGCTTCAAAAAGTTTGTCGCGATCGTACATGGTTTTTACAGAAGGATTCCACTTGATGAAGTTCCCTTTGCTTTTGTAATCCTCGTCGCTGAACCACAGATGGTGAATGCACACCTCGGCCGTGATGCGTTTTTCCTTTAAAGGTATTTTGTTGGTGAATAAACTGAGTTCTTTTGCCGTTGAAACGTGAAACACATGAAGTCGTGTGTTGTGTTTTTTGGCCAATTGCACCGCAAAGGAAGAGGATTTGTAACAGGCCTCTTCGCTGCGTATGATGGGATGAAAATAAGCCGGCAAGTCCTCACCGTATTCCTCTATCATTTGTTGTTGTTTGGCTTTGATAATGGGGTCGTCCTCACAATGGGTAACGATAAGCGCATCCACTTCCGAGAACACGTGCTCAAGGCTATGCACGTTGTCAACCAACATGTTTCCGGTGGAAGAGCCCATGAATATTTTTACGCCCGCCACCTTGCTGTAATCTACTTTTTGCAGTTCAGCAAGGTTGTCGTTGGTGGTGCCCATTAGAAAGGAGTAGTTAGCTAGGGACACCTGAGCAGCGCGGCTGTATTTTTTTTCGAGTTCCTCAACGGTGATGGCGGGGGGCTGGGTGTTGGGCTGTTCCATATAAGAGGTTACTCCCCCTGCTACAGCAGCTTTGGCTTCGGTGTAAATTTCGCCTTTGTGGGTTAAGCCCGGTTCTCTGAAATGCACCTGGTCATCAATGGCCCCGGGTAGCAGGTGTAATCCCTCCGCATTGATCTCCGTGTAATTTCCAGGATTTTCAATGTTACGATCGATGCGTGAGATGAGCCTGTTTTCTATAAGTACATCGGATACAAAAATTTCTCCTTCGTTAACAAGTGTTGCATTTTTTATGAGATAGGGCATAAGGCTTGAGAATTTGTATTACAAAGTTAAGGAAATAAGACAGTTTATTTTTTGCAAAAACTGCCCGGTTCGGTTTCCTGAAAGTGTACTTAGTAGTGAAGTTTCCGACTTAAAATGTCTCCAGGGCTAGAAAAAAGCGCTCTATCTTTTCTTTCATGGCTGAAGGACTACAGGTGTAATTGTTTACAAGGATGGCAAAACACAGGTCTTTGCCCGATTTGGTTTTTACATAACCGGTATAGGCCCTCACACGTTCCATGTACCCTGTTTTTGCCCTGAGGTTGTTTTCAATCCATTTTCCTTTGCCGATGTTGCTCATGCTGCCGCTTTTTCCGGCAACAGGTAAGGAAGATAAAAAGAGTTTGTAGAATTCACCGTCACCGTAAATTTTAGCAAGGGCGTTAGCAAGCAAAGCACTGGAACAGCTATTGGCTCTGGCTAAACCACTCCCATCCTTCATGTTTAAACTGGTGAGATCCAAACCCCTTTGGCTCCAGCAGTCCATCACGGCTTCAATGCCCTTTTTTACATCGCCCTTTCCCATGGCCCTCAAAATACTTTCACAAAAAAGATTATTGCTTTTTAAATTGGTTTGTATTACTAGATTGTCAAGGTCAGGTGAAAAGTGAGAGAACAAAAACTGACGGTTTTCTCCTGTTTCAATATACTTGTATCGTGAGATGGCCTGTTCAACTTTACACTGCACACCAAAAGAGGCCAGGGACTTACAAAGGGATTCAGCGCAAAGTAAAGCGGGATCGGGCAAAGCGGCTTCAATCTCGTATTGTTTTTTATTCGGTGGCAAGGTACCAAGCACCTGTTTGTTGTATGCGTGGGGGTCGCCATAAACCACCGCCTGATCGCTAGAGCCGTCGGCGAGTACCTCTGAGTTTATGTCTATCGTTTTGGTTGAGTATTTTGGAGAGTAAGTGACTAGTTTTGCCTCAGTGTCTTTTGGTCCTGTTTGAAACACAATTTTAAACTTATTGTCCATAAATGACAAGCCATTGGGTATGGCCCCGTAATAATTGCCAATGTCGGCCCAGATCCACTCTCCCGGAATAGTGCGGTCAAAATACGAGGCGTCCCCAATTACCTTTCCTTTAATCGATTTTATCCCTTTTTCTTTGATGAGTTTGGCCCATTTGTCGGTAACCAATGTATTATCCTTAGCGTATAGTTCCGATTGCAGGCTGGGGTCGCCACCACCAAGAATAAGTATATCACCATCCAAAACGCCGGTAGCAGCATCTAAAGTTCCGGTATAAAACAAACGGGTTTCAAAACGGAAATGCTGGCCCAATTTTGAAAGAGCCGCATATGTGGTTAATACTTTTAAGGTGCTGGCGGGCACCAGGGCCAGTTGAGGATTGTGTTCGAGCACCAGGGTTTTTGTTTTGGCGTCGAGCACACAAAAGCTAAGACCTGCTCCGGCAAGGTCCATGTCTTTTTTCCAATCCTCAAGCACCTTATTCATCTGCCCAAATGCGAGCAGTGGTAAAAGGATGAGTATGAGGATAGTCTTACGCATGTTACCAGATCTCTACACGGTCTTTCTCTTCTCTGAAAAGTTTATCACCGGCTTTTATTCCAAAGGCCTCATAAAATTCTTTCAGGTTGGTTAAAGGCACAAAAGCCCTGATGTAGGCGGGAGAATGGTAATCCATACTCAACAAACGTTTTAATTCCTCGTCCCTCACTTTTGATTTCCAGCCCTGGGCCCAGGCAATAAAAAAACGTTGTTCCCCGCTGAAACCATCCATGGTTTTGGATTTTGCAGCTCCAAGTGAACGCAAATAGGCATGGTAGGATAGGGTGATTCCACCAAGGTCAGCAATATTTTCACCCAAGGTTAATTGTCCGTTCACGTGCAAACTATCCAACATCACACAGGCATTGTATTGCTCTACAAGTTGTGCCGATCTTGCTTCAAAGTTTTTAAAATCAGTTTCTGTCCACCACATTTTTAAGTTTCCAAACGCGTCAAATTTCGCGCCTTCATCGTCGAAGCCATGGGTGAGCTCATGGCCAATGATGGAGCCCATGGTGCCATAATTAGCAGCATCATCGGCCTTAGGGTCGAAAAAGGGAGGCTGCAAAATGGCAGCAGGAAACGTTATCTCATTTGTGCTTGGGTCGTAATACGCGTTTACGGTTACTGGAGTCATTTGCCATTTGTATCGGTTCACCGGTTTTTTTAGTTCGCTCAGCATGTCGCTGTGTTCAAATCGTCTGGCGCTGCACACGTTTTCCCAATAACTTTTTTTAGAGATGACCATACCTTGGTAGGTTTTCCATTTATCAGGGTAACCGATCTTTCGGATCATGCGGTCGAGTTTTTTATTGGCCATCACTTTGGTTTCGGCGCTCATCCAGGTACGTGTAGAAATGCGCTGACGGTAGGAGGCCACCAGGTTGTCGATCATTTTGTTCACCTTGGCTTTGGACTCAGGTGAAAAATGCTGTTTGACATATTCCTTAGAGAAGAGTTCCCCCATATTGGCATCCATAGCTTTAAATACACGTTCCCATCGTGGTTTAATACTTCTGGTGCCACTCATTGCAGTGCCCCTGAAATTAAAATCGATGTACTGGAATTTTTGCGATAGGTAGGGAGCTGCTGCCATTAGTACCTGAGCTTTGGCGTAAAATTGAATAATGTTCAATGGCGCACGCGACATCAGCACATCAATTTGTTTTAAGAAGGAAACACTGGTGACAATAACGGTATCCGGTGTTATGATCTTTTTAGAAGCAAAATAGGCTGACCAATTAAAGGAAGGCGTTAGCTTTTGAAGCTCGTTGAAGGAATACGGATTGTAGGTTTTTTCAGTTTCTCTTAATTCCTGTATGCTCAGGGCTTCATTGCTGAGGCTGGTTTCGTAACTAAGCACTTCGTCGGCAGCTAGGGCAGATTGTTCTTCAGTGTGCCGGCTAAGCGTGAATAAACTGTTGAGGTATACTTTGTATTCGGTTCTGATTGTTTCTTTTTTGGGATTGTGGTAATACTCCCTGTCGCCCATACCATAGCCGGCTTGGGTGATGTAGAGCACGTTTTTTTTACTGTTTTTAAGATCAGGGGCCACGTATATGGTAAAAAACAATGGAATACCCACATAATCTAATTCGGATTTTAAGGTCTGAACATCCTGTGGTGTTTTTAAACTATCAATCCGGCTAAGCAAGGGAATCAGAGGGAAGAACTTTTCTTCATCAAGTTTTATTGAGTCCATTCCACTGAGGTAAAAATCCCGTATGCGTTGCACATCGCTTCCAGCTACAGCCGCCTTATCGTTTGCCATTTTATCGAGTAATACCTTAATGCGTTTGAGGTTGGTGTTATAGATCTCGTTAAAACTTCCATAACGTGCATCACTTTCAGGCAATTGAAATTGAGTTTGCCAGCTGCCATTGCAGTAATTATAAAAATCGTTACCAGGGGCAACACCGGTGTTCATGTTTTTGAGCACAATACCTGATTTGGTTTGCGAATGAAGGCTGGTAATGGTAAGAATTAAAAAAAGAATGGTGATTTTTTTCATATTGGGCTTTAAGAAAATATAGAGGAACGAAGATACTAATTTAGCTCCACAACTTTATTTTCTTCGAGGTACACCAGTAATTTTCGTATGGGGCCATAACCCAATGCGCTTAAGGCCCTGCTGTATTCCTGAATCTGTATGGCGTGCTGCCCGGCCTTTTCTTTGCCGCTTTTATAATCAATTACAACGGTTTCTTTTTCGGTGAACACAAGGCGGTCCGGTCTAAGGATCTCACCTTCGGCAGTTAAAAGCTCGGCCTCGTTTTTCACTTTGAGGTTTTTTTCAAAAAATGGCACCAATTGTGGGTGGTTTAAAATAGTAGCTAAAAGTTGTTTTAATTCAGGCACCTGATTTTTACCATAATACCCTTTGAGTTCTCCTTTTTGTAAAGCCATGTCAAGATCGGCTCTGGTTTTGATCTGCGATAAAATCCAGTGAAGCAGAATGCCCTGGGCCCTGGCATCTTCATCTTTACTGTTGTGCAAATAAGACGCTTTAACAGCGAACTGTACCTTTTTTTCTGAAAAACAGAGTGGTTCTAAATTATAATTACCATTGCTGTGGTTTTTTTCATTGTTTTTTTTAGCCTCCGCTAAACCACTTTCGTATAACCCGTTTCCATTGCTCTGCATGGTTAAAGGCACAACCTGAAGTAACCAGGCGTTCACAGAGCCTGCGCTTTTATCGGTGCTCTGACAAATGATGTGAAGGCGTTCGACGGCCCGTGTAAAAGCAACATACAAAAGATTAAGGTTATCTAACAGCATGGCTTGTTTTTCGGCTTCCATTTCTTTTTCAAAACCTGATTCGGCGGCTTTTTCACTCAGGGTAACAACGGCTATTGGTAAGTTAATCCGACTTTCTTTCAGTGTAATCCAATTTTCCCTGAAGAGGTCTATCTTCCAGTTACAATAAGGTATAATCACCACCGGGAACTCCAGCCCCTTGCTGGCGTGTATGGTCATAACCCGAACAGCATCAGCATCTTGCGGAATGATGAGCGAGGCTTTTTTCTGACGGTTCTCCCACCAGACTAAGAATTCGCTGAGGTTAGAGTTTTCCTTTTGTAAAAAGTTGGTGATCTCATCCAGAAAAAAACGTACGGCCAGACCGGCTTCACGGTTAAGGTGAAACACCCTGCTTAATTCAGTACAAAGGTCGAAAAGATTACTGCGGTGAAGTTCGTTTTCATCAAAAACATAGCCCTGCTTTTTAAGAAGACTGAACAAATTGGTCTTACGGGAAATGGCTTGCAAATTCTTGTGAAATTCGTCTTCGCTGAGCACTTTCTTTTGAAATAAATAGTTAATCACAAGTCCTGCACTGATGTTATCATCCGGATTCAATATATACCTATAGAGGGCCAAAAGCACCTGAACTTCTGGAATGTAGGAGAGTAACAAGGAATCGGAAGATACAACAGGAATGTTCTCCTGCATCAGAAAGTGAGCGATGTTGTGCCCTTGTTGATTGGTTTTACACAACACACAAATGTCCCTGTACATAAACCCCTGGTCCAGGGAGGATTTAACCTGCATACGGATGTGAGCAAAATTAACATCGTCCGCCGCTTCTGTTTTTGAATCAAATGTATATAGACTCACATACCCGCCTTCTCCGCCCATGTTTTGTTGTGCGCTGTTGTGATAGATTTTCTTTGTGTCCTCGTTCAATAAGGTAGAGGAAAGTTGATTAAACAAGGTGTTGTTAAAGTGGACTATGGCACTGAGGCTTCTGTAATTTTTATTGAGTTGTTTTTCTTCAAAATTTCTAATGAGGTTGGCTTCTCTTTCCTGCATTACCTGGTTTCCTGCTTCATAATCGAAATTCGGCAGTTGTGTAAATTGTTTCACGTTGGCATTTCTCCAGCGGTAAATGCTTTGTTTTCCATCCCCAACCAAAAGATTGTAATTGCCTTCAGAAAGTGAATTATCAACCAGTGGTAACATGTTCTGCCATTGCAAACTGCTGGTGTCCTGAAATTCATCCAGCAAAAAATGCCTGTAACGCTCTCCCAACCGTTCGTAAATGTAAGGTGTAGGTTCATTTTGTATGAGTTCGAAAAGTTTGCGGTTAAACTCCGAAATAAACACCACTCTTGATTCTTCCTTGCGCGCCTGGCTGATTTCTTCGATTTTTTTTAGAAGCATGAGCGGGTACAACTGTTTTTCGATTAGGCGGCAAAGGGAAAAGAGTTTGTATTCTTTTTGTATATAGTCTATTAGTTCTTTAGCCAGCTCACTGAGTTTTTGTGATAGTTCAAGTTTTTCCGAATTCTGTTCGGAGAACCACCTGTTTTTTTCAATGGCCTTAAGTAAATTTGTTCCCTCTGTATCTGTGAGGACAATTGTTTTTGAATGAACTTTGTGAAAAAAGTTTTGGGGGCCTCTGGATTTGCCCAGAAACTCATCGGTACTGAATCTACTGTTCGATATCAATTGTAAGGCATTGCCCGAAAGACCGGCAGTATGAGCGTAAAAGGAGTTGATGTGTTGCCTGATCTGCGTTTTGGCCGTCTTGAGTTGTTCCTCATCGATCTGTCTGAGGAGTTCCACGTAAGGCCCTGAGTTTTCCTTGTGCAGTAACTTCGAAAAATTCTGGATCAGCAATTCGGGATCCCAGGAGCTGTTTTCTTCTGAGCGCAGCAAAACATATTCCTTTAATAATTTACCGATGTAGGGGTCTTCTCCGGTACGCGAAATGAGCTCTCTCACCACCTCATAAAAAAAACGGTCCTCATCCAGTTCCACTTCAAAGTTAACCGGAAGTTTCAGGTCGTGCGCGAAGGTTTTTACAAGGCGGTGGGTAAAACTGTCGATGGTGCTTACTGAAAAATCGGAGTAATGGTGAAGCAATTCTTTTAGCACAAGGGAAGCCCTGGTTTTAAGATCATCTGCATCACAAGCCAGTTCAATGGTTAACAATTCACCGGCACCATTCATGTCACCAATGGAAATGCGGTGCAATCCTTCTATGATGCGGCTTTTCATTTCTGCCGCGGCTTTATTGGTAAACGTAACGGCCAGTATACGTTTGTAATTGTTCTGTAGTTTGGTTTTATCATACAAACACAAGCGCAGGTACTCTTTTACCAGAGTAAAGGTTTTACCGCTGCCTGCACCTGACTTATAAACTACAAACTTGCCCATGTATTATGCTAAAATAAAAAAGACCGCCTTTCAGCGGTCTTTTTCTTATGAATTCTTTTCAGGATTATTCTTCTTCCTCTTCGTCTTCCGATTTTGGTTTTGGTTTCGGTTGAACTTTAGGTGCGTTTGGATCCACATAATCAAAACTCAACACTTTGAAGGTGGTCCTTCTGTTCTTTTGGTGTAAGGCTTCCTGCTCCTGTTTTGTTTTGGCTGCTTTAATGGTGGCATCTGAAACCAATAATTGGGTGGCGCCAAAACCCTTGGCTACCAGGCGCGCAGATGCAATGCCTTTTTCATTCACCAAAAAGTCAACGCAAGATTGGGCGCGGGCTTGAGATAGTTTCATGTTGTCCGCTGCACTACCACGGCTGTCAGTGTGTGAGTTAAGTTCTACAATAATAGCCGGGTTGTCTTTTAGTATGTTATACAGGTAGTTGAGAGAGTCTTTAGATTGTGGAAGCAATTCAGCGCTACCCAATTCATATAAAATCTCAGGCATACGTAAATTTGGAATAACCGGCTTCACGAAAAAATCAGCTACAAAGTCCTGTGATTTATCGAGACCAACGGTTGTAATCACGCGTTGATCTTTGTTTGACAAGTAGCCATCCTTAGGGAAACTTGCAGACTTTGAACTTTTACTGGTCTCGGTAGAGATGGTGTAAGTTGTTTTTTCTTTTAATTTGAAGGTGTAAGTACCATCCTTTCTGGTTGTCATTTCAGTGATATCACCATTGCTTCCAATGATTTTCACCTTTACAGCTTCAACGGGCTCATTTCTTCCTTTTCCGGTATTAGCATCCCCTTCGCTGAAAACGTAGCCTTTACCGGTGAAATTAAGTGGTGGCAGGTAAAAACTCCAAATGTCGTCTCCGCCCTTGCCGCCTTCGCGGTTACTGGTAAAATAGCCTTTGTTTTTTTTGCCTTCGTAAACAATTCCAAAGTCATCGTAGGATGAGTTGATTGGTGCTTTCAGGTTTTCTACAGGTTTGGTGAATTTACCATCGGCACCGGCCTCAGCCATAAAAATATCTAATCCGCCCATACCAGGGTGGTAAGTTGATGAGAAATACAGGTATTTCCCGTCGTTGGATACAGTAGGGAACATTTCGTCGCCTTCAGTATTAATGGCAGGTCCGGCATTTACCGGGTTACCCCAGCTGTTCGTTTTTACGTCAAAACTGCAATACCAAATGTCAATACCGCCGTAACCGCCCGATTTGCGGCTAACAAAATACAATCTCTTCGCGTCGCTTGATAAACAGGGGTGTGCAAAATGAATGGTATCAATGTTGAAAGGCAATAAACTGGCCGGTCCCCATGTGCTGCCTTGTTTTTTGGCCATATAAACACCACACTTGTTGACTTTATTTTTTTCCTCAGGGCAACGGGTAAAAAAGATCATGTCTCCCTTTTTGCTAACCCAGGCCTGGCCTTCGTTTACCTCAGTACAAACACCGGGTGGCAGAAGCACAGGGGTTGACCATTTTCCGTTTTTGTCGACCTTGGTCTCATAAACATCCGATTTGTAATTTCCGGTCGTAATGTCTTGTTCGCCTAAACTTCCCGGTCTGTTAGAAGTAAAAATAACAGTTTGGTATTTTTTATCGCTGAATGCTGGTGAATAATCTCTTTCCTTGGAGTTGATCATGGACATGTTCTCGATTTTATAACGCAGAGGATTGTCTGTCCATTGTTGACTTAATTCGCAGGATTTTATGCCCAAATCAGCTTTTTTTGCGTTTCCTCCCTTGGTTTTATAGTTTTTGAACTCTACAATGGCGTCATCGTACCTTTTTTGGGACTTCAACACTTCTGCCAGCTTGTAATACACAATTGGATCATCAAAATTAGAGGCTATAGCCTTGTTGTAGTAGGCTTCTGCACCTTTATAATCGTTGATTTCCTGGCTGGCATAACCTGAACGGTATAGAATTAGGGGTTTTTTATCGTTTGGCGCATCCGCATACACTTGTTTGTATAGGTTGATGGCCGTGTAATACTGATGTTGCTGGAAGGCAGCGTCGGCTTTCTGTAAAGCTTTTTGCGAGAAGCCGGAGATCGAAAGAATCAATAGGGCGGCCGCTAAAAAAGTGTACTTTCTTGTGTTTTTCATACTCTGCATTAAGGTTAGACGGCTGCTAAAATAATAATTTTTTTTAAATATTAAAGAAATTAAGTTTTCTTAATGCGTTTTTCATACGCCCTTACTAATTATTGGGTTCCGGGAGGCTTAGACCAGGTGCAAAAAGATGCTTTTTAGCGCTTAAAAAGCTTTAAATTTTGATTACTTTCATGCGGATGGCCGGACTCTACTTTCATATCCCTTTTTGTCGGCAAGCTTGCAATTATTGCGATTTTCATTTCAGTACAGTTTTAAAGGATAAGAGCAGGGTGCTTAATGCTATGCTTTTGGAACTTGAACAGCGTAAAAACTATCTGAATACAGTTGAATTAAGCAGTATTTATTTTGGAGGGGGTACCCCAAGTGTTTTGGAGGAAAAAGAACTACTGCGCTTGATGCAGACTTCCCTTCATTATTTTAAACTCAGTCAGGATGCGGAAGTCACACTGGAAATTAACCCTGATGATGTGACAGTAGAAGTACTTCATATGTGGAAAAAAGCAGGTATCAATCGTTTGAGTATGGGTTTACAAAGTTTTGATGATGAGGAATTGAAATGGATGAAACGCAAACACCGCAGCCACGATTCGTTTAAGGCCGTAAAAGTGGCCGGGGAAGTAGGATTCACAAACATCAGCATTGACCTCATTTATGGAAGTAAGTTTCAGGACCTGGGAACCTGGTCGGAAACCCTCGATAAGGCCATAGCCCTTGATACCAAACACATTTCGGCGTATAATTTAACCATCGAAGACAAAACAGAGCTTGGTGTAAAACACACAAGAGGCAAGGAGCCCGGAGTGGATGAGCAGCTTTCGGTAGCGCAATTTCAAATCATGCGGAAAAAATTACTGGAAGCAGGGTTTGTGCATTATGAGGTTTCTAATTTTGCCAAACCGGGTTTTGAAGCCAAACACAACAGTGCTTACTGGAAACAGCAGACTTATCTGGGCATCGGGCCTTCGGCGCATTCCTTTGATTTGAACTCCAGACAATGGAATTTTGCCAATAACCCGCGTTACTGCAAAGCCATCGAAACCGGAGAACTGCATTATGAAACTGAGGTGCTCAGTACTAACGAAAGGTACAATGAGTATGTGCTTACCGGCTTAAGAACGTTAAATGGCTGCGATGCAAATGTCATTGGTCGTGCGTTTGGTGATTCGTTTAAACTGCATTTCGAAACACTGGCTGCAAAAAAGAGTCGTTTTTTTAAGACGGAAAACGGCATCTATTCACTGAATGAAGCCGGCCTTTTGCAAGCCGACGCCATTGCCTCTGACCTATTTTTGCTTTGAAAGAAAGTCCTGGATCAGGGCATCGCTTTTCTGAACCGTGTTTTTTAGCCATTCAAAATACACCAGGGTTTTTTCTTCTTCACTTAATTGGTAATCGGACACAGTTTCGCGAATCCGCCTGCTTAATTCATACATACAAATCGCCGCGCTTACACTGATGTTAAAACTTTCGGTGAAACCATACATCGGTATTCTTACAAATGCATCAGCTGCTTTTACCACCTCCTCTGAAATGCCCTCCAGTTCTGTTCCAAATACCAGTGCGAATTTGTGGTCCACCGGCAATTCGTTCAATGAAAAATCGTTTTTGTGCGGACTAGTGGCCACAATCTTATACCCCTCTTTTTTTAAAGCACTGAGCGCTTCCTGCGTGTTGTTCTCAGCACTTTTGTGCCGGTGAATGCTTAGCCAGTTGCTGCTGCCAAGAGCCACATCGTCGCTTATTTTCAGATGATTGTTGTTCTCAATAAAATGTACATGTTGTACGCCAAAACAGTCACAACTTCTTAACACAGCGCTGGTGTTATGGGCCTGGAAAACATTTTCAAGCACGATGCGCATGTGTCCGCTGCGTTGTGACAACACGTGTTTTAAACGCGCTTTACGTTTATCGGTAATAAAACCTTCAAGGTAAAGGATAAGGTCCTGGATGTTCTGCTCGCTCATGAATGGAATGTAAATTAAATTAAATTTTTCCATTGAAATCGTATATTTGTCCTGCAAACGGTTCTTGAAAAAGAATAATAGGGAATGGTGTGAAATTCACCAACAGTTCCCGCTGCTGTGTGTCCTTAATAACAACCCGTGCATTCTTTAGCCACTGTTCCGGAAAGGAATGGGAAGGCGCCCGGGTAAGGATGAGTCAGAAGACCTGCCGCTTGCAGCACGGTTGAAACCTCCGGGAATTGGGGCCAAAACACGCATACAGTCAGCAACTAATGAGTGAAGGAAACAATAATTTCTGCAAGTACGGTTGTATAGTGATACAGAGAACTCTGTTATCGGCAGTTATGATGGTTTCCTCACTGCAGGCTCAGGATACCACCATGTTAAAAGAAGTGGACATAGTTGTTGAGAAAAGCGGAAAATTTTCCTGTGGAAAAAAATATCAGGAGCTTGATTCCAGCCTTCTGAATTTGTACCGCTACAAATCACTGAATGAACTGCTGAGCGAAAACACAGGCATCTTTATTAAAAATTATGGGCCCGGGGCATTGTCTTCTGCTGCCATGCGAGGTGGGAGTGCTTATCACAGCGCCTTATTGTGGAATGGATTTAATATTCAAAACCCCATGTTAGGACAATCGGATTTGGGCAGTTTACCAGTTTTTTTATTCGATAAAGCAGGCCTTGAGTACGGCGGTTCTTCCGCCTTGTGGGGCAGTGGGGCGGTAAGCGGGAGTATTTTATTACAGAACTCAAGTCCATTCAACACTGGCACAAGTGTATTGTTAAACGTAAACACAAACAGCTTTGGCACTGCCAATGTGGGATTAGCGGCGGTTTACAGTAAAAAAAAATGGGTGCTTTCTACAAAATTATACGGGAACCATTCCAACAACACCTATAAATTCAAAAACGACTCTGGTGTGGTGCACACACAAAACCAGGCGCCGTACCGCTTTTTAGGTTTGCTGCAGGAATTTAAGGTAATGACCGGTAAAAAAAGTTCCCTTGCTTTCAACGTTTGGTTAAATTCCAATGAAAGGCAAATTCCTCCCTCAGATCAGCTTCTTGTAAGCAAATCTTATCAGTACGATAAAACCTTTCGAGGAACCCTGGCTTGGAATTATAGCGGTAGGCGCTTACAATCTGTGATTCGGGGCGCGGGATTTATTGAACAGATTAATTACACCGACAGTTTGATTTCTTTGTTTTCAAAAAGCCAATCAAAAACCATTATACTTGAAAATGAGAACTTCCTAAGCTATCATCCAAAACACCGATTGCATTTTGGCATGAACAGCACCTTGAGTTCGGCTACTTCTGATAACTACAAGGGGACCCCCGGCTTAAACCGATTTTCAGTTTTATTAGGTAACCGCTCTCTCTTTTTCCACAACCAGGTGCAAACATCGGTGTCCATCAGGGCAGAGTATTTTTCGGCTTCCCTTTTACCGGTCACCGGAAATCTTTCCCTTGATTATTTTATTCTGCCGGAACTAAAACTACAGGCCAATGCGGCGCGGATATACAGGCAACCCACCTTAAACGAATTGTACTGGCAACCGGGTGGGAACACTCAGCTTTTACCGGAAGAGGGGTATACTTACGAGGCCGGCGCAGTATACACAAAAGGGCTTAAACGGTATGTGTTTTCTATAGGAGCCTCAGCCTATTCACGACAAATCAATAACTGGGTTCTCTGGGTGCCGGGTCCTTCTTCAATCTCCAGTCCACAAAACATTCAAAGCGTTTGGAGCAGAGGCACAGAAACCGATTGGCAAGTAAGGTATGCTAACAAAGAATTTGGCTGGCAATTTACCCTTCACAGCACCTATGTGCTTTCTACCGTAGAAGATACGCAGCAAGCCAACAGCGATACAAAGGGCAAGCAGCTAATTTATACTCCGCGGTATTTGTTTGTGGCTTCAGCAAAAGTCTGGTACGAAAGCACAAGCCTGAGTTTTTTCCAGCAATACACCGGATACCGCTTTACAACAAGCGATAATAGTCAGTGGCTCGACCCCTACCACTTGTCCTCCCTGCGCATGAATTACACTTATCCGCAAAAAAACCTTAACCTCATCATTTTCCTTGCTTGCAATAATCTCTTCAACACAAATTACAGGGTTGTTGAAGGAAGGGCTATGCCTCTGCGTAATTTTGAGGTTGGCATTAGTGTATTAACCAATTACAAAAAGAAACCAAACCAATAAACCAAACCCAATGAAAAAAACTCTCCTTCTTAATTTAATGATCTTTTGTGTTTTAAATTCCGGCGCACAATTGATGGTGTCTGATTTTGAGACCTTCACGCTTAGCCCAAACAGCTTTTATATGGATACAACAAGTACCCCTTTCAGTACACAAAACGCATCCTTTCAGCACCGGTATTCAAAATTTGGCCCCACTTGGTATTGGACAGGAGGCTTTGCATACACTAATGTGAACGATTCAGCCAACGGCAGTTTTTTGAACTTGCATGGCGTGAAGGCTTTTAAGGGATACAATGCATCTTCAAACTACGCGGTTGGACAAGATCGTAGTATGCTACATCTGCTTACACGGGATACCGTTCACGGATTTTACCTCACAAACACAACCTATGCCTATAAAATGATTTTGTTTGGGGATACAGCGAATGCGATTTCCAGAAAATTCGGGGATACAACAGGTACCGGTTCAGGAACAACTATTGCTCAGGGCGCTTACCCTGATTATTTTAAACTCACGGTGAAAGGGTTTAAGAATGGGCTTTTGAGCAGCGACAGCGTTGAATTTTATCTGGCCGATTACCGTTTTCAAAACAATGTTCTGGATTATGTATTAGATACCTGGCAATGGGTGAACACTTCCGCACTTGGGGAAGTGGATAGTCTTAAGTTTTGGATGTACTCCAGTGATGTTGGGCAGTTTGGCATTAATACACCCTTGTTTTTTGCAATTGATAATTTTACAACCAAAGGTGTAATAACCGGAGTGAAGGAATCGAAGCGTGCAGATGCTTTAAAGGTTTACCCGCTTCCATTTCATAATCAACTAACGGTATCATTCGGTAATGTTATTTCTTCAGATACAGAATTACACATCACCGATCTTCAGGGAACACAGGTATTCTCCTCTGAAATAAACGGGTCTGCAACAACATTTGATCTTTCCGGCTTACCTGCCGGGCTTTATGTGTTAGAAATAAGCAATGGCCAAAATAACAAACGCATTAAAATCCTTAAAGATTAAACACCATGGCGGTTTCACGCAGAGTCTATAGTATATGTTGTGGTTTTGGATTAGTGCTGCTGTCCTGTGTAAAAGACAAACCTGAGCCCAAAAAAGCTGTGCTATCTGACCCTGAACCATTGAAGCGGGTGTTTGTGGTGAACGAAGGAAATTTTACCTCCGGTAATGCTTCCATTTCGCTTTACAATAGTGCTAACAATGAGGTGCAGGAGGACTATTTTAAAACCATTAATAATACCTCGTTGGGGGATGTAGCCCAGAGTATGGCTTACATCAATGAGCACTATTATCTTGTGGTGAACAATTCCGGCAAGATTGTGGTGTGTGATAAGGCATTTAAAATGAAAACCAATATCACTGGTTTGGTATCACCCCGCTACATTCTTCAGGTGAGTGCCACGAAAGCCTACGTGAGCGATTATAAATCCGGCTACGTTTCAGTGTTAGACCTGTCAAATCATACAGTTAGCCGAACTATTGGTTTGCCTGGCTGGACGGAAGAGATGGTACTACTTCAAAACAAAGTATATGTGTGTAATGTCAGCAAGGACTACCTGTACGTCATCAATCCGGTGAGCGACGAAGTTGAGGATAGTGTATGGGTTGGAATTCACACCTCCGGTATTCAGCTTGATAAAAACGGAAAACTCTGGGTACTTAGTTCTGGTGATTTTGTTAGCTCGGCTGCACAGCTTTCGCTGATTAATCCGAATACGCTGGATGTTGAAAAATCATTTGTGTTTCCTGCCATACGCCAACCTTTTAAATTGGCTATGAACGGCCGCAGAGACAGTTTGTATTTTATGGACAAGGATATTTTTGTGATGCCTGTAAGCGCTGTAAGTTTGCCGGATGTTGCCCTAATAAAGGCCGGATCCGGCACTTTTTATGGTTTAGGCATACATCCTTTAAGCTCAGAAGTGTATCTGTCGGATGCATTGGATTATGTTCAGCGTTCCCACATCAGTGTGTATGCAGCCAATGGAACAAAAAAAGCTGAATTTAAGGCAGGTATAAACGCCAATGGTTTTTATTTCGAGTAAAAAATATCATCTTTGGCGCACTGAGCCAGCATTTGCATATTGTTTCCTTTGATGTGCCTTATCCCGCCAATTATGGGGGGGTGATGGATGTGTTTTACAAGCTCAAATCTTTGCATCAGCAGGGTGTAAAAATTCACCTTCACTGTTTTCATTACGGTCGGCCCCCTGCGCCTGAACTGCAGGCCTATTGCGCATCGGTGAGTTATTACAAAAGGAAGACATCAATTTGGTCGCACTTTTCTCTTTTGCCTTATACTGTGCGCTCCAGGCAATCTGCTCAACTCAAAAAAAATCTGCTCAACGATAATTTTCCAATTCTCTTTGAGGTGCTGCACACCACCTGGCTGATGAGGGACAAAGCCTTTCGCGGGCGATTTTGCATTTACCGGCACAGCAACATTGAACACGATTATTATTCAGGATTGGCAATGGCCGAAAAAAATCTCCTGAATAAAATCTATCTTAAATTGGAAGCCTTTAAGTTAAAACGCTATGAGAAAACCATTTGTTATGCCTCACTCATTCTTGCGGTAAATATCAGAGACAGGGACTATTTTAAAAAGAAATTCCCTGCTGTGCCTTGTGAATTTCTTCCCAGTTTTCATCCCGGCGAATTAAAATCTCTGGAGGGCACCGAACCATATGTGCTTTTTCACGGCAACCTTTCTGTATCTGAGAATGAAGCATCCGCTTTTTGGCTGAGCAAAGAGGTGTTTCCGCACTTAAAACAGAAAGTGATTGTTGCCGGTCTCGAACCGGGTTCAGAATTGGTTCAACAGCTGTCGCAACAGAAAAATGTACAGCTGATAAAAAGCCCGGGTGATGAAGAGATGCAGCAACTGATCCGGCAGGCAAACATTCATGTGTTATATACCACACAAGCCACAGGCTTAAAACTCAAACTGCTTAATGTATTGAACAGTTGCGGTTTTGTGGTTTGTAACCCGCAAATGCTTGAGGGTACAGGTTTGAGGGAGAATGACGGTTTGTATGTTGCAAAAAGTGCGAAGGCATACATTTCAAAAATTAACCAATTGGCGGGCGCACAAATGCGTCAGGAACAACTGAACGAACGTAAAAAGTTGCTCATCCTTTTCGATAATCAACTGAATGCCAAAAAACTCATACGTCTGGTTTTTACTGCCACTAAACCAGAACCATAGGCACTTTTATTTCGTGGCGTATGCTATCAATGGTAGAGCCCAGCAACAGGTCCTTTAAGGTTCTGTGCCCGTGTGTGCCCATCACCAGAGTGTCGCAGTGTAATTCTCTTACAAGTTTCGGGATGGCTTTTTTAGCATCCCCAAAGCCCAGTTGAATGTCAACAGTAAAGCCGGCCTGCTGCAAAATCCTCTGGTACTCTTTTAATTTTGAAGCATCCTCATCCCTTTCAAGATCATGGGTGTCTTCTCCATAAACAACGGCTCCGGTACTTTCCAGAACGTGAATTAAAATAAGGGTTGACTCTTTATTTCCCATCTGCAAGGCTTTGTTTATGGCTTTGTTATCACTTGAGCTGAAGTCAACGGTAACGGCAATGCGTTTGCTTTGACTAAGCTCAGTCAGCAAAAGCGGACGAAAATCACTGTGAAAGGCTTTTTCCGTTTTTTTGAAGCGTTTCATAATATAAGGTTGAAGTAAGATATAAATGAGCATAGTGATACAAAAAATGCAGATGGGCACCAAAGTAAAACTTACCAGTACGGGATGAGAACCGTTAACCAATAAATCTGTGATCTCGTTATAAACCATCTTAATATTCAGGCTGATTATGGCCAGAGCGGCGATCCATGACAGCACTTTTTGCCATTTGGGAATTTTGAATTCACCCATGATTTTCCCATCACTTACAAAGTGAATTAAAGGGATGATGGCAAAACCCAATTGCAAACTCAATACCACCTGTGAAAAAATTAGCAGTTTCCCTGTGGCACTGTCACCCATTATCCAAATGGCAATAAAAGCCGGGATGATGGCAATCAAACGGGTTAACAAACGTCTGATCCAGGGCCGCAAACGTAAATTTAAATAGCCTTCCATCACCACTTGTCCTGCCAGTGTTCCGGTAATCGTTGAACTTTGACCTGCAGCAATCAAGGCCACTGCAAAAAGTATAGGCGCCATGGTACTGCCGAGCATGGGGTTTAGCAAAGAGTGGGCATCTTGTATATCTGTCACCTCGTGCTGGCCGTTAGAATAAAAAGCCGAGGCCGCCAGAATAAGTATGGCGGCATTCACAAAAAGTGCAAGGTTCAATGCAATGGCACTGTCGAATACATTAAAACGAATGACCTTTTTCAGAACGCTGCTGGTTCGCTCAAAGGAGCGGGTTTGAACCAATGAGCTGTGTAAATACAGATTGTGTGGCATCACCGTTGCGCCAATAATACCAATCGCAATGTAAAGCGCTTCATCGTTTTCTATGAATGGAACAAGGCCGGTAATCACTTCCGACATTTCGGGTTTGGCAATAAACAATTGGATTAAAAAAGAAACACCAATGAGCGCTACCAGGCTGATGATAAATGCCTCCAGTTTTCGTATGCCCTGGTTGAGGAGAAAGAGTAGGATAAAACTGTCAAGTACCGTAATGCATACACCAGTAAGTATACTTATTGACGGAAACAACAAATGCAAACCTATCGCCATGCCCAATACTTCAGCCAGATCGCAGGCCGCAATGGCAATTTCGGCCAACAGGTAGAGAAAAAAGTTCACCAAACGGGGGTAGTTCTCACGCGAGGCCTGGGCTAAATCCCTTCCGCTCACCAATCCTAATCTGGCGGAATGGCTTTGAAGCAAAAGAGCGATGAGATTACTCATCACCAAAACCCACAATAAACTGTAACCAAATTTACTACCACCGGCAATGTCGGTGGCCCAGTTACCCGGATCCATATAACCCACACTTATCATGTAGGCAGGACCAAAAAAAGCGAGAAGTCTTCGGAAACTGCTCCTTCTCTCTGTATTTACACTGGCATTAACTTCTTCAAGTGATTTACTCATGACTTTGTTTCAATTAATAGGTTTGCAGCTACCTTGTGACTGATGTATTGACCCGCTTTTTTGTTGATGCGGATGAGGTAGGAGCCATCGTAGCTGTTGTGCTCTTCTATTTTTATCTGGTCGCCGATTTTAAGTCCAATGGATGTGAGGTGTCTTAAAAACTCAGCTGTGTGTTCATTTACCCCTACAAAAACATAATATCCCTTGTTGTGGATGTTACTCAAGGCGCTGGTTTTGGTTTTGGGCAAAACCCCTTTTGCGTTCGGAATAGGATCGCCATGGGGGTCGTACTGGGGCTGGCCTAAAAATGCGTCCAGGCGTGCAATAAGTTCATCGCTTTTGATGTGTTCAAGCTGTTCGGCCATGTCATGTACCTCGTCCCATTTAAAATGCAGTTTTTCCATCAGAAACACTTCCCAAAGGCGGTGTTTGCGCACGATGGAAATAGCCATTTTTTCACCTTGTTTGGTAAGGGAAACGGCCTTGTACTTTTTATAATGGATGAGTTTTTTATCTGAGAGGCGTTTAAGCATGTCGGTTACCGAAGCTGCTTTGTTGTTCAGATGCTCCGAAAGACTGTTGGTGCTCACGCCCGGTTTATCTCCGGATGATTGAAGGGCATAAATAGCCTTGAGGTAATTTTCTTCCGTACTCGAAATTTCCATGGTGCAAATATAGAATAAATTATAATAACCTAAAAATAAATTTAGACTGGTCTAAAAAATGTATTTGTATTGCAAAAAAATAAACTTGAGCTGTTTGGTCGGCTTATTTTGATATTATCTAACGATAGACGGTTGGATGAATTCATAACTCGATGAAAATCAGCAGCTAAACATTATGAGACCTTATATAACAAACTTGCATGGCCACTGGATTCCCTTAGTTTTGTGTAAAATCCATGCCATGAAAACGTCTCTACTCTTCGCTTCTGTTTTAATCCTCCTGAGTTTGGGTGCGAAAGCACAAAACAAACCGGAGACCTCTCTTAAAAAAGAATCTGCCCTTGCAGAAATTAAAAACCCGGTATTAAAACCTGAAACCTATTCCGCCCTGGTGTTCCGCAATTTAGGACCGGCTGTTACTTCAGGCCGCATCAGCGATATTGCCGTTAATCCAAAACTGCCTTCAGTCTGGTACATTGCAGTGGCTTGCGGAGGCGTGTTTAAAACAGTAAACGCCGGCACTACCTTCGAGCCTATTTTTGATAAGGCCGGAGCGTATTCGATTGGCTGCCTGGCTCTGGATAAAACCAATCCCAATGTGGTTTGGGTGGGTACAGGGGAAAACAACAACCAGCGAAGTGTAGCGTATGGCGATGGGGTATACAAAAGTGAGGATGGAGGAAAATCCTTTAAAAACATGGGGCTTGGTAAATCAGAGCACATTGGCATGATTGCGATTGACCCGAAAAATTCAGATGTGGTGTATGTGGCGGCTTATGGTCCGGTTTGGAGTGCTGGAGGGGAGCGGGGCATCTACAAAACAACTGATGGTGGCAAAACGTGGAAACAAGTGCTGAACGTAAGTGAACACACAGGATTTAATGAAATTCACATGGATCCGCGAAATCCGGAGGTGCTTTACGCCTGCGCGCATCAACGCCGGCGCCACGAGTGGACTTACATAAGTGGCGGACCCGAAAGTGCCATTTACAAAAGTACAGATGGAGGTTTGACCTGGAATAAATTAAGCAATGGCTTACCCACCAATGATATGGGCCGAATTGGTTTGGCTGTTTCACCTGCTAATCCCGATGTTTTGTATGCGATAGTAGAAGCCAGCGAAGGCAAAGGGGTGTATAGAAGCGATGACCGGGGCGCGAGTTGGGCAAAACAAGGTGAATATTCTACCTCAGGAAACTACTACCAGGAGATTGTAGCTGACCCAAAAAACGAGAACAAAATATATTCACTGGATACCTATGCGATGGTGTCTGAGAACGCCGGTAAGACATTTTCACAACTCGGTGAAAAAAGTAAACACGTAGACAACCACGCACTATTTATTTTCCCCAAAGACCTTAAACACATGCTGATTGGCTGTGATGGAGGACTATACGAAACTTTTGACGGAGCAAAAACCTGGAATTATAAATCCAATTTGCCCATCACACAATTTTACCGGGTGTGTGTGGACAACAGCAAACCTTTTTATTTTGTTTATGGCGGTACACAGGATAACAACACGCTTGGAGGTCCGGCCCGCACCATTAGCGCCAGCGGCATCACAAATGCCGATTGGTTTGTAACTGTTGGGGGAGATGGTTTTCAGAGCAGAGTAGATCCTAAAGAACCCAATATTGTTTACAGCCAATGGCAGTATGGGGGATTAATCCGGTTTGATAGAAAATCTGGAGAACAGGTTTCCATTAAACCCATGGAAAAACAAGGTGAGCCGGCCTGGCGCTGGAATTGGGATTCTCCCTTATTGATTTCAGCTTTCGATAATAAACGTTTGTATTTTGCAGCGAATAAAATTTTCAAAAGTAATGACAGAGGCGATTCATGGACAACAATCAGTCCGGATTTGAGTCGGGGCATTGATCGTAATAAATTACCGGTAATGGGCAGGGTGTGGAGCATGGACGCGGTGGCCAAAAACCAATCCACCTCCTTGTTCGGAAACATTGTTTCTTTATGCGAATCACCCTTAAATGAAAAAGTCATCTATACGGGTACCGATGATGGTTTGATCCATGTTACTGAAAATGGAGGGGAGAGCTGGACCAGATACGATAAGTTCGCGGGAGTACCTGAGTTAAAATTGAATGGCTATACAATTGGCACATTTGTACAGTATTTGATTGCTTCTCAACACAATGAAAATGTGGTGTATGCTGCTTTCAATAATTTGCGCCAGGGCGATTTTAAGCCGTATTTGTTAAGAAGCGCAGATAAGGGAAAAACCTGGACCAGTATTGCCTCCAACCTTCCGGAGAAGGGCTCGGTGTATTGCGTTGCCGAAGACCACAAAAATCCCAATCTTTTGTTTTGTGGCACCGAGTTTGGTTTTTTCTTTAGTTTGGACCAGGGTAAAAACTGGGTGAAATTTATGAACGGTATGCCGGCTTCTGTTTCCATTCGTGATATCGCTATTCAGAAAGAGGAAAATGATTTGGTGCTGGCCACTTTCGGTCGCGGGTTTTATGTTATGGACAATTATTCGCTACTGCAAAATATCAAAGAGGATGACCTGAAGAAAAACACCATCTTTCCGGTGAAAGAGGCCTTGGTTTACATTGAATCCAGGCCTTATGGTCACCGTGGCAAATCCTTTCAGGGAGAATCTTTTTATACCGCGAAAAATCCTCCTGTGGGCGCAGTGATGAATGTCTATTTAAACGAAGAGTACAAATCCATAAAGGATAAACGCAGGGAAGCGGAGAAAGAAAAAATAAAAAACAAACAGGATGTGTTTTACCCCAGTGCCGACAGCATTCGATTGGAAGACAATGAAATTGCGCCTTCTCTCTTTCTCGTTATAACTGATGAAGGTGGAAGAGAAGTACGCAAATTAAAACTCAATTACAAAAAAGGCATGCAGCAGGTCGTTTGGGATGGGCGTTACGAGGTGACGGCACCGGTTAACTTTGCTACGCCCGATACAGAGAATCCCTACTATGAGCCCGATCAGGGTCCTGCCGCCGTTCCTGGAAATTATTTTGCACAAATTGTGAAGCTCTCTGATGGACAAACAAAAACACTTACAGAAAAGGCAGGAGTAAAAATAAAATCGCTGAACGCTTACACACTTCCACCTCTTGAGCAGAAAAAGCAAAATGAAACCAATCAGCAGATTGCTGAATTCAGAAGGGTGGTTTTGGGCTCTTCGGATTACCTTGGACATTTAAAAGAACGCGTAAAGTACCTGAAAGCGGCCATCTCTAAAAGCGGAGCAGAGGCTATGCCTCTTATGAGTGAGATTTCAGTTTTTGAAAAAAAGTATCAGGAGCTTGCATTAAAGATGTACGGCGATAGAAGTTTGGCCAAACGTGAGTTTGAAACAACGAATGGCTTTGTTGACGATTTGGAAACCATGGTGTATTACACCTGGGCTCAGAGTTACGGCAGCACCAAAGTGCTGGAAGATAAATTTAAAGAGTTGAAAGCAGGCTTTGGTTCTCTGTATTCACAGATAAAAGAGCTTAAAGCTTTAACTGAACAAATTGAAGCCAAGGCAGACAAAGCAAAACTTCCTGGAACACTTGGACGTTTGCCGGAGTTTGTTGAGTAAAAGAATTGCTTACTTAAAAAATTCAACAACGGTCTGATTATCCGAGCGGATGCTGAATTTTTTCTCAATGGTGTATATGCTTCCTCTCAAGGTTTTGGCCCGCCATACCGTTACGTATTCACCTGGTTGTAAATTATAGGTTTGAACGGTTTGGCTGCTTAAATTACACACCCATTCCAGTTTTCCACCGCGTTTAACAAGTATGGCCCCATCTCCTGCTTCCAAACAACGTATGGTCAATTGCCCGGCGTTAGGGATGTCAAGTGTTTTTGTTTTGGATTGTTCTATCAGGTTCTGCGGGATTAAAATGCGGGGTAGAGTTAAAATCTCAATGTCGTAAATGCCGGTGATGTATTTTTCAGTTGTGTTGAGTTCCTGCACGTTTAGGGTGTTCATGTCCTTTCCCTTGCGAATAACACACTTTATTTTTGCGTTGGTGTTATAGGGTCCATCGCCCCTTGTTATGTTTAGAAATCCCTGGGGTGCATCAAAGGCTATAATGTTATGGATGCCGGCATACAATTTGGTTTCCTGACTTTGAACAGGAGGAATGGTATGGGCAACTACCTTATACGTGATGCTTTCATCCAGTTTTAAGGTATCCGGACGATCGGCTGTATTTAAGGTGTGAATGTAATTGTATTTATATATGCCGCTATAAGCATCATAAAATGTAAGGTTGACATTGGTTTCAGTGGGTAAGGATTTGTTGTCGAGAAGATTAACCTGGGCTGAGCTTTTGTTTGGATTTTGTTGTTGTTTGATGAGATTTGAAATGGTAGAAAAAGTGCTGTCGTTTTCAAATTTGAAAAAGGTGCCTACACATTCAAATGTTTTGATTTGTTTGGGTGTAAGACCAATGCCTATGATGAAGGGTTTAAAAACGATGCCTTTGTCCAGGAGTTTTTGTCGGGCTTTACAGGGATCACCGCCGCACTCCTCAATACCATCAGTTATAATAATTACAATATTCAGCCCGTTTCTGTCTTTAAAATCGTTGGCAGACTGTGTAAGTGAATGTTCAATTGGTGTAATGCCTGTTGGTTGAGCTTCACTTACTTTTTGTTTGATCATAACCAGGTTGTTCGGCGCAAATGGAACTACCAATTCACTTTCTTTGCAATCGCCCGGAGGGTATTTGGTTTTGTGCCCGTACATGCGCAGGGCAAACTGATAATTTTTGTTTTTACTTAGGCTATCGATAAACTTATATACTAGTTGTTTGGCCCCATCCATACGCGTGGTGCCTTCGAATTTGGCCGACATACTTTTGCTGGCATCAAACACAAAAAGGATACGCGTTGCTTTTGGTGCTGCAGCTTTTTGAGCGTAAAGCTTACCAAACAACAAGAATAAAACGAGTATGTAAGCGGGTTTCAGTTTGTGTTCAAATGTACAATTCCCTTTGAATCCAATGTATAAAGTAGAGAATAGTTTTTCACGTAATGCCTGTAAAACATTAACGCAGCAGGGTAACATATCCTTTTGATTCCAGATATTCTCCCCTTGCATTTTTGTAAGTGATGAGGTAAACATAGATGCCGAAGCTGTTATTGCCTCCATCCCAGGGCTCATCGTCACGGTTCGTTTCAAAAACCTTGTGGCCCCAGCGATCGAACACCTGAACATGGTATTCGTTTTTATCTACAAAATGTGTTACCGGAAGCCATAGTTTGTTCACGCCCTCGGGGGCAAAGGCATTCGGCACAAAAAGGCGTCCTTCAACATACACCGGTACGCTGTTGGAAAAACTTTTTTCACGTAAGCCAAAAGGATTAGTAATGCCTTCAATGGCCTCCACTCTGTAGTCGATTTGGGTGCCTTCAGGTGCTTCTTCTTCCAGCTCGTCAGTAAAAGTTGTCGTGAATACATCTGTAAAACCTATCGGTGTGGAGTTATCGGTATTATTTACAATTCTATAGATGTAATACCCGCTTAAACCACCTCCATAACCCTGATATCCATTCCAGCTCAGGTGATGTGTGAACAGCAGGTCCTTATCCTGCTCTACGTTTAAAAAGCAGGAGCGTGTGAGGGGGCTTACCGTTCTTACATTTCCGCAACTGTCGCGCACGATGGCTTTATAGTAGTATGGACTCGAGTTAACTTTGGCATTCGTATCGGTGTAGCTGAGATGTCTTGTCCCATTGTATGGTATAAATGCAATTGTACTGTAGGCAACACCATCGTCTGATCGTGTTAATTCAATGCCCTGACTAACAACAGATGTGTCGAGCAGAAGCTCCAGTTGCAAACTTGAATTGGCTGAAACGGACGCTTTTTTGATGTAAACATAATTGGCAGCCTTCACCTGCTTACTGAAAAAACAATGGCGATTGGAACTGGCAGTGATGTTACCGGCGGTGTTCACTACACGTACAAAGTAACAGAGGTTTTTGCCGGGTTCGGCATTTAGGTCGGTGAATTTTGTTTCGGTGGTACTGCCAATTTTCAGATAGCCTGAACCGTTTACTGAACGGTAGATCCAGTATTCCTTAACACCCGATGGCATACTTTTGTAAGCATTCCAATACAGTGTTGTTTTGTAAGCGCAGAGGTCGTATTCACTGATCAAATACATTGTTGTAGGTTGGTCATCAAAAGTGCTTATGTTCCCACAACTGTCGTGTGCGGCAACATATAATTGTACGTTAGTGTTTGTAGCCAGTGTTTGGGTAAAAGTGTAAACGGTATTGTTCCTTCCGGTAACATCATCGATGTAGGCATTGATACCCAGTGTAAATTGAAGGATTCTGTATAGGTCAATGTCCTCATCTCTTGGAACCCTCCAGGCAAGAACGGTTTCACCATTTGGCATTACGCTAATGGAATCTACATAAGGCTGGTTAGGTGGTTTTTGGTCAAAGAATTTTCCACGTTGGATATTTGAAGATGAAATGCAATTGCCGGCGTCGGGCAACTGCACAACATAAGCCATGCTGTCTCCGCATACCGAGATGGTGTCATGGTAAACCAGGGCGGAACTTGTTCCGAATAAAAACCAGTTGCCCAATGGATATTCTTTTTGTATGGTAAAGGTGCTGCTGCTGCTTGGAAGTTTAGGTTGTTTCAATTGGTTGTACACCAGTTTAAGTTCAACAGACGAAGGGATTAAATTCAGGAAGATGGTGCGCAGTGTATCTGAGTTGGCTGAAGTGCTTGCGCCTGAGGGCCCGTATTGTGTTGTCATAAAATAGTACAGACTTGTGCCTGAAGCATCGCCTGTGTGAACAAAAGTAGTTGTAGCGAGCGCGCCAATGGTTCCTGCCAGGGAAAATGTGCCTGAGGCGCTGTTGGCCGAATAAATTTTAAAAGAGAAAAACTGATTGTTTGGGTCTTGCGGACTTATCCAGGTGAGTTTAACCGAACCATTTGGTAATACTTCAAGGCATCTCAATTCAGGAGCGTTTAACTGAGCATTCAGTTGAAAAGAGGTCAGCAGAAATATGAATAAAATTGCTCTCAAGGGCAAACAAGCGCATAACCTGAAAACAGGCCATTCTCACCGATGTATAACGTTCAAAAATAGATTTTATTTTGTCTTGGTGGCTGTGTGTAAGCCGGTTTTATGAAAGCCGGGCTGTTATTAAATCACAAACTTTAACCAATTAAAGGCTCTTTTATCCCTAACTTTGTGAAGCCTTTTCTGTTTTATCACGTACAAGGCAGTTTAAATCTGCAACCAATACCTTAAAGCGCCTTTAAAGCAAGAAATTAGCCCTCTTTCCCTTGATAAAAAACCGACTGATACTAGTGTTATTGCTGAGTTTATTCTGCTCAGTTTCTGTGTTTGCCCAATCCGGAGGAAGAAAAAAGGAAAGGAAATCTAAACCCAGGGGAAGTTTTGTATTAAAAAAGGCTAAGAGCAAAGGGCATGCCGACGAATTTGCAAGAGGAAACAGCGGAAGAAGAAGCCGTTTATCACGTCTATTCAAAAAAGACAAACCGGCCTGGACCTACAAAAGTTCGGGTTCAAGACGCAGCCAAAACAAAGCCAACCGTTATCTATTCAAACGCAACAGGTCTGAGGGCCATGTGGATAACGAGGAAACCCAGAAGCGTCAGAACAAAAAACGCGCAAAAAAACGCGATAGGGGAAATCAAAGCTTTAAAAGCAAAAAATATTAGGCTAAAGCGGCACAACGCCTATTTTTGTACTTTCAAAATCTATGAATGTATTGATATTGGGTTCGGGTGGCAGGGAACATGCCTTTGCGTGGAAAATTGCACAAAGTAAGCGTTTACAGAATTTGTACATTGCTCCGGGCAACGCGGGCACAGCCCATTGTGGAACCAACGTGAACATTCCGGTGACCGATTTCGAAGGCATTAAAGACCTTGTGTGGGAAAAAGACATCGATCTGGTACTGGTTGGGCCGGAAGATCCACTGGTGAAAGGCATACACGATTTTTTTATTGCCGATGAAGTTTTAAGAACGGTACCTGTAATAGGACCGAAAAAAGATGGTGCGCAACTCGAAGGCAGCAAAGATTTCAGTAAGCAATTTATGTTCAGGCACGGAGTGCCAACAGCAAAATACGCCACGTTTCAAAAAGACAATCTCGAAGAAGGGTACCGTTTTCTTGAAACTTTAGAACCACCTTATGTTTTAAAAGCCGATGGTTTGGCTGCCGGAAAAGGTGTGCTGATACTTGATAAATTAGAAGAAGCGAAGGAAGAATTAAAACACATGCTGGTGGATTCCAAATTTGGGGAGGCCAGTGCCAGAGTGGTGATTGAAGAATTTTTAAAAGGAATAGAACTTTCGGTTTTTGTATTAACTGATGGCATTTCCTACAAACTCTTGCCTGCAGCCAAAGATTACAAACGCATTGGAGAGGGCGACACCGGTTTAAATACCGGAGGAATGGGGGCGGTGAGTCCGGTACCATTTGCAGATAAAGAATTTCTCAAAAAGGTGGAAGAGCAAGTTGTAAAGCCTACGATAAAGGGCTTAAGCAAAGAAGGCATAGATTACCGCGGATTTATCTTCATCGGACTTATGAACTGCGAGGGCGAACCCAAGGTGATTGAATACAATTGCCGCATGGGCGATCCTGAAACGGAAGTGGTGATTCCCAGAATAAAATCTGATTTGCTGGATCTCCTGCAAGGGGTGGCTACGCAAACTCTGGAAAGCAAAACCTATGAAACCATTGATGAAATTGCCGCTACGGTGGTGATGGTAAGCGGGGGCTATCCCGGAGAATTCGAAAAGGGCAAGCGCGTGCAAGGTTTGGACGATGTTAAGGAGTCACTGGTATTTCACTCTGGAAGCAAACAGGATGAGGAAAATGTGTTGACCAACGGGGGGCGAGTGTTTGCCATTACTTCGTTTGGCAGAAGCATTGAAGACGCCGTGAAAAAAAGTTTTATGACCGCCGATAAGATAAAGTACGATGGTAAATATTACCGCCGGGATATTGGTAGGGATTTGATGGGGTAAGTTAATTCAGTTTATTTTTTACAACCAGTTGTAAAACAAACTTATTTATTTACTCAATTGTAGTTTGATCTAGAAGAAATTTTCATATTTTGTAGTATGAATATTTTTAGAAACATATCATTGGTTTTCCTTTATTTGATCTGTTTGAACGCTTTTTCTCAGCAAGCGAATCATTGGCACTTCGGCAACTTTGCCGGATTAAATTTTAATACCAATCCAATTACTATTGTATCTGGTGGTTTAACGAACAATCCCGATAACACAAGCGCTATTTCTGACGCGAATGGCAATCTACTGTTTTATACAGACGGTATGAATGTGTGGAATGCAAACAATGTAGTAATGCCAAATGGAAGCGGTCTCGTTGGTCATGTTTCCGCTGGACAATGCGCAGTGATTGTGCCAATTCCTTGTAGCTCAAAGTATGTTATATTTCATGTGACCGAATTTTCAAGTCCGGGAAGTTTAAATTACTCTGTTGTTGATATGTCCTTAAATGGTGGTTTGGGTGATGTCGTATCTGCTCAAAAAAATGTGTCTTTAGGTACAGGTTGGACTGAAAAGTTATGCGCCATATTCAATCCAACTAACAATTCTTATTGGTTATTGACCCACAAATGGGGCAACAACCAATTTGTATCCTATGTTGTTGATGCCACTTCTATTGCTACCCAGTCGGTTATTAGTTCTATTGGCTCTACTCACAGTTGTGGCTCCTATGGTGGGGCTCATGACGCGATGGGACAACTAACGATTTCGCGTGACGGATCAAAAGTTATAAATGCGCTAACTTGTTTGGATCAATTTGAATTGTTCAATTTTAATTTGGCAACAGGCGTTCTGAGCAATTCAATTGTGCTACCTGCTGAAGGAAATAAAGCGTGGGGCACAGCCTTTTCTCCAGATAGCAAGATGCTGTATACGAACAGTATTTTTGGCCAGAACATCTTCCAATATGACTTAAATGTCTATACAGCTCCTGCTATATCGGCCTCAAAAAATGCGGTAATTTCGGTTGGAACTGCTGGGTATAATTTTGGTTATATGGAACTTGGGCCAAATAATAAGTTGTATATCGCCCGACCAGGTAATAATTCACTTTCTGTAATTCATAGTCCTAACAGTCTAGGTGCGTTGAGCAATCCGTCTCTTGTTGGTCAAAGTATTGGACAGTCTACGTCTTCTCATGGTCTGAGCAGAGTCGCTTACAATATTTCGGTTGTTTCGGGTACTGCAGGTAATTTGAGTCTGAGTTCAAGTTCCGGCAACTACAGCATTTGCCCAGGCCAATCTCTTACTTTATTGGGAAGTGGGGCTAATTCTTATACCTGGAGTAATGGGTCTAATTCGCCATCCTTAAGCGTCTCGCCTCAGGTAACTTCTAACTTCACCTTATCAGGTACTTCAGGTTGTGCAGGAATATCCCAAACCGTGGCTACTGTTTTTGTGAAAGACGCTCCTGTAATGAGCATTAGCGGAACCTCAAGTCTTTGTTCCAGAACCGGAGCAACGCTTACCGCAACTGGTGCCGATAGCTACCTCTGGAGCAATGGGGCACAAGTCGCCTCCATTACGTTTACGCCTTTGGCAACAACTGTTTATACTGTCATCGGTACCAATGCTATTAGCGGCTGTACAGCCTCCTTGGCTTACCAGGTTAATGTGTCGTCAAGCCCAACACTAAGTATAACCGGTCCTACTATCGTTTGTGTTGGCACTCAAGTGAATTATTCGGCATCCGGAGCTAACAGCTACACCTGGAGCATGGGCTTAAATGGATCAACGGTTTCGTTTACACCTGTGGCTACAGCCTATTATACGGTGAGCGCCAGTTCTTTGATGGGATGTAAAACCAGCACAACATTTTTTATTGTGATAAATGAATGTTTAAACAATGAGGAAATTAATGAAGGGCAAGATTTTCGTGTTCTTTCAAACCCGGTTGATGATAAATTGGTTTTGCTTGCTGGTAAAGGATGGAACGGCACTTATAACTCAATCACCCTGATGGATGAGTATGGCAAAATGGTAAAAGTATTCTCCGATTCCGAAATGCAAAGCAGCCCTTTGGGTCTTACATTAAGTTTCTCGGGAATTATTAAGGGCGTATATTTGCTGACCATTCAAACAGAAGAAAAGGTCTTCACAAAGAAGATCATTAAAAATTAGGATGGGCCATTATGCTCCTGTCCCTCATCAAAAAAGAGTTCCAACTCGAATTCCGTCAGAAATCTTCTCTGGCCGGCGTTTTGGTGTATGTGATCGGAACCATCTTTGTAAGTGCTCTGTGTTTTAAAGCCAAAGTGGATAAACCCACCTGGAACGCCTTGTTTTGGGTCATCACTTTATTTACCTCGGTAAATATTTGCGGGAAAAGTTTTTTGAAGGAAAGTGGGGGTCAGGGCCTGTTCAACTACCTGCATTATTCTCCTCTGCAGTTCATTTTTGCAAAAGTGCTTTTTAACATGATCCTGATGCTGGTGCTCAGTTTGGTAACCTTTTTCTTTTACGCTTTTTTTATCCGGAATGAGGTGGAAAACATGAGTTTGTTTGTGGTTGTTTTGGTACTGGCTTCCACAGGTTTGGGTGGGGTGCTCAGCTTAATGAGTGCCATTGCCGCAAAAGCCAGCGCGGGGTTTGGAATTATGAGCATCCTGAGCTTTCCGGTGCTGATGCCACTTATCCTGGTAATTATTCGGCTCAGCAAAATGGCAGTAGATGGCATTGAATGGGCCGGTGTTTCAACCCAACTTCTCCTAATCCTTGGGGCTTTAAATCTGCTCACCTTGGCCCTTTCCTTACTATTATTTCCTTATCTTTGGCGCGATTAATTTCAGGGCAAGGGACGCTTTGAGTAATGAAAAATAAACGCTTCATTTTCAAAATCTCAAGCCAATTAAAGCATGAAACGGGCCTATAAAATCACCGCAGTTCTTCTTATCCTTTATACCCTGGTTTGGGGACTTTTGAATACTGTACCACGCTTGGACATACTTAATGAAACCATCCGAAATGTATATTACCACGTTCCCGTGTGGTTTGCCATGCTTTTTATGATGGCGCTTTCATTGGTTCAAAGCATTCGTCACCTTCAAACGAATTCATTGCTGAACGATACTAAGGCTGCAAATGCGGCAACGGTTGGTCTTTTTTTTAGTGTTCCCGGTTTGTTGACCGGTTCACTTTGGGCCAAATTCACCTGGGGTACCTGGTGGACCTTTCAGGATCCAAAACTGAATGGAGTGGCTATCAGTATTCTGATTTATCTCGCCTATTTTATACTACGACTTTCTGTTGAGGATGAACAAAAAAAAGCGCGTATTTCTGCTGTATACAATGTGTTCGCCTTTGTGATGATGAATGTTTTTATTATGATATTACCGCGTTTAACCGATTCCCTCCATCCCGGCAATGGTGGTAATCCTGCCTTCGGCAAATACGACCTCGACGATAACATGCGAATGGTGTTTTATCCGGCTGTAATTGGTTGGGTGTTGTTCAGCTATTGGATGTACGAGATCAAAAACCGCATCACATTTCTTCAACATAAACTTTATGAAAGCTAAATTGTTTTTTTTATTGTTCCTTCTTATGAGTTCAATTGCAGGGGCGCAACCCGAGGGTCCTCAAATGGCAGATCATTTCAGGGAAGACGGAAAAATTTATGTAGTGATCTCGGTGATAGCGATTATCTTTTTGTCCATCGTGTTTTTTTTAATCTACCTCGAGCGAAAACTAAAACGCCTAGAGAAAGAATTGGAAGAAAAAAAATGAACTGGTTCTACATTGCACAATCTTAAATTTTGAACTTGAATAAAAAATGAAAAAACTTCACATCATAGGATTAATTGTTATTGCCATTGCCATCGCTGTTATTTTGGTTTCTCTCCGTAACACCAGTACGTATGCGAATTTTACTGAAGCCATTGCAAATCCTGACAGAGAATACCACGTGGTGGGCAAGTTGGACAAAACCCAGCCTCAGGTGTATGAGCCTAAGATCAACCCCGACGAGTTTCGATTTGTTTTGTCTGACAACACTGGCTTATCAAAACAAGTGGTGTTGCACAAAAGCAAACCTCAGGATTTTGATAAAAGTGAACAGATTGTGCTTATTGGCCAAATGCAAGGCGATGAATTTCATGCCAACGACATCCTCATGAAATGCCCGAGCAAATACAACGAGGCTGGAAATCAAGTGAACTAAGCCAGTATGGAAATCATTAACCACTTTGGCGAACGAATCTGGGCGGGACAAACCGGTCATTTTTTTATAGTACTTTCTTTTGTAAGCGCCCTTTTGGCTTGCCTGGCTTTTGCGCTTTCCAATACCAACCGCGAGTATTTAAAGCTAGCACGAATCTCCTACCATGTGCATGGGTTCTCGGTTCTGGGTATCGCCGGTACCTTGTTTTATATGCTCTTCAATCATTTTTTTGAGTACCAGTATGTGTACCAGCACAGCAACACCGAAATGAACATGAAGTACATCCTGTCCTGTTTTTGGGAAGGGCAGG
>Ga0154020_10000077_pt1 | contig 100874 bp, 69 predicted proteins | sample Klosneuvirus_201_FD_109709 | JGI IMG/M metagenome (GOLD analysis project Ga0154020, IMG submission 109709) | Active sludge microbial communities from wastewater, Klosterneuburg, Austria - Klosneuvirus_20160825_MG | ecosystem: Engineered > WWTP > Aerobic digester > Activated sludge | place... | reverse complement strand
CGTCGGACTGGCCCGCGGACTGGCAGCAGCCCACAAACGCGGCGTTTTGCACCGAGACATCAAGCCGGCCAATGCCATCCTGGCTGACAATGGCGAGGTCAAGCTGCTCGACTTTGGGCTCGCCAAGTACATCGACAAGCAGGACTCGGTGGCGGTGCGCTGGGCGAATCAGGAAGTGGTTGCGCCGACGGTGGAAGCCACGGCTTCTGGTCACTTCCCGCCGCTCGCCAACGAGCCGTCGTCGCCGATGGACATTCCGTCGAAGATTCATGTCCAGGGCCAGCCTGCCCTGTCGGCGCAGAAGCTGGTACCGCTGCCGGCGGCCTTTCCGGTGGTGCAGCAGTCCGATGATCAGTTTCGCCCCGTCGAGCTGCTGCGGACCCAGCCACCGAAGACACCGCTCGGCTATTCGCGGAGCAGTCAGATCAAGGGCACGCCGATTTATATGGCGCCGGAGCGGCTGCTCGGGGCGCCGGCGACCAGGCGGTCCGATGTCTATTCGATGGGCGCACTGCTCTATGAGCTGCTGTCGGGTGTGCCGCCTCACTACGACGTACCGTTCGAGAAGCTGCCGCAGGTGGTGCCCGAGCGAGACGTGCCGCCGCTTTCCCACTTGGCGCCGTCGGTAGATCCGCAGCTTGGCCAGGTAATCGACCGCTGCCTCAAGCGCAATCCTGCGGACCGCTACTCGTCGGGGGAAGATCTCCAGATTGCGCTAGAGCAGTGCCTCAAGGGCAAGCACGCGGCGCAGCTCCCCGAGGGCAATCCATACCGTGGCGTGCTGGCCTACGACAGCGATCATCGCGCGCTGTTTCTGGGAAGGCGCAGCGAGTGCGGGACGCTGATCGACAGGCTGCGCAGCGAGTCCGTGCTGGTGGTCGCTGGCGATGCGGGAGGTGGCAAGACGTCGCTGGTGCGCGCCGGTCTGCTACCGCTCATCGGGGAAGGTGCCATCGGTGGTGGCCGTCGCTGGCGAACCATTACCACCCAACCGGGGCGGCACCCGATGCAGTCGCTGAGCGAAGCGGTGGCCGAGGCGCTCGGGCCGCGGACCGATCAAGTCGAACTCCAAGAGCATCTTCAGGCGGCTCCCGAGGAAGTCCAGCGGATGCTACACAAGCGGACAAGTGACCGTCGCGGCATCGTCCTTTTTGTCGATCAATTTGAGGAGATCGTGACCCAAGGCTCGCGGAGCGATGCGCAGGCGTATCTGCGGGCGCTGACGGCGCTGTTCGAGCGGCAGGCCGGTCTGCGGCTGCTGCTCGCGGTACGGACCCACTTCCTGGGTACGCTGGCGTCGCTGGCACCGGACCTGCTCGACTGGACCCGCGATGTCTACTTTGTGAAGCCTCTGGCCCGCGAGCGGCTGCGCGAGATCATCGTCGAGCCGGCGCAAGGCAAAGGGGTGCGCTTCGAGTCGCCGGTGCTGGTCGACGAGCTGATCGAGTTTGCGGGACGCGGCGATGGTGGTCTGTCGCTGCTCGGCATCGTGCTGGCGGACCTGTGGGATGGACGCCAAGACACCACCATCGGCGACAGTGCCAACAGATCGATCGGCGGGATTGCCGGTTCCGTCGCTCGCCACGCCGACCATGTGCTCGGATCGCTGTCGCGAGAGCGGCGAACCACGGCCCGCAAGATTCTGCTGGCCCTTTTGACCCCCGAGCGCACCTGTTGCCTTCGCAGCGAAGACGAGCTGCTGGCGCTGGCCAGCGACACCGCGAAGGTGCTTCAGGTCTTATTGAGTGGTCGACTGCTCAGTCTGACCGACACACCGACGGGCTCGTGTTACGGCCTGGCGCATCCGATCCTGGTCAGTGACTGGCCGACGATGCAGCGCTGGCTCGAGGAGCAGACCCCGGTCCCTCCGTCGGTACCGTCGCTGCCACCGCCCAAACCAGTGGCCCAGTCGCTGCGCCAGCAAGTGCTACACGTGGGATGGACGCTCCTGCCAACGCTGCTGCTGCTGCTCGGTCTCGCGGGTTGGGACCGGTACTCGCGGACGCAGGTCCAGAAGCGCAACGCCACGCGCCTGGCCCAGGCCGAAGAAGCAATCCAGGAAGCACGCGGCAAGCACGCGCTCGTCGAGCTGTTTCAGAAACAGGCGCTCGCGACGCTGGATGGGCCACGCCCACAGCAAGCGCAGAGTCTTTGGGAGAGCGCACACAGTACCGCCGCCGAGGCCGAGCGAGCATACAGTCGGGCGAGTCAGGCGCTGGAACTGGCGCTCAGCAGCGACAACGGACAGACGCAGGCCCGTGAGCGACTGGCGATGGTGCTCTATCAGCGGGCGCTGCTCGCGGAGCTGGACCAGCAGGAGCGACTGCTCGATGACCTGCTCAAGCGGCTCCAGCTCTACGACGAGGACTCGACTTTCAAAAACCACTGGCAGAAGCCGGGAACCCTGTTCCTGACGAGCCAGCCCCAAGGAGCGACCGTCACGGCCCAGCGTCACGTCATCGATGCGCAAGGCAAGTGGTCGGTCGCCGAAACCGTGGTGATTGGGACAACGCCGCTACGCGCCCATGCGCTTCAGCCGGGTTGTTACCTCATCATCGTTTCCCAGCCGGGACACCGAGATGTTCGTCTGCCGACGCTGGTCGGGCATGACGAGGAGATCAAGCAGCATGTCAACCTCCCGTGAAACCGATTGGAAGCCCCCGAAGCTGTTCGATGGCTATCGCGTCCTGTGGACGATCAGCCGCACCGAGCAGAGTTCGCTGTGTATGGGCCAAGACACGGTGCTCGATCGGCCCGTCACGATCCGCTTCCTCGACTTGCAGGAACGCGACAGCAACCTCCGCGAGCGCTTCCAAGCCGAGGCCCGCGCTGTCGCCCGCGTTCAGCATCCCAACGTCGTGACCGTACACCGCGTCGGAACCATCGACGGACGGCCCTACATCATCAGCGAGTATGTGCGAGGACAGACGATCGAGCAGCTACCGAAGCCGCTGCCGTGGCGACAGGTGCTGCCGCTGGCGATGGCGGCAGTTCGGGGTCTGGCGGCGGCGCATCGTCGAGGAGTGCTGCATCGCAGTCTGCGCCCGAGCAACATCATCGTGGCCTCCGACGGCACCATCAAGCTCACGGACTTTGGTCTGCGTGATTTCTGCGGCGAAGAGATCTCCAAGACGCGCTCGCTGGCCGACGGACCGAACCAGCCGGGTGACTCGCAGCCGGAGCTGCTCTCGCTCCAGCGCGCCGATGAGCTGCGCCAAAAGGCCGCTTCCTTTGTCGCGCCAGAAGTCAAGGGAAAAGAGCCACCAACGCAGCGGGCCGATCTGTTTGCCTTGGGCGCCATCCTCTACGAGCTGTGTCTGGGCAAGCCGCCGACCGACGCGCTGGTCAATCAGCCGCCGCCCGATGATCTCCAAGCAAGCGGCTGGCCGACGGACATCGATACCCGGCTGGCCAAGATCATCCTGCGCTGCCTGCGCGCCCATCCGCCCGAGCGCTTTGGTTCGTCCGAAGAGCTGGAGTCCGCGCTTGAGCAGCTTCAGCCACGCAGCGGAGCCGACAAGATTCCCGAAGGCAATCCGTACCGTGGTCTCTTGCCGTTTGAGGCGGAGCATCGCTCGCTGTTTTTCGGCAGGCGCAGCGAGATTGGAACGCTGGTCGAGCGGCTCCGTACCGATGCCTGTGTGCTCGTCGCTGCCGAGTCTGGCGTCGGTAAGTCGTCGCTGTGCCGCGCTGGCGTGCTGCCGCTCGTCGCAGAAGGCGCGCTGGGCAGTGGCCGAAGCTGGCAAGTACTGACGATGGTTCCGGGTCGGCATCCGCTGCGAGCACTTGCGCAGGCCCTGGCCCCGACGCTGCGGCAGAGCGACGAGGACTTCATCCGTGACATGAGTGCCGAGCCCGAGCGACTGGGACGGCAGCTGCATCACAGCCTCGGCAGCGATCGGGGCCTGATGCTCTTTATCGATCAGCTCGAAGAGCTATCGACCATCGCGGACCCCAAGGAAGCAAACATTGTCGGAGAAGCGCTCGGGAGTCTGCTGAGCAGGATTCCCTGCGTTCGACTCCTGATCACGGTGCGCAGCGACTATCTCGGACGGGTGGCGGCGCTACCGAGCATTGGGGAAGCCGTGACGCGCTCGCTGTACATTCTGCGACCGCTCGGACCGGATCGGATTCGCGAAGCGGTGGTCGGCCCGGCCCACGCCAAAGGAGTCTTGTTTGAGAGTACGGAGCTGATCAGCGGACTGGTCGATTCGACCGCACACACCGACGGAGCGCTGCCTCTCCTACAGTTCACACTGGCCGAGTTATGGGAGGCCCGCGAAGGCAATCGGATCACCAGAGCGGCGCTCGATACAATTGGGGGTGTCATCGGCGCTCTGTCTCGTCACGCCGATCATGTGCTGGGAACTCTGCCGCCTCCGCAGCGCAACAGCGCGCGCCGCGTCCTCATGAGTCTGGTTACCGTCGAAGGAACCCGCGCCCGGCGCAGTGAAGAGGAGCTGATCCACGCCGATCCAAGTGCCAAAGTCGCGCTCGAAGCCCTGGTCAGAGGACGGCTTTTGGTCGCTCGCGATACCGCAGAAGGAACTGCGTATGAAGTCGCACACGAAGCACTGATCAAAGGCTGGTCGACGCTGAGTCACTGGCTGGAAGAGTTTGCAGAGAGCCGCGCCGTCAAGCACAGACTGGAAGCTGCTGCCGCCGAGTGGCGTCGTCTGTCACGGAGTCCGGAAGCGCTGTGGTCCGGACAACAGCTCGGTGAAATCGCGCTGCTCGAAGAAGGAGACATCGGTACCAAAGAAGCAGAGTTTGTCGCAGCGTCCCGTCGGATGCAGCGCAAGAGACAGCTTTTTCGCAACCTCCTGATTGGCTCGCTGCCGCTTCTGGCCGGACTCAGTTATGGCGCTTTTGAGTACGCCGCGCACCGCAACCTGTCGAAACGGATTGCTGCGTATCTCTCCGAGGGACGCGCCGAGCTGGATTCCGCCCGTCGTCGCAATCGGGAGGTCGAAGCGCTGCGCAAGAGTGCGTTTGCTTCGTTCGATGCGATGAAAGTAAATGAAGGAGAGGAGCAGTGGGCGCGCGCGATGTCCATCACCGTGGAATCGGAGCGGGCTTATTCACGGGCAAGCCAGACCTTTGAAGCGGCCCTCACCGCCGACAGCAGCAGCGTCGAGTCGCGCGAATTGCTGGCCGATGTGCTCTATGAACGAGCGATCATTGCAGAGCGGGATCGCAGACCGCAACAGCTCGATGACTTGCTCCAGCGAATGGCGCTCTATGATGTGACGCAGAGTCGGGTTCGCAAGTGGAATGCTCCGGCCTCCCTGACGCTGCGCACCAGTCCGCCCGGAGCGAAGGTCAGCATCGGTCGCTACGAACGTGATCCCCAAGGTCACCGTCAGCTCACTGGCATTCACGAGCTAGGAATTGCCCCGGTTACAGAGGCCTCCCTAATGCCGGGTTCCTATCTGCTGACGCTCTCTGCACCTGGGCAAGCAGAGGTTCGCTATCCGGTCCTGCTCAGTCGCAATGAATCGTTCAAGATCGATCTGACGCTGCCGACGCATGCGGAGGTTCCTAACGGCTTTGTCTACGTTCCTCCTGGTCGATTCCTATTCGGTTCCGGTTCAGAGGAAACGATGCGCAAGGGACTGCTCTCTGCTGTGCCGATTCATGAGGTGCAGACAGATGGCTACCTGATTGCCAAGACAGAGACTACTTTCGCGGACTGGATTCAATTCCTAGAGGCACTCCCTGCGACCGACCGATCGCGCTATCTCACCAAGCCGACCCTCGGTACTTTGCCAGGCGCAGTAGGACTCACGCAGCTTCCCATGGGAGAGTGGGAACTCACGCTGCAACCGACCAACAAAAAGTACATCGTCCGCGGCAACCAGAAACTGATCTACGACTCCCGAAAGCAAAATCGTGAGCACGACTGGCATCGACTTCCCGTCAGTGGCATCACTCTGCAAGACGCGAAGGATTATGCGGCGTGGCTCAGCAAACAGGGAAAACTACCAGGCGCCAAAGTCTGTAATGAACTGCAGTGGGAACGCGGGGCGCGCGGAGCGGACGATCGAGAATGGCCGCATGGCGATGACCTTTTACCAACCGACGCCAACTTCGATATGACCTACAACACCGACGCTGCCTCCATGGGTCCAGAAGAAGTAGGAAGCTATCCGAGATCGCGCAGTCCGTTCGGACTCGATGACATGGCCGGTAATGTTTTTGAATGGACGGACTCCTCGCTCAACAAAGGCGAAACGTTGATCCGCAGTGGCAGCTACTTCTTTTCAGGAGTGGTCCAGCGCAGTACCAATCGCAGCGTCTACGATGCCACGATCCGCAGTCCCGGCGTCTCGCTCCGACTGTGTGCAACTTTCCAGCCCAAGCGCTAGCGTGCGATACGGCCCTCTTCCGACTGATTTGGGGTCTGCTGAGTAGGAACAACTGACCCCAGCGGCTGCCCGAAATCACGCAGACTCCACGTCTCCCAGACCGGCGCAGTTCGATGTAGGAAATCCGCGCCATGGACCCAGGCAGGTGAGGCGCAGCGGAATCGCTCACAAATTCTCAACTCCGACCAAGTAGCGGCCCGAGTCAGCGCAGCACGGAGGGCACGGCTGTGGCTCAGCGAGAGGCGGAACGATCTTTGCTTCATTTCTGAGCAGAGGTATCGATGATGCGGCACGAGCTACTGACTTGCCTAACTGGTATGAGCATTCTGCTGGTGGGCGCCTGTGGTCGACACCCCGACCTCGAACTAGATCTCACCAAGCTCAACTTCATCGAATCGAACGACGTATTCACCAACGGTCTTACTGCAAACGGTTTGACCGCGAACGGCCTCACCGCGAACGGCCTTACTGCAAACGGTCTTACTGCAAACGGTCTTACTGCGAACGGAAGCGGCGCTTCCACCGTCGACCCAACCCAGCTCAGACTCAACGATCTCGGTTCCATCAGCTTGGCATCGCTGACGCTATCAGGCAGTCCGATCGAACTTGCCACCCTCAATGGCTCCACCATCGAAGGAAAACAGCGCGAGCTGCTGCTTACCGGAACCGACTTGATCGGCGCGCGCATGAACGCCACCCTGCTGGATGGCACCCCGATTCCACTGCAGATCGAAGACGTTCAGGTCAGAAACGGAGTCACGTTCTACTCGATCGCGCTGCTCACGGACCTTGGTCCCCTCGCGATGTGTGGAACCGCCGGAGACGCCCCAATTCCTGCGCTGGCAGTGACCGGATACTGGGACAAGTCCGCGACCTACGTTCATGACACCGCCCGCTTTACCTTCGGCTGTGTCAACGCTGCCATTGGCAAGTGCGCCCGCTGGGGCTATCAGCCATGGGCCACCGGACAGGAATGCCGCAACAACTCCTGCAAGACACGCGCGCTCAGTGATTGGCATCGCGCCTGTGTCCGCCTCGTCCGCGCAGACTACTGCGGCGACGGCATCGCCCACACCCGCGCTGGCACCTTCATCAACATCTACGATCAGCTCAACATCCAGCAGTCCTCGAGCCCCGGTTGGGAACTGGAGGCGGAGTGGGGTCAAGACGGCGGCTCCTGCATCAGTCACACTCGCTGGGTGAAAGCCAATAACTTGTGGACAGAGACCGATCTCGAATACGTACAGACACACTGTCCAGACCGCCTCGCCAGCACCAAGCCTGCGCAATGCGATCTCAGCCATTCGACCTACAACACCCAGTTTGGCTTCAACAAGTCCGACAGCGAGCGCCCGCTTTTGCGCAACGAATCCCCGCAGTATCAGTAGGCCCTCGGTCGTCCGATTACTTCTGCTTTCCGCGCTCGTAGTGGACTCCCAATCCCGTCGGTGCGGCAAAGAACTTGGCGACTCCTGGTCGCGTGCGGTAGAGCAGCACCAAGATCGTTCCCAAATACGGAAGCGCATCAAACAGATAGCCGAACTTGGGATTCCCAAGCAGCGAAGACATGCCTTGCAGTTCCAGTGGGAGCCGGCGCAGTACCCCAAATAGGAGTGCGGCCCACGCCGCTGGAACGGCCCGCCAGCGCGCCACCACCACCAAGCCCACAGCGATCCAGCCCTGCCCTGCCGTTAGGTCATCAACCCACATCGGAGTGATCGCCAGACTCAAACAGCCACCAGCCAGACCGGCCAGCGCTGCGCCCCACAGCGTACAGCCGTAGCGATAGCGCGACACCGAGATTCCCATCGCATCGGCAGCCGCCGGATTCTCTCCCACCGCCGAGATCCGAAGTCCCAGTCTGGTCCGCGAAAGCAGACTGGTGAGCAGGAGAAGCACAAGCGCCAGATAGACAATCACGCTGGTATCAAACAGAGCCGGACCGATCCAAGGAAGTCGCTGCAAAATAGGATGTGAGACCTGGGGCAGTGACTCGATCTTCTGCGGCGCAGCAGCCAGCGGAGCACCAAGTACGGAGCTAAGACCGCTGCCGACAAAACCCAAGGCAAGACCGCTCACCACTTGATCCGCGCGCAGCGAGACGACGACTCCGGCATAGAGCAGACCGAGCGCCGCACCGACGAGAAATGCACACGCCAGACCGAGCCAAGGATTGCCAGTCGCTGCGGTGACCGCAAAGCCGGCCATCGCCCCCAGCAGCATGACTCCTTCTACGCCAAGGTTTAAGACCCCCGCACGCTCTGCGGTAAGCTCTCCCAGCGCAGCAATGAGGAGCGGAGCGCCCCTTACCACGGCGGCGGCCAGCAGATGAGACAGCGTACTTTCCGCATTCCCAGCACTCATGATTGCACCTTGGCCGGAGCCCGAACCAGCTGATAGCGGAACCCGATTTCACTGGCCATCACCGTCAGTAAAATGAGTCCTTGCAGCAGCTGCGCAATGCCACTTGGCTGCACGTCCTTGATTCCCACCAGCAGCGAGCCAAACAGAATTGAAGTGAGTACAACGCCCAGCGGAGACAGCCGCGCCAGCCAGGCCACAATGATCGCACTATAACCATAACCCGGTGAAAAACGATCTTGCAGGCGATGCACCACGCCCGCCACTTCGATCATTCCCGCCAGTCCGCACAGCGCGCCACTCACCGCCATCGCGAGGATCATCCGGGCCCCGATCGGAATGCCCGCGGTTCGGGCTGCTCCGTCGCTGTCACCGATGACTCGCAGCTCAAACGCTGGAACACTACCACGCAGCCACAGGCCGAGTAGGAGTGCAGCGAACAGCGCCACCAGCACGCCGACATGCACCGGGAGTCCGGACAGCGAGGGAAAGCGATCCGCGAGATCCGACAAGCGCGGCAGCCACGCGGCCTTCACCAGCTGCGGCGTCAGCGGAAAGCCATTTTCACTCCACCTCCCAAAGACAAAGAAGCGCAGCCAGGACAGAGCCACGTAATTTAGCATCAGCGTCACCAGCACTTCACTGGTCCGCAGCCGCACCCGCAGGACTCCGGGAATCAGACCCCAGACTCCGCCCGCGGCCATCGCAGCCAGAGCCATCGCAAAGAGCAGCGGAGCGCTCGGCCAGGAAGGAAGAAACAGTCCAATTCCCGTCGCTGCCCAGGCTCCCATGAGCAGCTGTCCTTCGCCGCCAATGTTCCACAGTCGCATCCGGAATGGCAGAAGGAGTCCCAGCGCACAGAGCAGCATGGGAGTCGCTCGCACCGCCGTGTCAGAAAGTCCGTCGATCGAAAAGAGTCCCGCTTCTGCGATGTGCAGATACACCGCGAGCGGAGACAGACCCGCCAGCAGCAGCACCAGCGCGCCGACGAGCAGAGCGAACACCACCGCCAGTACCCGCTGAACAACTTGCTGCGCGAGTGAAGTCCGCAGGCGCGGCACCACTTGGAATCCCATCATGCGGACTCCTTCACTGAGGAGTTGGGACGTGCGACACCGCCAACGCCGCCGACCACGCCACCGAGCAGAAGTCCGATCTCGGCGCGATCCGCAGTCGCACGGACACACTCACCACGTAAAATTCCATTTACTAGAACAGCCAGGCGGTCCGCGAGCGATAACAGCTCGTCGATTTCTTCGGACAGCAGCAGCACTGCCGCACCACCCTGGGCACACTCACGCAGCAGTCGATGCACAGTCTGTATAGCGCCGACATCAAGACCGCGACACGGATAGGACGCAATGAGCAGACGCAGCTTGGGAGTCGATAGCTCGCGCGCCAAGATCACCTTCTGGATGTTGCCACCAGAGAGCGTCCAGATCGGCTCGGCCAGAGTCGCCTGCTGAAATCCCATCAGCTCCATCAGTGTTCGCGCAAAAGGCAAAAAGACCGCGCTTCTCAGCCAGCCCGCAGGTCGGTAATTGACGTTGAGCGCGAAGTTTTCTGCAACGGAAAGATGACGCGCCACACCATCGAGGAGCCGATCTTCGGGAACCATTCCCAACCCCAACTTGCGCCGCTCGGCTGTCGACAAGTTCGTGATCTCGGCGCCTCCACAGTGAAGCGTTCCCGATACCACGGGGCGTGTTCCAAGCAAGGCTTCACACAGCTCACGCTGACCACTGCCGCCCATGCCAGCGATTCCGAAGATCTCGCCAGCCGAGATCCGCAGTGACAGCCCACGAATTACAGACTGACCGCGATCGGAATCAACATGCAGCTTGTCGATCCGCAAGACCTCCTCCGCACGCCTTGGCAGAGCAGAAGGAGTCGGTTGGGAATCCGCTTCGGGTTTGGTCGCACACTCTGCACTGCGCCCAAAAGGACTCTCCAGAGGCTCCCCAATCATCAGTGCGGCAAGCTGCTCCGGTCGCAGATTTTCCGTCGGCAACCCGGCTCCTACGACTCTCCCTCGGCGCAGGACCGTGACCCGATCCGCCACTGCCAACACCTGATCGAGCTTGTGACTGATGTAGATCACCGCGCCGCCACCACCGACATGTTGACGAAGAGACTGCGAGAGTCGCGCCGCTTCGCTGGCGGTCAGTACCGCAGTAGGTTCATCGAGAATCAGCAGCTTCGGTTCCGTGGCAAGAACGCGCAGTAGCTCCACTTGTTGTTGCTGCGGCAGCGGCAGCTCAGCGACGACTGCGCGACCATCGACCGTCATCCCAAAGCGATTCCGCAGCTGCTCGAACTCGGCCAGCAAGCGCTTCTGTGACACCACAAACGGCAGGCGCGGCAAGAGCACATTCTCTGCCGCCGTCAGCGTTCCCACCAGCGATAGGTGCTGATGGACCATGCCGATTCCCAGCTCCGCCGCTTGCTTGGGACTGCCAATTGTCACCGGTTTTCCGTCGAGAATGATCTGTCCGTGATCCGGCTTGAGCAGCCCACAGAGCAGATTCATCAGCGTACTCTTGCCGGCTCCGTTTTCCCCGAGCAGCGCGTGGACTTCACCCGCAGAGACACGTAGGGAGACCTCTGCAAGCGCGGTGACCAGAGAGAACTGCTTGCCAATTCCCTCCATCTGTAGAAGTGCTGGCTTCACTTCTTCGGTAGCTCGCCGCTGATTCCTTCGGCCAGCCAGGACATGCAGACCGTGCAGCCCGGGAGTCCCTCGAGATCACTCTGGGAGAGCCGTTTTCCGTCGGGAATCACCGTCTTACCATGGTTGTCGCGCAGCGGACCGGAAAAGATGTCGAAGCGTGACAGCGTTCCCTTGCGGAGCAGTCCTAACTTCTCGCGAACGGTCGGAATGATCTCGGCAGGAACGCCCGGCAGCGGAGTGGCGCCCTCCTCAAAGCCGAGCAGTCCGAGCAGTCCAGAATCGACATCCCCATAGGAAGCAGCAGGCTTCCAAGTCCCATCATGGACCTGCGCAGCGACCTGGGTGTAGAGCACGCCCCAGTTCCAATAGGTAGAGGTCAGGCAGTGCGCTCGATCGATCTCGCAGGCCGTCTGGGAGTCATAACCAATCGCCCACCGTCCATGCTTGCCAGCGACGGCAATCGGTCCAGTGGTGTCGGCCCCGGTGATGATGACATCGGCGCCGGCCTGTAGCAGTGACTCTGCCGCTTCCTGTTCGCGCCCCGGATCAAACCAGGAGTTGATAAAGCGCAGATCCATGGTGCAGTCCGAACAGCTCTGTCGCATACCAATCGCGGTGGCGTTGATGAGACGTACGACCTCCGGAATCGGAAACGGCGCAATGTAGCCGAGTTTTTTTCGGCCATCCTCCTTGGCCCGCGCGCCGGCGATCAGCCCCGCGAGATACTTCATACTCTCCATCGCGCCAAACGCATTGCCGAAGTTCTTGTCGTTGTACTTGTAGCCGGCGATGTGGAGAAACTTGGTCTTGGGAAACTCCGCAGCGACGGTAGCGGTCGAGTCCATAAAGCCAAAGGAGGCCGCGATGAGCAGATCAAATCCTTTGCGAGCAAAGCTCCGCAGCGCGGCTTCTGCTTCGGCTCCTTCGGCGACCCGCTCGACGGTGGCGGTATGCACATAGGGCAGTGACTGTTCCAGGACCTTGCGGCCCTGATCATGCGCAAACGACCAACCGCCATCACTCACCGAGCTGACATAGACAAAGCCGACGTTGAGCTTGCCGGGAAGCGCCGTAGGAATCGCGTGCTGTGCTGCCGCAGGTGTCTGTCTTTTGCAGGAACCCCCAAGCAGAAGCAGCCCACCACACAAGAGGAGACCACGTGGGCCCAGCGCTTTTCTGACGGTGTTGTGCATTGAAGATCTCCACAGAGGGTCCACCAAAGGACCGGGCAGCTACAGTCGGACGATAGGAACCAGAGCCTCGGTTTGCCTTGACTCCAGTCGGCTGTCAAACAATTTGCGCCGCGCAGCCGGACCTACTGTTATCGTGTCTGCGTGTCTACTGTTCGCTTCCTACAGATCGAGCCGACCACTCGCTGTAACTTCACCTGCGGCTTCTGCTGCGGTCGGTACATGGAGCAGGCCGACCTTCCTTTCGAGCGATTCGAGAGTCTCCTAAGTGCCCATCCATCCGTCGAGCACGTCGAGCTACAGGGAGAAGGAGAATCCCTCCTACATCCGCGCTTTTTCGATATGGTGAAGGCGCTGCGTGATCGCAAGGTGAAGGTCTCGGTGATCTCAAATGGCAGTCTGATCAGCGAAGCACATGCCGAGCGAATGGTGACTCTGGGAATCGAGAAGATCTCGGTGTCGATGGAGTCTGCGGAGCCCGAAACCTTCCGCCAAGTGCGGGGGGGCAAGCTCGAAAAAGTCATCACTGGACTGACCGCGCTGATGGCGGAGAAGCGCAAACAGCAGAGTGTGAGACCACTGGTCGGGCTGTCGATCACGGTGCTCAAGGACACCCAAGATCATCTTCCTGGCATCATCGCGCTGTACAAGAAACTTGGGCTGGATGGTGGCATCAACGTGCAGCCTCTGTCGACGATGCCGCTGTATGAAAAGAACTATCCGGAGGGTCTGCGAAAGCAGGAGCTGTCGGCACAGGAAGTCGATGATCTGTGGGTGCGGTATCGGATGCATTCCCAGATTCAAAAGATTCAGAAGCAGAAGGACAAGCTGAAGATTCGCGGCTTCTATGACGAGCTGTTGTCTGGATTCCGGACGGGCAAGCGCAACTGTCCGTGGCTACAGAGCGGGCTGTATGTGAACCATCAGGGAATCGTGACCGCCTGCTGCATGATCAAAGACACTGAGCGCTTCCGCTTGGGAGTCCTTGGCACCGACAGTAAAGAACAGATCCTGGCGGCTCGGCAAAAGCTTGCGGATGAGCTGGCGGCGGGAACGATGCCGACTCCCTGCGAGGGCTGTGAGCTGGGACGCTTTTCGCTGATGTCGACTTGGCAGGTGATTTCCTTTGCGATGGGAGGAGTCCTGCGGCGCTTCTCTCCGCAAGCAATCTGGCGACGACTGCGCCCCCAGAGACCGAAGGTACGACTGCCGCTGCTGCCCCCAAGTGATTCCTAAGCGATGCCAAGCGGGTGTTGCGCCGCCTCGACGCGAAGTAACCGCGCCGAGATCCGCAGTAGCAGACGCCGCTCCCCGTAACGTAAGATAGCGGGACAGGAGTTCTATGATGCAGCGACGTGTACGGTCCTTGGTAGGCTGCGCTGGGTTGGCGTTCATGCTGGCGACTTGGGGTCCAGCCGTCTCATCGGTACACGCTCAGTCGGCCAAGCAGGACGCTGGTCCCGTCGAGCGCTCCGTCGTCACCAAGGACGGCTCGATGTACCGGGGCGAGGTGCAGGAGTACACAATCAACTCCCACATCACGCTCAAGCTGGCGAGCGGTGACTCGAAGCGCATTGCCTGGGAGGACATCGATCAGGTCTCACCGCCGCGTCCCAAGTCGCCACCGCCGAGCAGCGCGACCCAAAGTCCTCCGACCGGTCCGCCTCCGAGTAGTCCGCCTCCGAGCAGTCCGCCTCCGAGTGCGATGCCGCCGAGCAGCGTGCCACCGAGCAGCGTGCCACCGAGCAGCGGCGCCCCTCTCGTCGGCAGCGGCTACGAGCGTACCGTCCAGACCCGCGACAACATCACCTATCACGGCGAGGTCATGGCGTACGAGGTCGGCAGCCACCTCATCCTCAAGCTGGGCGACGGTAACATGCGGCGCATCACCTGGGCTGAAGCCAAGCGCATCTCCCCCGCCCGCAAAAAGGGTGATACCGGCTACCTCGGCTCCCCCGAGCGCACCATCGTCCTACGCAGCGGCAGCACCTTGCGTGGCGACCTCGTCGAGTCGGTACAAGGTGTTCACACCAGCATTCGGCTCGGCTCGGGCGAAGTCCGTCGCGTGCTGTGGAGCGAAATCCAGCGCATCACCGCGCCGCTCGCCCCCGGAGTCTCGTCGCCGATTCCGCTCAAAGGCGAGCTGCTGGTTCACCTCGACAGCGGCTCGCGCGTGCTCGGTACCTACTTCGAGTACATCCCCGAGCAGCAGCTGATCCTCCGTCACCCGAGCGGCCGGATTTACTACATCCCGGTCAACACCATCCTCAAGGTCTCGATCGTCGAAGAGGGCACGGCGGAAGAGTCCACGCGCTAGCCCTGAGCCTACGAGCGGCCGCTGTCGTTTCCGACGCGAGGTCTTCTGTGGTTATGGTTGGGCACGGTGCCGCTCATCGCGATGGGCTGCCAGCGTCGTCCCCAAGAGGTCGTGATGCCCCAGCTCTCTCCGCAGCAGGTTAGCGACGGTACACCTGCCGCCAGAGCTGTCGGAAGTCTTTGCCGGTGGCCTCCGCCTTTGGGTCTCCACCGACGGAGTTCGCTTTGCCAGCACAAGCGCGCTGCTTCTCAACGACACGCCCAGCACCAGCGGCACAATGCGCAAGGGCGACACGCTATCTATCGGCAGAGCACGCCTGCTAGTCTCTGGCGCGGCGACGGATCCGGGGCTGGCTGTGTACGACGAGAGAGCGCCGGCGCGGCTGGCCTATTCCGGTCTCCACTACTATCCCTATAGCGACGCGCATGTGACAGTGGCCAAGCTGCTGCGCTCGACCCCGCACCCGGTCAAGCTGCTCGCATCTCGGGGAGAACTGCAGGAGCTTACGGCTATCGGCGAGCTGCACTTTGTGCTGGAGAGGCCGTTTGTCCTCGAGGCCTATCTCGAGTCACCCGGAAGCGACACGCTGTTCCATCTCTTCCGGGACCAGACAAGCGGTCAGCCGGACGGTAGCTACGGCGCCGGACGGTTTCTTTTGGCCAAGCTGTCGAGCGACGACACGGCCATCCTCGACTTCAACCAGGCGTGGAATCCGCTGTGCGCCTTCTCGCCACACTTCCACCGCCCGATACCGTCGCGCAATAATCACTTACCCGTCGCCATCACCGCCGGCGAAAAGAGCTACGGCGACCACTAGCAGCGCCCCAAAACAAAAAGTGCCCGGCCAGCCCGTCGATAGTTTGGCTATCGAACGGACCGACCAGGCACTCTACTATCTTGCGTTACGGTCTGAACCCCTGCGGGTAACTAGTACGACGACCGGGGAGAACGGCCGCCGCCACCACCGCGACGCTCGCCGCCGCCGCCACCGCCACCAAAGCCACCGCCACCCGAGCGACCACCGCGGCGATCGCCACCTTCCTCACGAGGACGCGCCTCGTTGACGGTGAGTGCGCGGCCCCCCTTCATCTGGCCATTCAGTCCGCTGATCGCGGCCTGCGCCTCGGCATCGGTGTCCATCTCGACAAAGCCGAAGCCCTTGCTGCGGCCCGTCATACGGTCCTCGATGACCTGCGCGCTGCGGACGGTGCCGAAGGCGTGGAACATCTCGCTGAGCTGCTCGTTGGTGGTGCTGTACGAGAGGTTGCCTACATACAATTTGGTGCCCATTCTGAGTCTCCTTGCAATGTTGCGGGTTCGTTCCGGGAAAGAAGCCTAGCGGTGGTAACAAGGCGGCACAGGCAGTCGAGGCTTCGACAGGAGCTCAATCGCCAAATGTTGCAGAACCTTTTCCAACAACCGAGCTAGCTTTACCAGCGCGAGGCTATCGCTTGGTCGGATAATTCGCAAGCACTATCTGGGAACATCTCACCTCATCGCGCACCGTAGAAAATACTCCCGCTCAAGCCAGCGCCTCGTATCCTCTGCAAGATCCAGCCGCAAGGTCCAGGAACCAAAGACTCCGATGGCAACCGACAGTCAGCCCAACCATTCCCAAGCCGCCCCTCATGCCGAGCCCGTGGCGGAAGTCTCCCACTCCACCACCCCACGCTCGATTCCATTTTGGACCGCAGCCCTGCTCGCGGCCTTGATTGTGGCCATTGGTGACGTGCTGTTAGCAGCCCAATCTGCGTCGACGCCGGTCAGTGGCGACGCGCTTCGCCAAGCCCTGATCTGTTCGCTCGGACTGCTGGGTCTGCCAGCTCTTTTGGTCGGTCTCGGGGAACAGTGGCTCGACAGCTCGCTGCGGGCGGTGTTCGGTGCCGATCTGCTCCGCCGAGGTCGTGCGGCGCTGGCCGACGAAGCTTATGACCGCTGGCTGGCGGCGTTGACGCTGGCGCTGCTTGCGGTCCTGCTCGTCGATGCGGCGCTGCTCTATGGTTTTGTGAAGTCCGCGGCGCTCGAGATGGCCAACAAGCGCAACGGCGCGCTGTCTTCGGCGTTGGTTGCGGTCGCGACGCTCCTCGGGCTGCTGCCCTTTGCCGTCCCGGTCTATCGGCTGACCTATCGCCTGGTCGGGCTGCTGCTGCCGAGGCCACGGCTGTTGTGGCTGCTCGGAGTGGTTGGGATTTTTGCGCTTGTCGTCGTGGTGCTGGCGGTGCTGTCGGTCGACTGGCGAATCATCCACTTTGGGCCGTGGAAAGCACTCGCGGTGTGGCTGTTCCTGCACGTCGGGCTGGCGCTGCTGTTGACACGACTGTATCGACCGCAGCTGATTGGCCTTGGGCTGAGTGTGCTCATCCTCGGCTGCTTGGGAATGACGGTGCAGAAGTTTGGTGGTGAGGCGCGCTCGCGAGCGCTGATTGCCGAGGAGACTGCGACGGGACGGCCTCTTTTGCTGCTGGCGCGGCGACTCTTTGATCGCGACCACGACGGCTACGCGGGCCGGCTCGGCGGTGGCGACTGCAACGACCACGATCCAAACATCCATCCCGGCGCCGACGACGAACCGGGCAATGGCATCGACGAGGACTGTGATGGTACCGACGCTGAGAAGCTGGTCGAAGCCGAGCCACCGACGCCGCTCCCTGCGCCGATGAGTGCCCCCGTCGAGGTCGTCAAGCCAGCCGGTGCTGCGCCTTGGCCGGGCAACTGGCTGCTTATCACCGTCGATACGCTGCGCGCCGATCGCATTACTGCGAAGACCGCCCCGTCGCTAAGTAAGCTGGCGCAGGAGGGCTTTCACTTCACCAATGTCTACGCGCAGGCGCCCAACACGCCGCGCAGCTTTCCATCGTTTGTGACCTCGCGCTTGCCGTCGGAGGTTCACTTTGTCAAGCAGTCGCTCAACTTCTCGCCGCTGACTGGCAAGGACCCGACGCTGTTTACTGCGCTCAAGGCGGCGGGCTTCCACAACGTCGGCATTTTTTCGCACTTCTATCTCGAGAAAAAGACGGGACTCTCCGTCGGCTTCGACGAGTACAAGAACGACGCGGCGCAGAACCTCCACGACTCGAACAGCGACATTCCGGAGCCACGGATTACTGCCCAGGTGGTGGCAAGGCTGCGCAGCCTCGGGGCGGAGGCGAAGACAGCCAAGACCGCGGGGAAGAAGTTTGTGCTGTGGACGCACCTGTTTGGGCCGCACAGCACGTACATGGATCACCCGGAGTTTCCCGTCGGCAAAGGCTTCAAGTATTTGAAGGAGCGCTACGATGCCGAGGTCAGCTTCACCGACCTGCACATCGGCAAGATCCTGACGGCGCTCCGAGAGGCGGGTCTCAGCGATGATACCGCGGTGGTGGTGTTCTCGGATCACGGCGAGGCGTTTGGTGAGCACAAGCTGTCGGGTGAGCCGCTCTATTTCCACGGCGAGGCGCTCTACAACGAAGTGCTGAAGGTGCCGCTGATTGTGTACTTGCCGCCAAAAGTGCGAGCGTCGGGCCTGACGGCGCAGCGGATCGACGAGCGGGTGCGACTCATCGATATGGCGCCGACGGTGCTACAGTTGGCGGGCGCGCCGGTTCCCGACAGCTTCCACGGTCAGTCGCTGCTGCCGCTGATGAAAGGCGAGAAGCTGCCGGCGCCCCTGCCGGCGGTGGCCGAGATGCTGCCGTGTACCGCGTGGCCCAAAAGCGAGCGCGTCCTGGTCGATACCGTCGACGGAGTGGAGTACGCGCTGTACGCCAAGTTCACCGACAACCTAAGCGAGGTGTTTGATCTATCGCAGGATGCGACGCAGCAGAAAAACCTGGCCGGTCAGAAGCCACAGGTGCTGGCGCAGCTGCGCAAGCGACTGACAGGGCTCATGCAGGTGAAGAAGTAACGGGCGCTAGTGCTGCCCGATGCTGGCGGCCCACAGCGGGTAAAACTCCTTGACCTGCCACAGACTCAGCGCGAACAGCAGCACCGAACCGACCGCCAGCGCCTGTGCCAGCCTCGGGAAACGCGGCGCTTCTTCCTTGCTCGGCCAGATCTTCATCAGCAGATAGCCCGCGAACAGTCCAACCAGCGCGCCGCCAAAGTGCGCCGCAAAGTCGATCTTGCCGCCTTGGCGATGGGTGGTAAGCGGAATCAGCGATGGAATCAGGAACTGCATGAGCTGAACCTGAATCGTCGTGCGCGTGCTGCCGCGCGGAAAACGCATCGAGACCACCAGCGCCGCTGCCAGCAGTCCCATCACCGCCCCCGACGCGCCAATCGAGACCACGTTGTCATCGTTCACGAGCAGTCCGAGCAGCGAACCGCCGAGGCTCCCGATCAGAAACAGCGACAGAAACCAGGCGCGACCGAGCAGCGACTCGAGCAGATAGCCGGCCAGCCCGAGCGACACGCCATTGAGGATCAGGTGGAAGGCGTCCCCGTGGAGCAGGGCCGCTGACAGCAGCCGATACCACTGTCCGTGTGTCAGCACCGCATCGCGATTCATCCCGCCGAGTGCAAACAGCGTCGCGACATCGACTCCCCAAAGGCCAGTGCCACCGTCGGTGAGCTTCAGGGAGTGCTCGATCCCAAACATCGCAAGCAGCAAAAGCAATAGCGCCGCCGTCGCCACCGGCAGACGTTCCTTCTGCGGCAGGACCGGCTCGGGGACGAAGATTTCTAGATCGGATTTCCGGCCCTCGGCGAGAACTTGGGCGACCCAGCCGCGGTGACCAATCCGCGACAGCAGCGACGGCAGCGGCGCACTGCTCCACACCTTCTGACTGCGCGTATCGAGATAAAAACAGGTGATGGCGACCTTGGTCAGCCCCGGAAAAGTCCGCTGGAGCGCACGCAGTCGCTGGCAGTCCTCTTCACTCGGGGGACCGGCCCCCACTTCGTAGAGCGTGACTCCGACCGGCATCTTGGCGCCGTTCATCGTGCCGGTGTACTTGAGGCAGGCGCGGGCAACCCCGACCAGCTCTTCCTGAGACGCGGTGAAGGTCCGGTGGGGTTCCTTTTCGCGATCGAGAATGCAGGCGATGGCCAGTCCAAAGTCTCCGTAGGACAGCACCAAGTGGCTCTGCTCGACGAGCGCCCGCGCTTCCTCGGGAACCCCGAGTTGGAATCCCTTGTCGCCCATGAGCCGCTTGGCCAGATAGACCGCAAAAGAGTCCATCGCCGGGTTTGTTGTCTGCCGATTCGCCGCAGCACTGGCTTCGGAACTGGCAGCGGGCAACAGTGCATCGGGCGGCGGCGCGGACGACGAATCGGACATGGCGGACTCCTGAGCAGACGACTGTCCGACTATACACCGCGCTCGACGCACAGAGGTGGTTCCTTCCCCGCGCCGATCGTTCATAATCCGTGACCATGTGCAGCGCTACCTCACGCCCGCTCCGGCCCAGCAGTCAGCGACGACAGCCTCTGCTCCTGCTCGGACTCTTCTACCTTGGCTGTGCCGGATTTGGGGCTTCCCGACGGGGAAACGAAGCGATGGAGGCCGGCGACTACGAGCGCGCGGTCAGCGAGTACCAGCAAGCAGTGCGCGAAGCGCCGCGTGATCGCGAGTACCAGCAGAAGCTCGATCAGGCCAAGCAGCGACGGGCAGAGCTGTGGCTGGCCGATGCCAATCGACTGCACCGCGAGGGTGACCTAAACCTGTCGCGGACGAGCTGCGATGCCGTCTTGGCCGACTTCCCAAACCACATCGAAGCGCAGCCGCTCCGTCGGAGATTGCAGGCTGAGTTTGATCAGGCAACAGCGACGCTGAGTCGGCTCAAAGAGGAGCTTTTGCAGAGGCGACAGCCGCCGCAGGTGGTGGCTGGACTGATTGCGCTGTGGCCGCTGGTGCGGACGTTTCCGGAGCTGCCAGCGTTTCGCAAGCGCGCCGAGGACATGGTCCAGTCCGATGCCCTGACCGAGGCGGCGCGGCAACAGTCAGCGCAGGGACAGCTGGAAGAGGCGCTCGCGGGGCTGACCCAGGCGCTGGTGCTCGATCCGAGCAATGCAGCGGCGGCGACGCTGCAAAAACAGACGCAGGAACGACTGGCAGCGACCTTGTCTCAGCAAGCGGAGCTGGCCGAGCGGTCAGGTCAACATGCGCTCGCGGTCAGTAACCTGCGACGAGCCAGTACGCTGGTCAGCTGGAATGCGCAGCAGAGAGCCTCCTATACGCAGAGTGCCGACGGAATTATCGGAGCGCTGGCGCGACGAATGCAGCAGGCGGGACAGCGCAGTCTGCAAAATCGGCAGCCCGGACTCGGCTGGGCCCAGCTCAAGCTGGCGTCGGTGTTATCGCCCGCTCAGGCCAGTCCGCTGCCGGACCTGGAGTCGGCCCTGCGCTATACGGTTGAGGTCCGCAGCGACGGGGATCAAGGCTCGATGCAGCGCCTATGGCCGGAGCTTGAGCGGGGACTAGCGCGCTATACCAGTGCAGGTCGGGTGGTGCTGCTCGGGGCCGGCAGTGGGCCTGCGCAAGCGCTGCTGCGGCTTTCGCTGCGACCTTTGTATCTGGCAACGCGCTCGGGGGACGTGGTGCAGAAAGTCGCGCGCTACGTGAAGCGGATCGAGACCCGCCCAAACCAGGACTATCTCGACTTGCAAGGCGTGGTGGCGGAAAAAGGAGGACGGCTGCGCGAGCTGGACGGAGTGCTGAGCGTCGAGGGTGAACGGCTGCGGCGGCTGCGCCACGAACAGCGGCGGCTTCGCGAGGTCTATCAGCAGTCGAGCGGCGAGCTGGAGGCGTACCGAACCAGTCTGCGCAATGCCCAAGATCGGCTCGATGACATGAACTCGCAGGTACGGCGGGCCGAGAGCAAGGTCTCGACGGCGGAATACGAGCTGAAGCAGACCGAGTATCGCGGATCGACACCCCAGACTCCTGAACAGCGACGGCGAACCGAGAGCGAGCAGCAGGAAGCGAAGCACAAGCTGCGGCGGGCCGAGCTGGAGCTGTCCGACGTGCGGCGCGAGCGCGATCGGCTGCGGCGGGTGGTCGACGATCTCAGCATCAGCCAGCCCTCGTCGAGTGCAGCCAACCACGCGGAGTCGGTGCTGGGCAGCAAGACCCAAGAAGTCGAGCGACAGCAGTCGATCGTCAGCGACTTGGAAGAAAAGCGACAGCGCGTGGGATCGGGACTGGCGCATGCCGAGGGAAATCTGGCGCGGACTTCACCGACGGTGGATGTGCCTATTCGTGCCGATCATCGCTATCTCGAACGGCATGCGCTGCGGCTGTGTCGGCTGTTTGGGGAAGTAACGATGCAAGACCTCCGCTTCGGACGGACGGTGCAGCTGCCGGTGGATCAGACCAAGTCGGCAGATGGTTTCGAGCGCGACGAGCAGCGAGCGCCGGGAGTTCCCGACCTCTACATTGCGCCGCACAGGCTCCAGTTTCCGTCCGATGAGGAGCTGATGGGCGATGTGGTTGCGAAGACGGCGAAGCAGCTGCTGGCGGATCTCGATGGACCGCTCGGACACCATACCGATCGATTCCTCATCGCCGCGAGCGCTACGCAGGGGGCCGAGCGCCTGAACCTGCTGGTACTCGCGTTTCACGGTCAGCAGCAGCTCACCAGCGCCGCGGAACAGATTCCCAAGCTGGTCGCGGAAGTGCGGGACTCGCTGGGACTCGACCTCAACACTTCGCAGGTTGATCTCGCACGGCTGAGCGGAAAGTAGCCCGTCTGGGAGTCCTCTGTTTCGCGGTCAGGAGGACTACTTCAGCAGGAACTCTTCGATGTAGAGCACCGTCGAATAGAACTGGAAGTCCTGGTTCTTCTTCTTCGCGAATCCGTGACCTTCATCCTTCGCGAGCAGATACCACGCCGGAACATTGTTCTGTTTCACGGTACGAATCATCTGCTCGGCTTCACTGGCAGGAACGCGCGGATCATTTTGACCCTGCACAATGAACAGCGGCTTGGTCACATTCTTGGCCAGATTGAGCGGCGCAATTCGATGTAGGAACTCGCGCATCTTGGGATTCCGTTCGTCGCCGTACTCGACGCGGCGGAGGTCCCGGCGGTAGCCTTCGGTGTTCTCAAGGAACGTCACCAAGTTGCTCATTCCCACCACCGCCAGAGCGCAGCGAATCAGCGCACTGTGATGCGTTGCAGAGACCAGTGTCATGTGACCACCGTAGCTGCCTCCCGTGACCATGATCCGCTCGCCATCGATCTCCGGTTGGGTCTTAAGCCACTTGTAGAGCGACTCTGCATCCTTGTAGGAGTCCTCGCGCTTGTCCCCATCATCGAGCTTGAGGAAGGTCTTGCCGTATCCTGAAGAACCACGGACATTCGGAAAGAGCATCGCAACGCCCAGCTCACCAATCAAGAAGTTGTTGCGACCAATGAAGCCGGGACGAAACTGCGCTTCCGGACCACCATGAATGTTGACGATCACGGGCCGCTTGCCGGCAAACTTCTTCGGCGGCAGATACAGAAAGCCCGAGATCTCGCGACCGTCAAAGCTCTTCCACTTCACGAGCTTGGGCTCTGCAAACTCGCTGGTGTTGAGTCCGCCGCTCTCACTGTGCGTCCAGCGCGTCAGCTTGCCGGTCGCCACGTTCACAGAATAGGAGTCCGAGCTGGCCCGCGCAGAGCTGAGCGTAAGGCCCAGCTCGCTGCCGTTGCGATGGAAGCTCAGACCGTAAACGACTCCCACCGGAATCTCTCGCAGAGGCCGTAGCTGCTTATTCTGCGTCGAGAGCAGATAGACTCTGCTCTCCCCTTTTTCGTTTACAGACAGCGCAATCGTGCGGCCATCGTGCGAGAGATCGAAGTCCTCGACATCCCAGGGAATCGCAGTGGTCAGGAAGGTGTATTTCTGCGTCGACAGCTCCAGATAGGAGAGCCGCTGAAACTCGGACTCCTTATCGGTGGTGACATAGATTCCTTTGCCATCCTTCGCGAAGCGCGCGCGCCCGTAAGCGACCTTTTCGGGGCCTCCTTTGGGAGTCAGTAGCGTCTTTTCCTTCTTGTCGAGATCGACCATCCACAGATAGCTCTCGTTGATCGATACCTCTTCGAGCAGCACCAGCTTTTTGCCATCCGGAGAGAAGTCGAGCGGCGACCAACCACCACCAGCCAGCTCGAGCACCAGATGGTCGCTGGTTTTGTCGAGCGGATTCATGATCCACAGATCGTTGTCTTTGCCGGTCCGCCGGGTCGAGGAGAAGGCAATCTGGGTTCCGCTCTGATTCCAGATCATTCCTGTGTTGCGGCTCTTTCCGTCGGTGAGCATCGTGATCTCACCACTCCCAAGATCGTAGCGGAAGATCTGAAACCACTCCCCTCCCCCAACGTCTTTGTGAAACAGAAAGTAGTCGCCGCGCGTCGGTTCATAGGTCGCGCCGGACACCCGATCCGGAAAGAAGGTAAGCTGGGTCCGTGCGCCCCCTGGCATGTGTACTCGGTGAACCTGCGGCACGTCGGCAAAGCGCGTGACGATGAGCTGCTCGCGCCGCAGCGGATGCCAATCGGAAAAGCCAGCGGTTCGGAACTCGGTGTAACGGCCCACGCGCTCGACCAAGCGACGGGGCACGGGCGGAATTCCCGCCACCACCAAGTTGTCCGAAGGTGTCAGCACTGGCTCGGTAGGTTTGTCGGTCTCACTCTTCGCAGGCGGAGTCTTGGTAGCCGGAGCTGCCGTCGCTGCTGAAGCAGGCGAAGGAGTCGGCGGCGGGGCGGCAGAAGCAAACCAGGGCTGCCCAAGCAGAGGAATCAGCGGCAGCGCAAAGGCAAGAAATCTCAGGTGTCGCATCGGATAAGGGGCCTCCATCTGGGGCCCTCTGTATCACGACATCACGACTTGCTGCATCCCGGCGAAGTGGGACAGTGAGTAGGACAGGCTACGTAAAGACATTCAGGAGCAGACAGAAGACTCCGGTCGCCAGTCCGAGATAGCCCAAGCGGCTCTCGTTGCGGATGAGCACCGCCTGAAGATCGTCACAGGTCTGGCGAATCCCAGGCGACAGCTTGTCCCCAAACCACGACAGAAGCGTCGCGTAGCCGAAGCGCAGACCCAGCAAAAGCGACACCACTCCGCCGCCGAGGAAGCCCAGATAGACCATCGGCGCAATCCGCACAAAGCCCAGGTACGCGGCCATCTCGATGATGGTGAGCAGACCCGCAAGCGCGGCGCCGACCCCCAGAAGTCCCGACAGCGGCGCAAGCGCGGTCAGCCAGAAGCGAGACGCCGGCCACAGCTTGCCGATTCCATCAGCGTTGGCGAGCGCGGCCAGCAAGATCAGCACCGTACTGCTCAAAGTTCCCATTCGGTTCACTCCCTGTGCAGCATTATCACCGCCACCTCGCTTCGCGGCCAGGTGCGACCGTGTGCTAGCTTCGCGGCGATGGCGATCGTGCTCTGGGTTGTCGCTTTTTGTCACGCTGCGCTGGCGCTGCTGCTGTTTTTTAACCGAAGCCGCACGCCGCAGCTCCCGTTGCCGACTGCACCGCCTCGCGATTCCAAGTCGGTGCTACTTGTCGTGCCGGCGCGCAACGAAGAAAACAACATCGGCGACTGTGTGCGCAGCCTGCTCGCCCAGGACCATCCGCTGCTACAGATCCGCGTCGTCGACGATCATTCAACCGATCGCACGGGCGCCATCGTCGGCAAGCTGGCCGAGACTGACCATCGCCTGACCCTGGTGCATCCGCCGGCGCTACCTACCGGCTGGCTGGGCAAGCCGCACGCCGTCCACCACGGGGCACTCGGAGCGAGCGCCGACTATCTGTTGTTTATCGATGCGGATGTGCGGCTACTCCCAACGGCGGTATCGCAGGCGGTGGCGCTCGCCGAGCGCGAACAGGCCGGGCTGACGACGCTGATGCCGGCGCTCCTCGCCGAGAGCTTCTGGGAGCGGGCCGCCCAGCCGGTGGTCGGGATGCTCCTGTACGGACTGCTCGACCCGGTGGCGGTCAATGACCCGCTCAGAGAGACAGCCTGTGGCTTTGGTCCGTTCATGCTGTTCCGTCGAGATGCCTACGAGCGACTCGGCGGCCATCAAGCGGTGCGCGGTGAGGTCATCGAGGATCTGCGACTGGCGCAGCTGACCAAGCAAGCCCAGCTCGGTCTGTGCGTTGCCCACGGCACGTCGGTGGTGAAGCTGCGGATGTATGACTCGCTACAGCAGCTCGTCGCTGGCTGGACCAAGAACTTCCACATCGCGCTCGGTCCGGTGAGGGCGCTGGCCCCGCTGCTGGCCGTCATCCTGGCCCTGGTGTTCGCGCTACCGACGGTGCTGTTCTGGACCGCTCTCGGGCTTGGACTGTGGCATGCCGCGCTGCCGCACTTTGCCTTAGCCGCTGCCGTCGCGTATGGCGCCGACTGGCTGGCCCGACTGTCGCTGTCGGCAACCTACGATGTCACGCCACGAGGTGTCCGAGCCGTCGGTGGCTTAGTCGTAGCGTATATCTTGTGTCGATCGGTCTATCGAGCACTGCTCGGTCGCCCCGTCAGCTGGCGCGGCCGTTCGTACCAAGCACCGCAGGTGGGAAGTTAGGTCGCGGGCTTCTCTTCCACTTTGTCGGCTGGCTTCTCGGCGGGCTTTTCTGCGGGTCTTTCCGCGGGCTTCTCCGCTGCTTTCTCGGCAGGCTTCTCGGCAGGCTTCTCCACCGTCGGCTCTGCGGCCTTCTCGACGGGTTTGGCGGTCGCAGCCGGAGTGGGAGCCAGCGTAGGCGCAGGCGCATCCTTCTTCGGCGAACGACCCTTCTTCGCAGCCGCGGGATCGGCACCAGCCTGCATCGTAGCCTCGACGGCTAGCACTTCCTTGCCCTTCTTGACCTCGAAGGTGTCCACCGACGATACCGTACGCGTCCAGTTGGCAAACCCGCCCTTGCGCAGCTCGATCTCGTGCTTCTCTTTGGTGTCGAGCTTCTTGATCTGATACGGCGTCCTGCCGACTTTCTTGCCGTCGAGATACACATCCACGCCCTTGGGGTTGGAGTTGATCTCAACCATCCGCTCGATCGCCGTCAGCGTGAAGGCCAGCGGCTCGCTGTCCTTGGGATTGGACTTGAGCTTGATCTTCGCCTCTTGGAAGCCCGCGAGGGTGATGCGGATCTGCTTGCCGGCTGCGAGCCCTGGAATCCGCGTCGGCGTCGGACCAAACTGCTTGCCATCCACCTCTATTTGCGCGCCGGCGGGCTCGGTCGTGACCTCGGTGCCCTCCATTGGCTTGTCCGGCTTGACCGGCACGCTCGCAGGCTCGGGCGTCTTGACCACTGGCTCGACCGGCTTCACCTCAGTCGGCTGTTGGCTTGTCCCCGTCGAGTTATTTCCCGACGGAAGGCCCCCAGGGTTGCCAGTCGTGCCAATCGAGATCACCGTCGGCAGACCATTATCGACCGGCTTCTTGCTCAGCACCAGCGCGTAGTAAGCGCCACCGCCACCGACGAGCAGTGCCAGCGCACCGACCACAGCGATCAGTCCGCCCTTGCCACCCTGTCTCTGGGCAGCCGGCACAGCGACGGCTGGAGTGTCCGAAAAGAGCGACTCAGGCGCATCCAGCTTCGGTGGCGGTAGAGAGGGCGAAGCTGGTATCGAGGGAGCGGCGTCGGAAGCAGGGCTGGCCGCAGGCGTCACGCCTGGTATTGGAGTGGAGTCCGCGGCACCCTTGGGTGTGGCTGCCGGTCCCGTCGGAGTGCGGCTGCTGTCGGCAATCCGCTGCTGCTGCTCTTCGACAGAAGCCGTCGGAGTCTTGGCCGACTCGGGAATTCCGCGATCTGCCTCGGACGGTGGAGCTGCCGGCTTCGGCGTCGGTACCGCAGGACCAACCGCCGGCTTCGGCGGCGGCGTCATCAGACCAAAGCCCTGACCGAGCAGCGTCTTCGACAGACCAGCCTTGGCAGCAGCTGGCGTCATGGGAGCCAGCGATGCATTTTGCTCAGCAGCCTTCTTGCGCAGCGCTTCGGTCACCGCTGCGGGACTGGCCTTCGTCGGCGCATCCTCTTCCATGATGCTGCCAAACTGCATTGCTTCGGCGAGCTTGTTCACCTGATCAGCGGCCATGGCACGGGTCGGCTCGTCGCCAAACTCGTTGTCCCGACCACCCCCACCCCCGCCTGCTGGAGGATTCGCCGTAGGAGTCACTTGACTTGGCGACGAGCCCTCACTTATCGAGGCGCGCACACCGGCATCAAAACGAGACTCGACCCCCGTCTCACCGCGACGAGCCTTCTCCGCGAGAAGCTGTTCCAGGCGCTCTTGGCTGTCAGGCGTGAGCTTGTCGAAACGAACCCCCATGCCCGGCGCCACCGACGGCTTGCTCGGATCGGGCGAACGGTTCCACACGACCGTGCCCTCACCGACGATAAGCGGGGCGCCATCTTGGAGCTGAAACTCGAACCGGAGCTGCGTGCCGACAGCCTGCGGTTCCTTGGTACGGATGAAGATCCCGCCCTTGCTCACATCCACCGAATAGCGCTCGATAAACTGCTCGAGGTTGGCGGATTTGAACTTGATCTTCATCGTCAGCGGGGCTTTGCCCTTGGGGTTCTCAGAGGCCGACATCTTTGCTCCCAATCGAAGATTGCGCTCTATCGCCCACCGCTCTTCCGTCTTCTGCTGACCACATAGCCTGGCGTAACGTGTAAGGGAGAGCACAGTGGCGAGGTGCCATACCTGCCCTCTGGCCGGCAGACAAGCCAATAGAGGCGATAAAAAACAATAACATGACCTACATTTTTTCGCTGAACTGTAAGTATTTGCGTCGGAAATTGTCAGCTCATGGGATTGCTCACACCCTGGCGATGACTCTCGGTCTCGGAGCAGCGACGCCGGCCCAGGCGGCTTATCCACACACGGTCACTGGCAGCGGTGGTGCCGTCGCTGCCGATCACGAACTGGCCTCGCAGGCTGGCGCCGAGGTCTTAAGCCAAGGCGGCAATGCGGTCGATGCGGCGATCGCGGCAGCCCTGGCGCTGGGAGTGGTCCAACCGGCGGGCTCTGGGCTGGGTGGCGGCGGCTTTCTGCTCATCCGCAAGAGCGACGGACAAGTGACGGCCATCGACTTCCGCGAGGTAGCCCCCAAGCTGGCCACCCGCGACATGTTCCTTGATGCTGCAACCGGCAAGGTGGTGCCCGAGCGATCTCGCTGGGGTGGCCTCGCCTCGGGGGTGCCCGGAGAGGCCGCTGGTTTTGCCAAAGCGCTCAGCGAGTACGGCACCATGAAACCGGCCCAGGTCATCGCCCCAGCGCTGCGCCTCGCGGATCGTGGCTTTCCCGCCGGACGTCATCTGGCGCGCAGTGCCGCGATGGTCGTGCCCAAGCTGGCCCCCGAGCACCTGTTGCGAGCCCTGCTGGCCCCGCAAGGCAAGACGCTGGAGGAAGGCATGATGGTGCGACGGCCCGAGCTGGCCTCGACGCTGCGCCTGCTCTCGCACGACGGCTTCTTGGCCTTTTATCGGACCCAGCCAGGAACGATTGGCGACGACCTGATTCAAGCGAACAAGCGCGCCGACGGACTGCTCCGGGCCGAAGACCTGACCAGCTACCAGCCGGTGCCAAGGACGCCGCTCGAGGGTCGTTATCGCAATCACCAGTTCTTCGTGGTTCCACCGCCGGCGGGAGGGATCACTGCGCTCGAGGCGCTCCAGATTCTTGATGCCCGCCCAGCGCTGTCGCAAGGTCCGACGGCGTCAGCGACGCTGCACGAGACCATCGAGGCGCTCAAGCATGCGTTTGCCGATCGCGCCAAGCTGCATGGCGACCCCGCCTTCACCAGCATTCCCACCGCTGAGCTAGCCAGCGCGGCTTATGCTCGTGGACGCGCAGCGACGGTGCAGGCCGACCGTGTGCTCCCGGCGGCCAGCTACGGACGCCCCGGCGCCGACAAGCTGCTGTCGCCGCCTCGTGACAAAGGCACCAGCCACCTGTGCGTCATCGATCGCCAGGGCAATGCCGCCGCCCTCACCACCACCGTCAACCTCTCGTTCGGAGCCCGCGTCGTCGGACCAAAGAGCGGCGTGCTGCTCAACAACCAGATGGACGACTTCACCGCCAAGCCCGCCCACGAGAACGCCTTTGGGCTGGTCGGCGACGAAGCCAACTTGGTGGCCCCCGGCAAAAGGCCCGCATCGAGCATGACCCCGCTCATCGCCGTCGCGCCCGATGGCTCCGTCTACTGCGCGGGAGGCTCTGGTGGTCCGACCATTGTCACCGGCGTCGTCCAGACCCTCATCAACTTGATCGACTTTGGCATGGAAGCCGAGGCCGCTGTCGCATCTCCGCGCATCCACTCGCAGTTTCTCCCCGACAGCGTCCTCGTCGAGCCCGAGATTCCCACCGACGTTCGCGACAAGCTGGCCGCACGGGGCCACAAGCTGGTGGTGACTCCGTCGCCGCTCGAGACCGCCGTGCAAGTTGTGGTCTACCGGCCCGCCCAGGAAGCCCGCGCCGCGACGTGGACTGCCGCCAGCGATCCCCGCAAAGGTGGCAAGCCCGCCGTTGCCAAAGCCCTGGCCCCTCGCTAAACCTCGCATGCTCACCACCTTGCCGCGGAGCAGCTCACACTAGACCTTCTGCGACGACAGATGTATGGTGCGCCGCTTTTCGCAATCGAAGCTACGCCCTCTGATGTCCCTTTCGCCGCCATCTCGGTCCCCGCGGGGAGCCTCGCCACCGTCGACGCCAGGCCTACCACCAGGCTTTCCGCCAGGTTTACTGGGCGGCCTGTTGCCGATCGACGAGCTTTTGCCGTCCATCCTCGACAAGCTCACCGCTGGCCCGAACCTCGTCATCGCAGCACCGCCGGGAGCTGGCAAGACCACCCGCGTTCCCCACGCCCTTTTGTCCCTGTTTCCCGAGGGAGAGATCGTCGTGCTGGAGCCGCGTCGGATCGCCGCCAACCTGTCGGCCCTGCGCGTTGCCGAGGAGCGGGGCGAAGCGCTCGGGCAAACCGTCGGTGTGCAGCTGCGCTTTGAGTCGGTGGTCAGTGCCCAGACCCGCCTCCGCTTCGTCACCGAAGGTGTGCTGCTCCGGCAGCTCATCGCCGACCCCAAGCTGTCGTCTGTGAAGGCGGTAATTTTCGATGAGTTTCACGAGCGTCACTATCAGACCGACCTGCTGCTGGCGCTGCTGCGCAGGCTCCAGCTCGTCGAGCGTCCTGAGCTGCGGCTGTGCGTGATGTCCGCGACGCTGCACACCGAGAAGGTCGCCGAGTTTCTGGGTGGCTGTCCGGTCATCGAGAGTCACGGACGAAGCCACGTAGTCCAGATCGACCACCTGCCACTGCCGATTGACGAACCGCTGTCGAAGCAGGTTCGCCGCGCCGTTCGCGAGGTCTTGCAGCGGGATGGACAGGCGCAGATGGGTGAACCGCAGCGACGACAAGGTGACATCCTGGTGTTTCTCCCCGGTGGCTCCGAAATTCGACGTTGTCAAGAAGATCTGGTCGAGCTTCAGTCGCTTTTTCCTCTGGAGGTGCTGCCGCTTCATGGCGACTTGGCGCTCAGTGAGCAGCGACGGGTGGTGGCGCCCAGACCGCCGACGGCCCCGCAGCGGGTGATCCTGTCGACGAACCTCGCCGAGACCTCGCTCACCATCGACGGAGTGACGGTGGTCATTGACAGCGGCCTACATCGGCAGGCCGGTTACGCCCATTGGTCGGGTCTGCCGACGCTGAAGCTTTTGCCGGTGAGTCGCGCCTCGGCGGCCCAGCGCGCCGGTCGAGCGGGACGCACCCAGCCCGGTCGCTGCCTGCGTCTTTACACCAAGCACGACCACGATCTGCGCGCCGAGTTCGATAGCCCCGAGATCCTGCGGATGGACCTCTCGGAGCCGCTGCTGCTGCTGCATGCGCTCGGCTTGAGGCTCGACGAGGTGCGATTTATCGATCCACTGCCGTCGGCGCCCGTCGAGTCTGCCGAGCTGCTGCTGCGAGCACTCGGGGCGATCGGGACGCCCGAACAAGGCTCGCGGCTGACGACGCTTGGCGGCAAGCTGACCCGCCTGCCGTTGCATCCGCGCTTGTCCCGACTGCTGTTGGCGGGCGCCGAGCAGGGAATCCTCGACGACGCCGCGGTGGTTTCGGCGCTGCTCTGTGAGCGCGACATCGTGGCCGGCACGCGGGCCCTGGCGCACGAATCCCACGCAATCTTGGGAGTCGCCAGCGAGCCGTCGGATCTCTCGTACCGTCTCGATCGCTTTCGCTGGGCCGAGTCACAGCGCTTCGCCCGCGGGCCCCTGCAGCGGGAAGGACTCGACGCAGAGACGGTGGTCCGCGTCGACAAAGCCCGTCGACAGCTGGCCGAGCGAGCACGCCCTTTCGCCACCCGCCGCACGCTGTCAGCCACGGCCCAAGAAGAAGCTCTCCGTCGAGCAGTCCTACTTGGCTTCCCCGATCGGGTCGGTCGTCGTCGCAAAAAGAGTGGTAGTGATACCGCGGAGCTGACGCTGGCCGGCGGTGGCTTTGCCGTTCAGTCGCCCAGCAGCGTGGTGCGCGAGGCCGACTGGCTGGTGCTCGTCGACGTTGAGGAGCGCAGTGGTCAGGCCCCGATCGCTCGCCTGGTCAGTGCGATCTCCGCCGACTGGCTGATCGATCTCCCCGGCGACGGTATGGCCGAGACGGACGAGCTGATTTGGAACCCCCAAGCAGGCCAGGTCGAGCGCATGGTTCGGCTGCGCTATGGCCAGCTCATCCTCGACGAATCGAAGACCCCGGCGACGGCTGATGATCCGCGGGCGGTCTCGCTGCTCACGCAACAGGCGAGCGCTCGCCCCGCGTCGGTATTTCGTGATGCCGAGCACTTGCCGTCGCTGGCTGCCCGACTCTCGACGCTCGGCAGTGCCTATCCCGAGCTGGCCATTCCGGCGCTGTCGTCCTCGGTTGTCGCCAGTGCAGTCCGAACTTTGTGCGACCGCAAGACCTCCCTCGCCGAGCTACGTGAGTGCTCCCTGACTGCCGCGCTGCTCGACGAGCTGGGCCGCGCGGTGGCGTCAAGCGGCACCAAGGAACGCAGCCTACCGAGGTTCCTCGCCGAGCAGCTCCCCGAGCAAGTGGTCTTGCCGGGAGGCCGTCGCACCCGCGTCCACTACGTCGCAGGGCAGCCGCCCTGGATTGAGTCGCGGCTGCAAGATTTCTTCGGCATGTCCGACGGACCAAAGCTGGCTGGTGGGCGTCTGCCGCTCGTCATTCATCTGCTGGCGCCGAATCAGCGGGCGGTGCAGGTGACCACCGATCTACAGGGCTTTTGGGCCCGTCACTATCCGGCGATCCGTCGTGAGCTGATGCGCAAGTACCCTCGGCACGCTTGGCCAGAAGATCCGCTCACCGCTGAGCCTCCAGCTCCTCGTCGCTGATTGAACGGCTCGATTGCCGGTGTGATGCTCTTAACCCCTATACCTAGCGAACTCGCTTGAAATGAATTTCACTGATCCCACGACGGTGCTTGGTCCGCTGGCTGCACTCGGTAGCTCCCTCACCTGGGCAATTGGCTCGTCGGTATACACTCGGCAAGCGGGTCGGGTCGGCGCCATGGAAGTAAACTTCACTCGCGCCGCGCTCGCTGCACCGCTCTTTCTCGTCGCTGCCGTGCTGACAGGTGGCGTAACTGGCTTCGCCGCGCTCCACAGGACCAACCTGAGTTGGCTGTCGCTGTCGGTGCTCTGCTCATATGGCATCGGTGACACGCTGTTCTATACGGCGGCACTGCGACTCGGAACTCCGACAGCGCTGGCGATTGGCTCGGTCTATCCAGTCTGGGCGACGCTGGTCGGCGCCATTTCTCTCGGTGAGCCCGTCGGTGGTCAGAGGCTGATCGGCACCCTCCTGTGCATCGTCGGCGTCGTCTGGCTGGTCCTACTGCAAGGCGTCTCTCGAGGAGAAGCCCGCACCGCCAAGGACAGCCGCACCCGCGCCGTGGGAATCGTGCTGGCGCTGCTGACCTCGCTATTTTGGGCCGGTAACACCTACTCGGTACGACGAGGCGGCCTCGGGGTGGCGCCCTTTGTCGTCAACGGCTTTCGCTATCTGCTGGCAGCGGCGGCGCTGGGGACGGTGTGGCTGATTTGCTGGCGAAGGCAGGGACCGAGAGCGCTGGTCGCCGAACGATTGCTGCTGTCCCGTCGAGAACTTGTGCGCTTTTCGCCCGCCGTGATTCTCGAGGCCTTCATCGGCAGCTCGATCTTTGTCTACGCCATGACGCACGCCGACTTGAGCATTGCCACGCCGCTGGCTGCTCTCTCGCCGCTGTTCTCCGTGCCGATCGGACTTCTGATGAGCACCGAGAAGCTCGATCTACGACGGCTACTGGCGATCGTCGTTACCGTCGGTGGCGTGATCTGTTTGGTGACGGCCTAGGCCAGACAGAACCTGCGGTTAGCGCAGCCGCTTGAGCACGCCAGCGGCATGAACCACCACCGGCTCGTCGTCTAGCCGCACCACCAAGTCGCCATCAAGCTTCTGCTCGTCGACGCAGGCTGCGATCTGACCGAGCAGCGTCGCCAGCGCCCCTATCTGATCGGCATCACCCGCCGGACCGACCGCCTCGCTTGCCACGGCTTGCGCATCGTCGACAAACAGCGGCAGCAGCGCCGCTTCGGAAAGCTCGTCGTCGGACTGAGGCGTCATCGGCTCGATCCGCAGCGTCGCACCGAGCCCTCGCTCGACCTGGGTACGCACCCGCAGCGCCCGTCCCCGCGGCGCCACTTCCCGCAGCAGCACATAGTCATGACGAGCCAGCAGCAGCGACGTATGGCGCTTGACCTCGGCCTGGGTCTGGCACAGCACACCCTCTTTGGCCTCGGCACTGGTCAGCCGCAAGACTTCATCGCCCGGCGGCAGCCCCGGTAGCACCCAGACCGGCGTTCCCAGCTTGCCCACCACCCGCAGCGCCGAGGTCGTCGTCGTGACCGGCGCCTGCCGAGTCACCCGCGCGCCATAGGCATGGAGCAGCCGCTTCACATCGTGATCGCTCAGCGCCTCGCGCGACACCATCTCGCCGGCGACGTAGAGCGGCGGCGGCAGATCCCCAAGCACAGCATCCAAGCGATCTTTGGCGGCTTGCAGCACCACCGGCACATGCTCACCCGTCGCTGTGCCCAGCGACTGCACCGCTTGCAGCAGCGCCCGCAGCCGATCACGCTCCGACGGATCGAGCAGCACCGCGGGACGCGGCGATCGCAGCTCCACAAGCTGCTCGCGCGCACCGCACAGAATCAGCAGCTCCGAGTGCTCGGCGGCTTGCGCCAGGGCCCGCTCGACGGCCACGGCATCATCGGCGTCGACGCGCAGTGGGGCTGGCATCCGCAGCGACAGAAGCTCGCGCTGCACCAGATCGGCCCCCGCGCCAAACACCAGCACCCTGGCCCGCTGGGCACTCGACGACGAACGTCGGGCGGTCAGACGAGCCTGCGGCCGCGAACCAAAGCCAGCATCAAGCAGCGCGCCGTGGGCCAGCCACTCCTCGAAGCTGACCGTGACCCGTGCCATCGACCGTCGAGCCACCGCACGCAGCAGCGCCCGATCGCGATGCACCGGCGGCAGCAGCACCACCGCCGGCTTGCCGCTCAAGCTGTCGAGCAGCGACTGCGGACGAACCCCTTTGCCGAGAGCCACCAGCAGTCCGCCCGTCGCTGGATCATGTTGCAAGAAGCGCAGCACTTCCGACGGATCACCATCACCGACGGAAATCAGCCACGAGACGCCCAGTAGGCGAGCCGACAGCAGTGGCGGTAGCTCCGGCAGCGCATCCCGACGCGGCACGACCAGCGCCACGCGACCCAGCCGAGGACGCTCAGCCATCGGGGCGGCCAGCGGTGCGATCCCGTCGCTGTTGTTCAAAAATCCAAAGCTGTGCGGACCCAGCAGCGCCGCGCCCTCTTCGAGGGAAATCCCCAGCCTCTCGCTTGGAACCCGCCTCGCGGAAATCCACACGGCCGCCTCGGGATCAAGCTGCGCCGGCCCGACCTGGAGGTTGCTACGAATCCGCTGAGCCGCCGGCGTCTCACCTTCCACCCAGAAGCTGCGGGCGCGCAGCAGGCGACTGACATCCTCCAGGCGCTCGGTCGACGCAGGCGCCCGTCCCGCAGCAGGACTCTGCGCGGGGGAGGCTGACGACTGGATTCGAGGCCTGGCCATGGTGGACTTACTCCAAACCATCTCGACGGAGACGCTCAACCAGCGCCTCCGCACCAATGAACAGTCGCGGCCTGTGACGGCGCTCGGACTTGCCCACCACTCGAACCTGCGGCGGCGGCAGATCGGCGGCGCTAAGCGAGATGTCCGACAGCGACCACTGAACCACTGGCACCGTTTCGTCCGTGGTCGACATTTCAGCCTCAAGGCTTAGCATGGGCGGCAACACCGACAGCACCGCTTGCGGAGAGCCGCACAGCACCTGGACACCGCGCAGTCCCCGACGACGAACATGCAGAAGTGCCTCGTCTTCGCTGGTACCGATGAGCTTCGCCGACAGCACCTCGCTGACATGCGCCAGGTTGAGCTGCTCGGCCAGCGCCGCGCCCAAAGACCCAGCCTGCGAGTCCGTCAGCACCACGACGGAAGTGCCCAGACGACGCGCCGCCTGAGCCACCACCGCCGCCAAGCGTGCTTCAAAATCGACCGGGTGCAGCTTGCTCGAGTCGAGCGACTCATCCCAGACACGATATTTTTCGACCGCTGAAGCAAGTGGCAGGCCGGCAAACACAGCCTCATCTGCTGCCACGGCCAGAACCACCAGTTCCCCCAGCGACAACGCAACTTCCAAGGCTCGTCCGGACTGTGGAGCAAGCACCGCCAGAATCTTCATGGCCGCTCCTCTCGTTTGTCGGTGGTTTCCGTCGCTGAAGCAGTTCTTCCCGCCACCTCGGCTTCTTTGCCGCTGCCCACCTCACCGATCGGCTCGGTATCGATGCCATCTAGCTCGACCTGCGGTACAGCGTCGGCATCTTCTTGGGGAGTCGGCTCGCCGTCCCAGTTTTCCCCGTCGCCAGCGCTGGTCGTCGCAAAGACCACCACACCGCTCCCCAACGCTGCTGCTGGCACCGCCGAGGCTGCCTCGCCAGCGGCCTCCCCGCTGCCTGTCGGGTTGCGCGGCTCGGTGTCTCCCGTCGAAATATCGCTGCCTTCCCAGGTACGACCAGCCGAGCCCGCCGCATCCTCGTCGTCATCGCGATCAAGGGCCAAAAGCCCACTCACGTTGAGTTCACCGGAGCGCTCCCGCGGCTTGGCAAACGCAGCAGCAATGCCCGCTCCGATCTCTCCCGCAGCGCCATCACCGACAGGAACGGCCAGCTGCGCATCCGCTCGATCGACCGACCGCGGACCCAGGGCAATCACGGTATAGACCAGCCGCCGATCGAAAGACTGTCCCTCGGCAGCGACGGCAGCCAGCGGCGGCACCGTGCTCGTCGGGACGGTCTCGGGCGCCTGGAGCCACAGCCGGTCCTTCAGCGGCAACGGCTCATGTCCTTCCTCGGTAAAGCCGCCACCGGGCACCGGCGTTCGCTCCGACGCTGAGTCACCGTCGATCGGCGCAATGAAGCGCACCGGCACCGCCGAGCTTCCCCGCGACACCGCGTAGCGCCCCGCCGGCAGCGTCATCACCACCGGCACCATCGTCGGCGCAAACATTTCGTCGGCGAGCGGGTCATCACAGACGAGAATCAGCTGGCCCGTCGCATCATAGAGGCGCAGCGCACTCTGCTCACAGACCGGCTCTCCCGCGGCCAGGTAGATGCCTCCGATCCGCGCCGCCAGGCGAGGCGCAATGTCCCGCGCCGCCGGCGTGTCCGCGAGCAGAAACAGCTTCGGCGGCAGCTCCTCGCAGGCCTGCAAGAGCGCCCGCGCATAGGGCGAAAAACGAAGCTCACTCTCACTGACCATCGCGTCGGACGTCAGCATCACCACCCCGTCCGCACCGAAGTGCCCAAGCACCGGACCGAGTCGCTCGCGAGCCTGCGGCGAGACCTCTTGCATCGGCGCAAGCGCGTAGACGGTCATACCGACGGCACTGCCCAGGCGGCGAGCCTGACCCAGCGCTTCAAGCGAGGAACACAGCGGCTCGCTGTTCAAAAACTCGAGCATGACCAAGACATTCGCCACGGGACTCTTACCTATCTGCCGCTAAGGGCCCAGCTGGGCTGTTCGCCTTCGCTGGGAGTTCACGGCTACACCGACGCTGAGTATACAAAAGTCCTCTCTTCGGCGGTGGCTTGTCCGGCGTTTGAGCGATTTTCCGCAGCCACCATGTAGGACAATTACGCACAGAGTAGGACTCAGAAGCAAGTTTTTGCCACATCCCGCTTCGCCGAACCGCCCCGAGACCACGATAAGATGGTGTACTTTCAACGCATCGCGTCGATAGGCTTCTCACCGTAAAGAAATCATGGCACTTCCTCGGCCCGCTCCGCTGCAAACGCTCGTCGCGCAGGACTGCAATCGCATGGCTTGGCGCGGCCAGACCGGTCACTACGAGGTCTGGTTTCTGACCCTCGCCCACCGCGAGAGTAAGACCGGCTTCTGGATTCGCTACCTCATTGAGTCGCCCGAGGCTGGACACGGACCCGCTTACGCCGAGCTGTGGTTCTGCCGTTCGGACGGTCAGGACCCGAGCAAGACCTTCGGCATCCACAGGCGCTTCGACATTGCCAGCCTCCACAGCCAGCACCGCCCGTTTGTGATTCGCATCGCCAGCGCTGACCTTGGTCACAGCCACGCCAGCGGAGCGCTCCGCGGCGACGGACACAGCCTGCGCTGGGACTTGCACTGGGACGGCCAGCATCGCCCCCACCTGCCGCTGCCGCACGCGCTGTACGGAAACCCGATGGGACTGATGGAAACGACGGTGCTGTCGCCAAACCACAGCATTGCGGCCACCGGGACGATTGAGATCGACGGGGAGCGCTACGAGCTGCACCAATCTCCGGCGGGACAGAGCCACGTCTGGGGCAAGAAGCACTCGTACGGCTGGGCGTGGGCACGCTGCAGCTCGTTCGATCGCGAAGACGAGCAGCCGGCGCGACAGCCGAAGGCGGTGTTTGAGGTGCGGACCGTGCGCATCCGACGCGGTCCAGTGGTACTGCCGGTAACGATGGTGTCGCTGTTTCCCGACGGATTTCATGGCGAGGAGATCGCCTTCCGCGAGTGGGCCGAGCTCCCGATGACGCGCGCCGACTACCGCACCGGCAGCTACATCGTCTCGGCAGAGGGACCGCGCACCGGCATCGAAGCACAGATCACCTGCGGCGCCGACGACACGATGCGCAGCGAGTACATCGATCCCGACGGCACGCCCGCCTTCAACCACTTCGCGGGGGCGGCAAGCTGCACGCTGATTCTCAAGCGACGGCTGTGCCCCGGTGCGGCGTGGCGGATCGAGCGCACGTTCCGCAGTGACCGCGGCGCTCAGTTCGAGTGGGCAGGACGGGCCGGCGACTCCCTCGTCCGCAAACGCCACGTCCTCGTGACCGACTAGCGGCGTACGCCAAGTCTTCCTCGGCGCACGCTGGGGAATTACGCGCGCTCGACGAGAGCGGCGGCGCCCATGCCACCACCGATGCACATCGAGATGATGCCGTAGCGTCCACCCCGACGGCCAAGCTCGCGCAGCGTCGTCAGCGTCATGCGAGCACCGGTCGCGCCGAGCGGGTGGCCAATCGCAATCGCGCCACCGTTGACGTTGAGCCGCTCCGACGGAACACCCAGCTCGCGAGCACAGTAAATGGCCTGGCTGGCGAAGGCTTCGTTGAGCTCCCACACGTCGATGTCGGAGACCTTGAGGCCGGTCTTAGCGAGCAGCTTGCGCACCGCCGGCACCGGGCCGATTCCCATGATCTCGGGCGGCACGCCAGCGACGGCAAAACCGCGGAAGTAACCGAGGAACGACCGCCCACCGATCTTGTCCTTGGCGGCCATCACGACCGCCGCCGCCCCGTCGGTCAGCGGCGAGCTATTGCCGGGAGTCACCGAGCCCGTCGGATCGAAAGCCGGGCGCAGACCACCCAGCTTGGTAGCGTCGGTGTCGGCACGGGGCAGCTCATCACGCTCGACCTTGATGTTGCGCGGCTTGCCCGTCTCGTCGAAAACGGTGGTCTCGATCGGCAGGATCTCACCGTCGAAGAAACCAGCCTGCTGGGAGCGGATGGCCTTCTGGTGACTTTGATAGGCAAACTCGTCTTGCTCGGCGCGGCTGATCTGGAAGCGACGAGCGACGTTCTCGGCGGTAACACCCATCGGGGTGAACAGCGCCGACTGCTCCTCGACGAGCCGCGGATTGAGCGAGACCTTGGCGCCGGTCATCGGGATCATCGACATCGACTCGACGCCGCCGCCGATGCCAAAGTCGATCTGGCCGGTTGCGATGCGGTCGGCGACAATCGCTGCCGCCTGAACTCCCGACGAACAGAAGCGGTTGATGGTCATAGCCGGCACTTCCACCGGCAGACCGGCACCGACGGCAACCAGGCGGGCCATATTCATGCCCTGCTCAGCCTCGGGAAACGCACAGCCGAGGACCACATCCTCAATGTCTTGGGCGGCAACCCCCGAGCGAGCCAGCGCCGCCCGGAGCACCGCGATTGCCAAGTCATCGGGCCGCGTGTCCTTGAGCGAGCCCTTCACACCACGACCGAACGGAGTCCGAGCACCCTGCAAAATCACGACTTCACGCATGGCGGCAGTGTGAGCCAAAGTGCCGCCGCTGACAAGCCCTCTTCGGCGACGGAAGCGAGCAGAGGCAGCACCCGGCGGACCAGCCGCCCAAGCGGACACAGCTCGCGTTAGCTGGCAGGAAAGAAGCCGTTGAAGTAGAAGGCGCCGATGCGGTTGAAAGTGATGGCGCCAAACAGGTTGACGGCGACGCCCCATAGCACGCAGGCGCGAAACAGCAGACTCGACGAGACTTGCGGACTCCCGAGGCGGAGCAGCAGCATAAGCAGCGGCATGTAGTCGAGGCTGAAGCGATAGCCAAACTGCACAAAGCCCGAGTTTTGGTACAGCAGGCTCGCGAGCGCAATCGGCACCACGGTAATGCAGAGAAGAAGTCGCAGCTGACGTGCCGGCTCGGTGGACTCACGCGGTAGGGGCAGCGCCAGCGTCGCGGGCTGCCACAGCGGTCGCTCAGGCCAAAACAGAAAGAGCAGCGCCGGCGTCGTAAACCACAGCGCAAGGCCGTGAAAGCTCACCTGTACGTACGGATAGCCCGCGACCAGCTTGGGCAGAAGGGTCAGCGCCGTCGCCAGGTTGCGTGACAAAAATTGATAGTTCATCAGCCCAAAGCGCTGGATGTTGTCGGCCTGGATCGTCTGGAGATAGCTGTGGCCGAACTCGAGCAGCCGACCGAAGCGCAGGTAGTTGTGGGCAAGACCTAGCCCGGCCAGCGTCGCGGCGGGCAGCGCAAACGCCAGCAGTGGCAGGACCAAGCGACGCCAGTGTCGACCCAGTTGCATGGTCAGCTCAGCGATGGAGGGATAGGTTGACATACCCCACTCCCGACGGAGCAGTTCCAACACGAAGAGCAGACCGACAGCAGCCATCTGCGGTCTCGTCAGAAACAGCGCACCACAGAGCAGCCCACAGAAAAACGGACGCAGCGGCCACAGGCAGAGCAAAAACAGCACGCACAGCAGCGACGCCACGACATGCGCGGTAAACCAGACCTGCCCCTGCACCGCCGAGAAATAGAACACAGAACCGACGGAAAACAGCAGCGTCAGCCACAGGTCGGTCGTCTCGGAAGGGACTTCTCCCGAGGCTGCGTCCGCTTCCAAGTTCACGGGCAGAGCGGCCAGCGCCCGCGGCAGGCGTCGCAGCAGCAGATAGAGCAGCGCCGGCACCATTCCCGCCAGCGGCACTGAGAAGATCACGTCGTTGAAGCGATGATGAACCACCGCCACCAGCGGCAACATCAGCAGCGCCGGAAAAGGCGGAAACGAGACGTAGAACTTCTTGTCCCGCGCGGCAATCTCCGACGGAGGGACTTCCTCCACGTAGCCCGATAATGTGCGGAAGCGCTGCGGATTGGCGCGCAGGAACATTCCCGACAGCTTGCGACCGCTGCGCAGCGTCAGGGTCTCGACCTCGGCCCAGTCATTTTGGTGCGGGGGCTGCCGTCCCAAGTCGAGCCGTCGTCCGAGCCAGCTCTCCGCCTGGTACACAAAGTGAGTATCCGACGAGGGCCGCCGCAGCCGCTGGCCCGCGGTCAGCGCATAGACCAGCGTCGCCAGCAAAAACAGCCCGAGTGCCACCCGCCGATCACGCTTCACGGACTACCTCTACCGTCGCGCGGGCGCTCGTAGACCGTACACAGCGGCACCCCCAGATGGGTAAGCACCACACTCGGCTTGGTCGTCCCGTAGGCATCCCAGATCCAGTACTCGTATTTGTTGAAGTGTTTTTCATGCAGGACCAGCGCGGCCCGTGAGCTGCGAACCCCCGGCTCCTCGATCCCCGAATCGGCGATGTCGCGACGGAGAAAGCCATCGAGCTGGCTCATTTGGAGCTGAAACCAGTTGGCGTCGTGGAAGTACACCGAGGTACTCGGCGGAAGTCCCTGATTCAGAAACGGCATCACCCCGCGCACCGAGAAACCCCAGAACTGCCGATTCATTCCCAGGTTGGCAGCACCGACGGGACCTCCGGCCAGCGCGTTGTAGTGACTGAGCCCATAAGGATGCGAGCGCCATACCGACAGGCCCGCCGAAGCAAGGGCCAACAGGACCACGAGCGGCGCCAGCAGCCGACGCAGCGACGGCGACGGACTGACCTGACGGACCACAAAAGCCACCGCCGCTCCAGCGAGCAGCGCCAGGAACGGCACCGCCGGCAGCCAGTGTTTCTCAGCGCCAAAGATCGGCGTACCGGGCCGCATGATGATCAGCATCGGCCACAGCGCGGACACCACAAACAGCGACAGCTCACCGCCGATGCGTTCACCACTGGGCAGCGGCTCGACGAAGTCAGCAGTCCGTCGCCACCACAAAAATCCGCCGAGCAGTGCGAGCAGCAGCGTCACCACCGGCATGGTCAACAGCGTCATCACCGGAACGTAGTGCCAGGGATACGGCGGGCGGTTGTAGTTCGTCCCCAGGTACTCGATGTTGTAGTGAACGTGGTGGAGGTGAAAGCTGACGTAGCCGGTGAAACGACGCACCGTGTCAAACCACAGATAGGGCCACGACAGCAGGTAGGTCAGCGGCCCGAGCGTCGCCATCGCGAGCGCCCAGGGCTGAAACAGATAGCGCAGCCAGCGACGATAACGCAGAGGCAGCGGCGAGGTCGAGTCACCAGACAGCAAGTCCCGTCGGTGCCACAGCGAGTGGAGCAGTAGCAGCGGCGGCAAAAAGAACGCATTGTGCTTGGTCGACAGCGACAGGCCGAACAGCACGCCGGAGAGCACCGCCCAGCGCCAGCGCGCCGTCTGCTGCGCTCGCAGATAGGCCCAGGTCGTCAGGCCCAGCATCGCGGTCACCGGAGCGTCGAAGCACGACAGCTCGGCGTGGAAAAAATGCCGCGGCGCCAAGATCGTCAGCCCCGCGGCGGCCATCGCGCCAGCGCGCCCGAACGCTCGTCGTGCCATTAGGTAGACCGCTGCGACCAGCGCCCCGGCCAGCGCATGGGATGGCAGCCGCATCGACTCGCCGTTGCGCAAAAGGGACAGCGTGCGGTGGCGCCTGGCATACGAGATCGGATGCAGTCCTGCTTCCTTCGGACAGTTGCAGCGATGAAGCACACGCCACGACAGCCCGAACAGCGTCTTCATCAGCGGCGGATGCTCGTTGTTGTAGGAAAAATAGCGGTCGATCAGGCCGCGGTCGCGCAGGGCCTTCACGTCACCACGAGCCAGTCGAGCGCCCAGCTCCTCGTAGTAGGCCGCATGGTTCTCGGCGGCGTGAAAATAGTAGCCCTCGTCGCGGGCAAAGCCTTCGCTGCGGCTCGCGAGCAGCAGCCCGAGCGTCGTCACAACAAACAGCGTCAGCGCCACTCCAACATCGCCAAGAGCAAGGAGACGCAGCCGAGCACTGGGCAGTGGAGCACTCATCGTCGCAGCTCCCCGTGCAGCCCAAGGAAGTGATGCGGAGCGCTCGTCGCTGCAAGCTCGATCCGCAGGTGATGAACATCGGCAGTCTCAGGCGGCAAAGCGATCTCGTGATGAACAAAGCCTTGCCCGACCTGCACCGTCAGTGGCAGCCGCGCTTTCCCGTCGGAAAGATCTACGACCACCGTCACCGGCCCCTGCGCCTGCTTCCGCTGATGATAGTCGTGTAGCCCCAGCCACAAGTGCAGCGTACTGCCCTGCCAGGCTGCGTCGGGAACGGAAAAGCGAAGCAGCGACTTTTCTCCCGTCGAAAGCTCGGTCACGATGCCGCGCCGTGGCTGATAGTCGATCTCCATCGTCCGACGCTCGACCCGACTTAGGCCACAGACAAAAGCTCCTGATGGACCCGGCCCTGGCAGCGCGGCGGGCAGCGGTCCCGACCACAGACAAGGACGCTCGTCGCTCGGTTGCGTGATCGCATGCACACTCACCGTCGTGTCGAGAAAGTGCTCGGTCAGATCGTAGGTCGCCACCACCGGCTTCTGGTGATAGTGCGACAGTCGCAAAAGACCAAATCGCTGTTCCCCGTCGCTCGGCAGACCTAGCACGTCGTTGGCATGGTAGGGCGGCAGCGCAACCTCGGTGATGCGTGCGAACCGCTTGCCGTCGGGACGCGCCAGGTGCTCGACGGGCATCAGATCACCTAGCTCGCGCCGAACCAGCGGTGACAGCCAATCGGGCGCCACCGCAATCAGCTCACCGGGCTTATGCTGTGCCCGAACCGCGGCTGCCAGCGCCCGCACCTCACCGTCGGTGATGCGAGGAGGCCGCAGCGAAGCCCAGCTCTCCCAGACTGCGACCGCTGCCAAGAGCAGCAGCAAGAGCCGCGCGAGCTTAGCGGACACTGCGAGTTACCAGACCTGGCACTGGTTCTTTCGGACCATCTTCGCCGTCGGTGCGCACTTCCACGCGGCAGCAAAATCGGGCAGGTTCGACAGCGGTCCGTTGACCCGGAACTCCGCCGGCGAGTGCGGATCGACGTTGATGAGCAGCCGCGAAAACTCAGGCCGCCGTTTTTCGCACCAGGCCTGCGCCATGCCCAGGAAGAACAGCTGTTCGTCGCTGTGACCGCCCTTCACAGCTGGCGCCGGCGCCGGGCTCTTCTGACCAGCCCGATAGGCGAGCAGCGCTAGCTTGAGGCCACCGAGGTCAGCGATGTTCTCGCCCAGCGTCAGCTTGCCGTCGAGATTGGCATCGGGCAGTGGCTTGAAGCTGCTGTACTGGTCGACGACGCACTGGGCCCGCCGATTAAACTCGGTGTTGACCGTCTGGGACCACCAGTCGCGCAAGTTGCCATCGGCATCGAACTGGCGACCTTCGTCATCAAAGCCGTGGGTTACTTCGTGGCCCATCACCATGCCAATCGCGCCGAAGTTTACCGCCCGCGACATGTTCCGCCCAAACATCGGCGGCTGGAGGATGCCCGCCGGGAACGCCATCTCGTTGAACAGAGGCTCGTAGTAGGCATTGACCGTCGGTGGCGTCATCAGCCATTCGTTCTTATCGCGCGGTTTACCAATCTTGTTGAGATCGCGCTTGTTCTCGAAGGCCGCCGCCGCAACGATGTTCTTCAGGTGCGAGGTCGGGTTCGTCTGGAGTGCGTCATAGTTCCGCGGCTTGTCTGGGAAACCGATCTTGTTGGCGATCCGATGCAGCTTCTCGAGGGCGGCCTTCCGAGTCGCTTCATCCATCCACGTCAGCGTCTTGACGTTCTGCTCCATCGCGCCCTCGATGCCGTGAATGATCTCCAGCGCTTTGGCCTTGCCGTCCTCGCCGAAGGTCTTGGTCACAAACGAGGTGCCGAGGGCTTCACCCATCGCGTGGTCGACGAAGCCAACGCAGCGCTTCCAGCGCGGCAGGATCTTGTCGGTGCCGGTGAGCCGCTTGCTGTAAAAAGCGAAGGACTCCTCGACGAACGGCTTGCTCAGCCCGAGCGCCGCGCCGTGTAGCTGCTGCCAGCGCAGATAAATCTTGAGATTCTCGATCTTCTCCTCAACGACGAGCTTGCTCAGCTCTTTGAAAAAATCGAGCGTCGCGACGTTGATCTCCTTCACCGCCGGAACCCCGAGCGCCGTGAAGTAGGTCTGCCAGGCGAAGTTCGGTGCCAGCTTCAGCACGCCGTCGATGTCGATGCGATGGTAGAGGTTCTTGGGCTCTCGCCGCTCGACGCGCGACATCGAGGCTTGGGCGAGCCGCTTCTCAATCGCAAAGATCGTCTGCGCCTGCGCCGCCGCCTTGTCCTTGCCGACGCCCGCCAGCACCAGCATCCGCTCGACGTGAGCCAGGTACTCTTTGCGGATCGACTCGCTCTTGTCGTCGGTCTTGGTGTAGTAGTCGCGATCCGGCAGTCCCAGGCCAGCCTGATCGAGGTTGCCGATCACATGGTTGGCGTTCTTAAAATCGGGCGACGACGAGAAGTCGAACAGCGGCTTGCCAATTCCCTGGTGCTGACGAGCAATCTCTTTGGCCAGATCGTTACCGTTTTTGATCTTGTCAATCGGCGCCAGCAGCATCGCCAGCTCACTGACCGACGACTTCTCAATCGCCGGCTCATCCATACAGGCCTTGTAGAGATCGCCAAGCTTCTTGCGGTTCGCGTCGGCGCCCGGCTTGGCGGAAGACTCGTCGAGCAGCTCCTTGAGCACTGTCTGGTTGCGCTCGTTGATTTCCGAAAAACCACGGCTCCAGCCCGGACGGTCGCCGGGGATCTCGGTCTTCTTGATCCAGCCGCCACAGGCGTACTGGTAGAAGTCGTCACACGGATTGACCGAGCGGTCCAAGCTGCTCTCATCGATGCCAGAGCCTCCCGCAGTTGGACCCCCAGCGGCGGGAGCTTGGGCCTGGCTCGTCGAGCCAGTGGTCAGGGCTGCACAGAGCAGCAGCGGCGAAAGGATGGGCAGGGTCGCTCGGGTCTTTGACATGGCGGGTGATATAGCACCGCTTGGCGCATTTTCGCCCGCCGATTTGCAGGCTGCTTACTCTTCGCGGGGACGATGCCCGTTCGCATCGACCGTGGGCTCGACGGCCACCGCTGGGGATTGGACCACGCGCGCCTGCGCAACGACCTCGCGCACCGACGCCAGCGGACCGAGGAGCAGGAACGGCCCCACCATCGCCAGGTGATAGAGCAGCGCCCCAGCCAGCGCGGTCTCGGTAGGCACTCCGAGCGGCTTGAGCACCAGCATCACCGTCGCTTCGACCACGCCAAAGCCCGCCGGCGTCAGCGGCAGCAGCACCGCCAAATTGAGCGCCACAAACAGCAGAAGGAGCACATGCAACGAGGTCGAGACTCCGGCGGCTTGCAGGCACAGATACAACATCAACATGTCAAAGCCATCGAGCGCCGCGGTCCAGCCGAGCCCTGCCAGCGAAATCCTGGGCAGCGGTGGCAATCGACGCTTGAGCGCCGGCAGATCCGACAACAGCAGGCCCAGTCCGGCCAGCACGCCGATCAGACAAGCCACCATCACCGCGAGCCGCACCGCTGCCGGCAGATCACCTGTGGCCAGGGCCAATAGACCCCACAGCCCCAAGCTCATCCCGTCGAGGAGCTTCTCCACCATCTGTTCCCCGAGCAGATCCGTGCCCGCAAAACCGTAACGCCGTCGCAACACCAGCAGTCGAAAACCCATCCCTGCAGGTGGCCAGAGCACCGTCGCTGCTTGCGCACTCACCAAGTCGACATAGAGGCCCAAAAAGCGCGGCACTCGACCGGCCAGCGATCGCAGAAGGCCACGCGTCCGCTCCGCCCGCGCCCCAGCTCGCACCGCGACGTTGACGAGCGCCGCCAGGACCCACAGCGAGATGTGGCTGCGCTGTAGCGACTGGGCAAACGCCGCGAGGTCGATTCGCAGAGACGCCCAGACCACCAGCGTGAGCAGCAGGATTAAAGGACCAAACCGTCGCACAATCCGCATCATCCGGCTCCCATTCGGCAGTTTGATGCTCAAAACCAGCTCCACCCGTTCGCTATTTTGTGTCTTGGATGCGACCAAGCGGCTCAAACGAGACAGAAACTCGCGCTGGACTGCCGCCGCCGTCGAGTTCGCAGCGCACAATCAGTCCTTCGCCAGACATGCTGTAGCCGCGCAGCGCAATGGGACCACTAGTAGCATCGACTTTGGCAAAGCGCAGCCCCGCTGGCACCACGACTCGCAGGTCTCCCTCGCACGCCACCTGCGCAGTCAGGGTTACGGTCAGCCGCAGCGCGTCGGCATCCCAGTCCTCGGCGTCGAGCAATAGCAGCGTCTGCCACAGGTGATGACTGATGCTCACGACCTGGGGCCGCGCCGCCACCTGCCGCAGAAGCCACAGGGCCGTGCCATGCGGAGCCGTTCGCAGCGGCAGCGATTCACTCAGTCCGAGCCTGTGGTAGCGCTTCGTCCACAGCTCAAAAGCGTGATAGTCACCGTCGGGTAAACCCAGCGCACGACTGCTCAGCGTCAGCTCGCGTGGACCATCCTGCCAGTTCACCAGGGCAGCCAGCGCCGTCGCGGTGCCGGTCCGATCGGTGCCGGTATAGACGAAGCGATGGGGCTTCTCGTCGGTAAGTACTCCCAGCGCCCGCGCCGCCATCCCGCTCGGTGGCAAGGTCTGCCGCGCCAGCTGCACCCGCTCACCCGGTAGCTCACGCAGATCATCGCTGAGCAGTAGCATTCCACCGGTCAGCGACATCACCGACAGCAGCGTCTGCACCTCTGGCAAGCTCAGGCGACTCTTGTCCCGCCGGACCAGCAGGCAGTCGGGATCATTGGTCCACCACTTGCCATGGAGGTGCGCGCGCGTCAGGCAGTTGACAAGAGCCAGCTCTGCCGACGGATAGCCGGTGCCATGCGCAATCAGATCGACCATCGGATCGCGCCAGTCCTCCTTGACATCGGGAGAAATGCGCATCGCGTCGCAGAAACCAATCGAGGGCACCAGCGGCGCCCCACAGCCCAGCAGGAAGCGCTCGCCGATCGTCTCTCGGATCACGCGCAGACCCTCGCGATACGCCTCGAGCGGCGACAGCGATGAGTCGTGTCGACGACCAAGCCGCAGGCCAGCAAACAAAAAGTCGATCTTGAAATACTCGTAGCCCAGCTCGCACAACGTCGAGAAGACCCGCCGCAGCCAGGCCAGCACCTCCGGATGGGTCAGGTCGAGGCTAAAGACCTGTCCGTCGGCAATACCCCAGAACGGATGATAGCCGAGCCGCCGCAGCTCACCGTCTTCATCGTGCAGCAGCCAGTCGCGGTGCTCTTTGAAGATTTGCGACGAGCGCTGTACGAAAAATGGAGCCAGCCAGATGCCCGGCAGAAAACCCGCCTGCTTGATCTGCCGCGCCAGCCCGCCCAGCCCCGACGGGAACTTGGCGTTGGTGGTCAGCCAGTCGCCCACTTTGCGCTGGTAGCCGTCGTCGAGCTGAACGTACTTCACCGGCAGCTTCTTGTCGCGCAGCGCCGTTAGATTGCGCAGCACGTCCTGCTCGGTGACTCGAGTGTAGTAGTAATACCAAGAGCACCAGCCACTCGGCACCGGTTCCCGACGGGGCCGCGCCGACATCGCCTCGGCACTGAGATCGGTATAGCTGGCCAGCAGCGCTTGCTCGTCGTTGCCAAACGAAAGCAGGAGCCGGTCACCAACCAGGGTCTCGCCGACGGCAATGGTTCGACCGTCAAGGCCCAGCCGCGCCTCGATGCGCAGCGTCTCTTCTCGACACAAGGCCACTTCCCCAAGTCCCCGCTGCGCCGATACGAACCCGAGGAGCAGATGCGCCGGCTGAGGCCCCTGTCGAGTCAGTACCATCATCCACGGCGACGACAGCTGGTCGGGATGACCGTAGTACTCGGACTGGGTGTATCGGTTAAAAGCAGCCGCCGTCGGCAACAGCGGCTTGCCCGGACGAAATCGGCTGTCGACGGCAGACGAGATCGTAAACGAGCTATAGCCACACAAAAACGCTCGCCAGCCTGCCTGCGTCCCGACTCCATCGACAAAGCAGTCCGGATGCGGCGTCGCAACCAGCCGAAACGACGTCAGCACCAGCGGCTCACTGCTCTGATTGCGCAGCGACTGCCACAGCAAAAGACCGCGGTCGGTCAGACGGAAATGAACCACCCACAGCAGCCCCGAGCCGTCCGCCGCTGGAAAACGCAGCTCAATACCACCGTCGGGCAGCGTAACCAGTCGATAGAGCGCTGCCTCCGAGGTCACGAGCAGTGGCCGCCCGCCCTGCCCTTCCGCGACGATCTGAAAGGGTCCGAGCAGCGACTCGGCGCGGGTTCCCGCCGCTGACTGAGGTTGTAACGACAAAAGCTCAAACCCATGCGGGCCAAGCAGCAGCTCATAAGACTCCGACGAAAGCAGCTTGCGCACGACCTTCCTCTACTCTCCGCTCTTGAGCTTGCGCGTCGACAGCTCGCGCAGCCGGTCTTGCAGGGCGCGCTCGTCCCTCGGGAACAGCACGACCAGCGACAGCAGCACGCCTCCGCACAGCAGCCACATCAGGTTGGCAATATGAAACGCGCTCACGCGACCCAGCTTGGCCGCCATGCCACCGACGATCCACGCCCCCAGCCCACGCCCGAGGTCGTTGCACAAGTTGAAGAAACTGAACGCCGATCCCCGTCGCTCCGGAGGGTTCACGGCAATCAGCATGGTGTTGACGTTCGGCCCGGTCACCGCCGCCAGCCCGCCCGTCAGAAGACCAATCAGCAACGGTCCGAGCAGGCTCTGCCCTGGCCGTACCGGATACTCAATGAGCAGCGCCATGGGCCCGACCGCCAGCGTCGTCGCCACCGCACACAGCAAGGGCAAGTTGCGACTGTTGCGGTTCATAACTTTTTGCCCAATCAGTCCGCCGACAAAGCCGCCGAAGATCGCCGCCACACCGACCGCCATGACGAGCAGCGTCGCATCCGGCACCGAAAAACCCTTGTCGTGTGCGTAATAGTCGTTGAGGTAGACGAAGAACACACCCCACGGCACCGTCCCTGGCAGCGCTTGCAGCAAGATGAGCAGGTTGGTTCGCACCGCAAACAGCTTCGGCAGATCGCGTAGGTGGAAGCGCTCCTCATAGACCTGGCCCGAGTCGATGAGCGCGCGCAGACCTTCCTCGTGCTGACCGCGCCGAGGCTCACGAGCCCACAGCGCAAACACCACGCTAAGCAAAAGGCCCGGAACCGCGACGACGAAGAACGGCATTCGCCAGCCCAGAGCCGGCCCGAGCAGCCCCGACAGCGTCTGCCCGATGCCAATCCCCAGACCCTGCGCCAGCCCGAGCGTTGCCGTCGCACTGGCTCGCTTGTGCGGCGGGTAATAGTCCCCGATCAGCGAATAAATGAGCGGAAAGGCGCCGCCGATGCCAATCCCCGTCAGAGCGCGCGCCCACAGCAGCTGATCGTAGTTCTTGGCCAGCCCCGAGCCGAGGCAGGCCAGCTGCCCAATCACCGTCACAATCGTCAGCAGCCACTTGCGCGACAGCTTGGCGGTAAGGTCGCCCCGGTCGGTCAGGTAGCCCACCGCCAGCGTCAGCACTCCGCCGAGCATCCAGAACAACAGGTTCACGTCGGCACCGAGCTGCTGATCGATCTGCGCCCGCGTGAAGCCAAACTCGGTACCAATCGCCGTCAGGTTCGGCGCCAGCAAGTTCTGATCGGCAAACAGCAGCCCGACGATCAGCACGAACAGGATCTGCGTCGTCACCGTCCGGAGCCAATTGTTTTCAGCCGCTCCGACAGGCCGCTCGGTAGGGCCACGCTCTGGCGCTGGGGGTCCGCCGCTGTCCGTCATCCTTTGCACGCTATCACCAAAAGCGGGGCTGCCGAGTGAGAGATTGACCCCTGCCAGCCGGTGCCGCATCACGTACACTGGGCAGATCCCAAACCGACGACTTCCCGTTGCTAGGCCTCGGTCACACCGGGGCAGGAGCCGCAGGACGGCCCTCGGAAGGCAGAGTCAAAGGAGCTCCACCTTGAAACCGTCCGCCCTGTTTCGCCACAGTCTGCTGTGGCTTGCTAGTAGCTTGCTCGGATGTCTGCATTTTCAGCCTCTCGATCGACCACTCAGCGACGATATGAACGAGCGATCAGCCGCAATCGACCGCGCCCAACATGGCACGATGTCACGCCGCGATGAGCTGGTGATCACCAAGATTCTCCTCGCCACCCACGGCGAGGAACTGAGCCGACTGAAGAGTCTCATCGATCGCGGTCCCGACGGAGCCACCCTGCATCGTTTGATCTATCGCGATATCTCCGACGACGTGCTTCGCCAAGCGATCCTCGCCCACTTCTCCCGCGAGTCACGCAGCGAGCAGCCGCCCCCCTCGCATGCGCCCCGCGACAAAGTGCGCGTGCTCTCGGACATCGATGACACCCTGATGCGCTCTCTGTGCGACGAGCGCTATCAAAGCAAGACGCTGATTCCGGGGGTGCTCGAGTTCTATCGCGCGCTGTCGCTCGGCCCCCGCGCTCACGACCTCGACTCTCAGCTCCCCGGTGAGGTGACGTTCCTGTCGGCCCGACCGCGCGAGCTTGCCAGCTTCAGCTACGCCTCGCTGCTCAATCCGCTGCTCACTGCGCACGCCACCATCATCGCCAGCTACAGCTTGCTACCGACGCCAAGAGCCTACGCCGGCATCGGCAACGTCCATGAAGTGCAAGCGTTTGCCAAGTTCCGCAACTTTGTGCAGTACGCGACGCTGTATCCGGAATCCGACTACGTCTTTGTCGGTGACAGCGGCCAAGGTGACATGCTCAGTGGTGAGCTGATGCTCTATCACCAGCCCGAGCGACTCCGCGGAGTCTTCATCCACCAGATCATCACCGACGGGGTTCACGGCGTGCTCTGTCCCTATCCGCGCAGCTCCAAGGATCTCGATCGTGGCCTCAGCAAGCTGGTGTTCTTCGACACCTACGTCGGCGCAGCGGTTCAAGCTCAGGAGTGGGGACTGATCAGTGAAGAGTCGCTCTTTCTCGTCGCCAAAGGTGCTATCGAAACGATCAATCGGAGCGGCGCTGAAATCGTGAGTCCCAAGCACCGCAGCCTTGTCATGGGTCAGTTCCGCCGCGATCTCCGTCGCGCTCAGGAGATCTTGGACAACCACCCCATGGAAAGCCACCGTGAGCGACTCCCCGAGCTGCTCTTCGGCGAGCCGCCGTGCGAAAGGCTGGTCCAGCCCGTTCCGCTGGCCCATCTCAGCTGAGCGCACATCCCAGCCACGACGACGCGACGTTTCGTGATATGGCTTCAGCCCGTGAACGAAGCAGCACTCCAGGAACTCCTATCGCAGGTGGCGGCAGGCAAGCTTGCAGTACCGACGGCGATGGCCCGGCTGGTCAAGCTTCCCTTTGCCGACCTCGGCTTTGCGCGCGTCGACCACCACCGCAGCCTGCGCGCCGGCTTCCCCGAGGTGGTGTTCTGTCAGGGCAAGCGGCCCGAGCATGTGGTCGCGATCTTCGAGGAGCTGCTCTCGCATGGCAGCGCGGCGCTCGGCACCCGAGCCAGCCTCGAACACGCCGAGGCGGTGCAGCGTGCCATGCCCGAGGTCCACTACGACGCCAGCGCCCGCTTGCTGCTCTCGCCGCGTTCACCGACGATCGAGCCACGGCTGGGTCCGGTGCTGGTGGTGTGTGCTGGTACTTCCGATCTTCCCGTCGCAGATGAGGCCGCGCTGACCGCTGAGTTTCTCGGCTGCCAGGTCGAGCGGCTCGCCGATGTCGGTGTCGCGGGCATTCATCGCTTGCTCGCCGCCGAGGAGAAACTTCGATCGGCGCGCATCATCGTCGCCGTGGCGGGAATGGAAGGTGCGCTGCCATCGGCTGTGGCTGGCCTCTCGGGTCGCCCGGTGATCGCCGTCCCAACGTCGGTGGGCTATGGAGCCAGCTTTTCGGGTTTGGCGGCGCTGCTCGGTATGCTCTCGTCGTGCGCCTCGGGCGTCACGGTAGTGAACATCGACAACGGCTTCGGGGCCGGCTACGCGGCAGCCATGACCCTGCGCTCAGCGACGATTCCAGCCAGTATTTCAGCCGGAGCGAAGTGATCCATGACTCAGGAAGCGAAGGCGCTGCACGGCACGACCCTTTATCTCGACTGCGCGACGGGACTTGCCGGTGACATGACCCTCGCGGCGCTGCTAGATCTTGGCGTCCCGGAGTCTTTTGTCCGCGAGCAGTTGGCCGTGCTGCCGCTGTCGAACTGGGAGCTGCGGGTCAGTCAGGTCCTCCGCAGCGGACTGGTGGGCAAGAAAGTGGATGTCGTCGACCTCGGCGAACCGCTCGCTGCCCCGCTCACCCACGAACACCGTCACGAACATCAGCACGCGCATCATCACGAACCCGATCATGCGCACCATCACGAGCACGACGAGCATCACCACGATCTCCCGTCTGATGACGAAGATCACCACGACCATTTGCCGATCCAGCACGCTCATCACGATCACCCGCACACTCACTACGCGGAGATCCGCCGGATGATTGTCGGGTCACCGCTGCTGTCCGACGTGAAGGCGCGAGCACTGCGGATGTTTGACCGGCTCGCCGAGGTCGAAGCAGCGCTCCACGGGGTCACCGTGCCCAAGGTGATGTTTCACGAGGTGGGAGCCCTCGATTCGATCGTCGATATCGTCGGAGTCGCCGCGGCGCTCGGCTGGCTGGCGCCACGTCGAGTCGTTTGCCGCACCATTCCACTCGGAAGTGGCCGCGTCCGCACCGCCCATGGACTGCTGCCGGTGCCCACGCCAGCGACGACAGCCCTGCTCACCGGTGCGCAGGTCGAAGCCGGTGATCTCCTGGGCGAGCTGACCACGCCGACCGGAGCCCTGATCGTTGCCACCCACGTCGAGAGCTATGGCCCGCTGCCCAGCATGCGCATCGTCGCCACCGGACACGGCGCCGGCACCCGCGAGCTACCCGATCGTCCCAACATCCTACGCATCTTCGCCGGTCATGAATCAAGCATCACAACACAACCCAGCGACGAAGAAACGCAGTGGGAGCTGGCGGCCAACATCGACGACATGAATCCGCAGATCTTGCCGCCGCTGCTGGAGTCGCTGCTCTCCCTCGGGGCCCGCGATGCCTGGCTGACGCCGGTGATCATGAAGAAGGGTCGACCGGGAACCATGCTCCAAGTGCTGACCGACGATGACAAGCGCGACGCGATCGTCCGCCTGATCCTCACCGAGACAACCACCCTGGGTCTGCGCTGTCATCGAGTAAGTCGGACGATGCTCGACCGCGAAATTGTGACGATCGAGACGACTTATGGACCGGTTTTGGTCAAGCTGGGCCGTGATCCAAATACCAAGAAGATCCTCAATCTGGCCCCAGAGTTTGAGTCGGTGAGAGCCGTCGCCCAAAAACGCGCGGTTCCGACCAAACAGGTGTATGCCGCCACCCTCGCTGCGGCAGCTAAGCTTCTCGACGCTACAGACTAATGATTACGACCCCGCGATCGCCACTCGGTACGTCGCGTTCGTCACGATCTTCGTCTCTGCTGTCGCGTCGCGGCGGGTACTCGTGAATCGGCATCAGCGGCTGTTGTTCGCGTCGCCGCTGCTCTTCTTCCCGCTTGCGAATTTGTTCGATGATCCAGGGCTCCAGCATCGCCCACTTCTTTCATTTTCCGTGGCTGTTGATACCAGTTTGAGTCGAGCGTGGTGATGCCGTCAAGGCTCGCGCCACCTACATCCAAGATCTATCGACGCGACGGGCCATTTGACATGCCAAAGGTAGACAAGTACGCTCCCTGCCCTCGCCACCACCATGTCCGGCGCACCCGTTGAGATCATAGCTTTACGAAAAGCATTCGCCTTCGGCGGCCGTCCGATCGAAGTGCTCAAAGGAATTGATCTGTCGATCAAGGCCGGCGAGATGGTTGCGGTCGTTGGTGCCTCGGGAGCGGGCAAGTCGACGTTCCTCCACGTTCTCGGAACATTGGATGTCGCGTCCTCTGGCAAAGTCGTCATTGATGGCGCAGACGTGACGGCGCTTGGCCCGACGGAGCTAGCCGCCTTCCGCAACCACACCATCGGCTTTGTCTTCCAGTTTCATCACCTGCTCCCGGAGTTTTCTGCCGTCGAAAACGCCGCGATGCCGGGGCTGATTGCAGGTCTTGTGCGCAGCGTCGCCGAGAAGCGAGCCACCGAGCTGCTAAGGCGCGTCGGCCTCGGGCATCGCCTACAGCACCGACCTGGCGAGCTGTCCGGTGGTGAGCAGCAGCGGGTGGCACTTGCACGAGCCCTGGTGATGGAGCCAAGGCTTCTTCTGGCGGACGAACCGACGGGAAACCTCGATGCCCGGACCGGCGCAGCGATTCATGAGCTAGTGGTCGAACTAAATCGCGAGCGTGGTATGACGATGATTGTCGTCACCCACAATGAAGACCTGGCCGCCCGCATGCCTCGCCGTCTGCACATGGCCGATGGCCGCATCCTTACCGACGATGAATCCCACCGCAGCGCCGCCGCACAGGAAGGTGCAGTTTGAAGCAATCGTTCTGGCTACTTCTGGCGTGCTGGCTCGGCGTGACGCTATCGGGGAGCACTGCACTCGCCGACGCTGACATTCCGATCGGTCGACGCGTCGAGAAGATTGGCTTTCGGGGCAACGTCAAGGTCGAAGCCGCCGCGATGCAGCGTGCCCTCTCCGCCGAGGAGCGATTTGGCAAGAAGCCGGCTGAAGAAGGTCAGCCGCTCAAGCTGGAGACGATTCAGGAAGACCTGAAGACGCTGTGGAAGATGCGCTCGTTCGACGACGTGCGGATCGAATGGGAAGAGGGCGACTCGGGCGGAATTTTGCTGAGCTACGTCGTCCGCGAGAAGCGCTCGGTCCGCAAGATCTACGTCTCGGGCAACAGCGAAGTCGGCCTCGACAAGATCAACGAAGTCCTCGACCTCAAGAAGGACACGATCTTCGACCCGGCCAAGATCAAGCGCAACGTCGAGAAGATCCACGACCTCTACGTCGAGAAGGGCTACTACCTCGCCGATGTGAAGTCGGACATCAAGATTCACTCGCCGACGCAGCTCGATGTCTACTTCATCGTCGACGAGCACGCCAAGGTCGAGGTCCGCAAGATTACCTTCCTCGGCAACCGTAACGCGACCGACGACGAGCTGCACTCGGTGATGGGGACGCAGGAAGGCAACTGGCTGTCGTTTCTGACCTCCGCCGGTACCTATCGCGAGGACGCCTTCGAGCGCGATGTGCTGCTGCTGACGGCGTTCTATTACGACAAGGGCTACGTGACGGTGAAGATTGGCAAGCCTACCGTCGAGATGTCGCCCGATAAGCGCTTCCTCTACATCTCGATTCCGATCGAGGAGGGCGAGGTCTACAAGCTCGGCAAGCTGGACTTCCAGGGCGAGCTTTTGCTGACGAAGGAAGAGATGCTGGCGGGACTCAAGGTCAAGCCGGGCGAGCAGTTTAACCGCTCGAAGCTGGGCCTCGACATCCAGAACATCAACAACTTCTACAAGAACCGTGGCTACGCCAACGTCAACGTCACGCCGCTGACGCAGATTGATGCTGACAAGCGAATCGTCGACCTGACCTTCGACCTTCAGCAAGGCAAGAAGGTCTACTTCGAGCGCATCAACATCCGCGGCAACACCAAGACCCGCGACAAGGTCATCCGTCGCGAGCTCAAGATCGTCGAAGGTGAGCTGTACGCCGAGTCGCTGGTGGAGTTCTCGAAGAACCGGGTGCAAGCGCTGGGCTTCTTCGAGAAGGTCGAGATCTCGACCAAGCGCGGCACCACCGATGAGCGAATCGAAGTCAACATCGAGGTCACCGAGCGCCCGACCGGAACCTTCCAGATCGGCGCCGGCTTCTCCTCGATTGAGAACTTCATTGCCCAAGCCCAGATCGCCCAGAACAACCTGTTTGGGCGAGGTACGACGCTGCGACTGTCAGCGCAAGTGTCGTCGCTGCGGCAGCTGTTCTCAGTCAACTACATCGACCCGTACTTCCTCGACACCAACGTCACGTTCTCGTTCTCGGGCTATAACCAGCTGCTCTATTACCCAAACTTCAACCGCACCACGCGCGGTGGAGACCTGACCTGGGGTTATCTGTTCACGGACTATCTACGGCTCCTTGGCACGTACAAACTGGAGTGGGTCTCGATCGGCCAGAACACCCAGGGCATGCAGATTTCGGGCTTCGGGCAGGTGCAGTCGATTGCCGGTGGCACGCTGGCGAACCTCTACCGTCGTGGCTGGACCTCGGCGGTGCGGCTGTGGGCGCAGTACGACTCGCGCAACGACCGTATGTTCCCGACCAAGGGCATGTTCCACCTGCTGTCACTCGAGGTCGCGGATCGCTACGTCGCGTCGGAAATCGACTACGTCCGAATCTCTGGCTATGCCCGCTTCTATCGGCCCATTTGGGGTCCGTTCATCTTCCGTCTCAACGCCGAGAGTGGCCTTATCTTCTCGCGTCGCGCCGAGGGCGTTCCCATCTACGAGCGCTACTTCCTCGGTGGCATCCAGAGCATCCGCGGCTTTCGCCTGTTCTCGCTGGGACCGCGGATTCAGATTCAGAGCGCGCTCGAGCCGGGCTCCTATTTGATTCCGTTCAGCGTCGGCGCCAACTGGCAGGTCATCCTGAACAGCGAGATCGAATTCATGATCATCCCAGCCGTCCAGATCAAAGGCGTGGTGTTCTTCGATATGGGCAACGGCTATAACCTCGAAGCGAAGTACTGCACCAGTGCGGCGGCCACGTCGGCCCTGCCAGAGGTGTTTAACCCGTGCAGCAACTACCCGACCTTCCAGAACCTGCGCTACTCGGTGGGCTTCGGCTTCCGCTGGTTCTCGCCGATTGGACCGCTCCGCTTCGAGTGGGGCATCCCGCTGAACAAGCAGGTTGGCGAGGATCCGCTGGTCTTTGAATTCACCATCGGTAACTTCTTCTAAGCAATGCGGGAGTCGCCGCTGTGCGGGCCGATTCCGTCCACCTTTTCACCCACACCGAACAGGAGTTTTACGAGATGTTGAATCGAACAGTGCGATGGACCATGAGCATGGGCGTGGCACTCTCTGTGATGCTGTCGGCTGCCACAGCGCAGGCTCAGCAGAAGATCGCCATCGTCGATATCCGCCGCGCCATCGAAGAGAGCAATGACGGCAAGGCGAGCATCGGCGGACTCAAGGTCGAAGCGGATCGGAAGCAGAAGGAGCTTCTGAGCAAGCAAGACGAACTCAAGAAGATGGAAGAGGAGTTCCTCAAGCAGCAGTCGGTGCTCCAGCCGGCGGCGGCGCAGAAGAAGCGCGAGGAGCTTCAGCAGAAGGTGATGCAGCTTCAGGATGCGCTCCAGCGCGCCCAGCAAGACATTGGCCAGAAGGAAGCAAAGGTGCTTCAGCCGCTCCAGGACAAGGTGCTGCGGGCGATCGACGGCATCGCCAAGCGTGACAGCTTTGCGCTGGTCCTGCGCAGCGATGTCGTGCTGTGGCCGCAGCAGAGCGCGATGGACATCACCAACGAAGTGATCCGCAAGGTCAACGAGATGAAGTCGACCGGAGCGGCCTCCCCTGGTACAACACCGGCAGCCGGCGGCGGGAGCAAGTAGTCGTGAGCGAGGAGCCCGCCCTGCCGCTGGATGTGACGGCGATCATGCGGCTGCTGCCGCACCGCTATCCATTTCTTCTCGTCGATCGCGTCGTGGAGTTTGCTGGCGAGACCTGTCGCGCCATCAAAAATGTGACCATCAACGAGCCATTCTTCGTCGGACACTTCCCAGGTCACCCGGTCATGCCGGGAGTCTTGATTCTGGAGGCGATGGCGCAGACGGCGGCGGTGCATGCGTGCCTCAAACTGGGCAAGCAGGCGGGCGAGCAGGCTTTCTATCTGGTCAGCATGGACAAGGCACGTTTCCGCAAGCCAGTGGTGCCAGGCGACCAGCTGGTGATGACGACGTCGCTTTTGCGGGGGCGAGGCCGGATTTGGAAGTTCCGCGGCGAGGTGCATGTCGCTGGACAGCTCGTCTCGGAAGCCGAGTTTATGGCCACGTTACCGTCGGCGCTCTCTCAAGAAGCCCAGGCTGGGACGGATTCCGAAGGCTAGGCCGGAGCTGCCCGCAGGATCTCGGCCTGGACCTGCTTTGCTACTCTGCCAAGAAGGCTGGTCATGATGCGCCACTCGCTTCTGTTTCTCGCGGTGCTGGGTCTGTCCGGCTGCAATCCTCGCAAGCCGCTGCCCGTGTCTCGGGACCTCGGGCCGGCGGTGCAGGTCATTGATGTCGCCGCCAAGCCCCAAGCAGGTCCAGCAGAGAGCCCGCAGTCACCGCCGCTCCTCGAGACCGAGCCCAACGACTATCGTGAGCATGCTCAGCGGCTCGATCCCCTGAAGGCGCTACACGGGTCGCTGCTGCCACCGACGACAAGTGGGGCAGGCAAAGGTGATGATGACTATTTTCTGTTGCCCGCGCAGCCGACGGCCCAGACGCTGCGGATCGAACTCAGCGGCGCGCCCGATCTAAGCCTGGAGCTGCTCCAAGAGAGCGGCATGCCCCTCGGGAACATCAACGATCGCGGCATCGGGGAAGGCGAACGGCTGTGGGGTCTGACGCTGCGGGCCGGTCAACCGCTCTATCTGCGAGTGCGCGGCCTGCTGCGGGCCGAAGCGGCACATCAACCGACGCTCGGCGCCTATCAGCTCTCGGTCACCGCGAGTCCGGCGTCTCCTGACAGTGAAGCCGAGCCCAACGACACCTGGGCGCAAGCGACGCCGGTCCTCGGCAACGATGCTTCGGGCGTGCTGTCGACGCGCCGTGACGAGGATTACTTCGTGCTGCCACTGCCTGCCGCGCCTGGTCGTCGCGCTCCAGCCGGCGGCAGCGAAGGACTGCGCGAGGCTGCAATTCTCCGCATCGAGCTAAGTTCACCGTCGGTACTGCCTGCGCTACGCGTCCTTGTGGAACCAGCCGCTGGCATCGGTGCCGACGCCACTGCCAGCCTACAGACCCTCGTCGACGTCGCCGCCAGCAAGGGCAAAGAGGAGCTGCGGCTGCGCAACCTCCCGCTCCCCGCCGGCAGTGGCCGAGTGTTCGTCGCGGTCCGCAGCGCTGGATTTCAGCGTCCGCCCGGAGAAACCCGCTATCACCTGCGAGTGCTCGTCGAGCCAGCATTGGAAGGTGCGGAGAGCGAACCGAATGAAGACTGCCAGCGCGAAGCCAGTCCGCTCACTTTGTCGTCGGGTAGCGCTGAGATCGCCGGCTTTTTGTGGCCCGGTGATGTCGACTGTTTCCGCGTCACCGCCCCCGGCCCGCAGGCCACCACCTACCAAGCGAAGCTCATCCTCCCAGGCAGCGACTGCAACGCCAGGATCGAGGTGGTGCGCCCAGACGGCAAGAGCGAACACCACAAGGGCCGCAGCGACAAGAGCGAGACCACAAAGTCCAGCGACGGAAAGCCACCGGAAATTAACCAGACCAGCACCGGCGATCTGATCCTTCGCGTCAGCAGCCGCGACCGTCGCACCTGCTTTGACGCGCCCTATCGTCTGAGCGTCGTCGCCAAAGAGCCTGTCGACGGAGCCAAACCGTGACTCGCGGCTGGCTGCTGCTGGCGCTCGGAATTGGGGCCTGCGGGACGACGAGCAGCCCGCCAAAACAGGCGCTGCACAGCTTTCTGCAAGCCAGCGCACGCGGCAACATCGACGCAGCCTACCAGCGACTGAGCCCGTCGTTCCGTCAGCGCTGCGACAAGGCCTGTTTTGGGCGCCTGCTCGAAGCCCAGCCAGGTCAGAGCCAGAAGCTTCTCGACGAGCTGAGCTCCGCCGAACCCAGCATTATCTACTCCGCTGAGGCCAAGCTGGCCAGTGGGATGGTGCTTCGCCTCGAGCAAGAACCGACGGAACCAAGCGAATCGAAGCCCCGTCGCGGTGCCCCGCCAACCTTCATGTTTGAGAGCAACCCGCTCGATTTTTACCCCCAGGATACGCCGGCGCGGACGCTGCGCTCGTTTGCTCGAGCCTTTGCGGCCAAGCGCTATGACGTCCTGCAGCGCTTCGTCCCCAAGTCCTTTCAAGACACGCTCACCGCCGACGCGCTTCGCGAGCGGTTTGCCCGTGAGCCGAAGCTGGCCGCCCAGGTGGAGGCGCTGCAACGGCACCTCGACGAGCCGGTCACGGTCGAGGGCAACATGGCCCGGCTGCCGCTCGGCCCCGAGCAAGAAGCGATCTTGCTGCTCGAGGATGGACGGTGGCGCGTCCAAAGGCTTGAGTAACCGCCCGATCAGGCAATCCATGACATCCAGCGACGAACCAATTCCTCTCGTATTTCGCTATGGCCTCCACCGTGTCCGTGACGCCGTCCGCGTGCTGCCACAAGCCGCCTGGTCCGTCGAGAGCTATCCCGCGCTGTGCGGCGGCGGCGACTACGAGCTAGTCCTCGACGTCGAGCGTCTCAACATCGACGCGGCCAGCTTTCGCCAAATGGAAGAAGCCGCACGGGCCGCTGGCGATGAGGTCGAGCCAGGGGTGAGGCGGCTGATCCTCGACACGATTCACCAGCGCGGCAAGATGCACAATCCGGTCACCGGCTCTGGCGGAATGCTCCTCGGGCGGGTCCGTCACGTCGGCGCCAAGCTGCCCGAGCCGCATCGATCGCTGCAAGTCGGCGAGCGGCTGGCAACCTTGGTGTCCCTGTCGCTGACGCCGCTACATCTCGAGCGCATCCTCGGCGTGAACCTGCATGCTCATCAGGTCAGCGTCGTCGGGACGGCGATCCTGTTTGACTCCGGGTCATGGGCGCGGTTGCCTCCTGGCTTGCCAGAGTCGGTGGCGCTCTCAGCACTTGACGTGGCGGGAGCGGCGCCGCAGGTGACACGAATGTGTCACGATGACCGGCCAGGCAAAAAGGTCGGTCGGGTCCTGGTCCTCGGTGCCGGTGGCAAATCGGGACTGCTGGTCGGGGCCGCCGCCCGTCGCGCTGGCGCTCAAGTCGTGGTGGGCGTCGAGAGCTTTGGCGCCGCTGCGGGCGATGCCGAGTCACTGGGAATCTATGATCGCATCCTCCGCGCCGACGCTGCCGATGCGTTGGCGATCGCCGGTCTCGCTTGTACGGACGGTGAATACGACCTCGTGGTGAGCTGCGTCAGCGCCCCCCGCGCCGAGATGGCCGCCATCATGTGCTGCCGCCAGGGCGGCACGGTCTACTTCTTCTCGATGGCCACCAGCTTCACAGCGGCCGCCCTCGGCGCCGAAGGCATCAGCCGAGACATCGACATGCTGATCGGCAACGGCTACTGCACCGGCCACGCCGATGAAACCCTTCAGCTACTCGCCGAGCACGCACCACTACGCGAGTTATTTGTCCGTCGCTATTCCTGACGGGGTTGCGCCCCGAGGCGGTGCACCATCTCGACTAGTGCTTCGACGTGCGCGGGCGGAATCTCCGGCGTCAGGCCATGTCCGAGGTTAAAGATGTAGCGACGACGCGGCGCAGCGTCGAGAACCTGCTTCACCCGCGCTTCGAGCTGCGAAAGCGGCCCGAGGAGCAGCAGCGGCTCGAGGTTGCCCTGTAGACCCTGCTGCGACGACAGCATCTGCTTGGCCATTGACAGCGGCTGTCGCCAGTCGACGGAGATCACATCGGCAGAGAGCTTCCCGACCTGCGGCAGCAGCGACAGGCCCCCGAGCGGAAAATAGATCAGCGGTACACCCAGCGGACGCAGCTCCGTCAGCACCTTCTCGACATAGGGCGCGCCAAAGACCGCGTAGTCCTCCGCCGACAAGATCCCCACCCACGAATCGAACAGTTGCAGCGCCTGAGCCCCCGCCTGCGCCTGCCCCGTCAGATGGGCGATCAGCGAGTCCGTGAGCTTGCCAAGCAGTCGATGCGCCAGCTCCGGCTCGGCATAGAGCAGCCGCTTGCTGCGCAGGAAGCTCTTGCCCGTCTGTCCCTCGACGGCATAGGTGAGCAGCGTAAACGGCGCGCCCGCAAAGCCAATCAGCGGCACCACATTGTGCAGCTCTCGCCGTAGCAGGCGAATCGTCTGGAGCACCTCGGGGAGCACGTCGGGGGTCAGCACGCGCAGCGCCTCGATCGCCGCCGCATCAGCCAGTGGTGACAGCCGCGGCCCCTCGTCGGTGAAGGTCAGCGGAATACCCATCGCCCGCAGTGGCAACAAGATGTCCGAAAACAGGATCGCCGCATCGACACCCAGTCGGTGAACCGGCTGCAAGGTCACTTCGACCGCCAGCTCGGGGGTGGTACACAGCGTCAGAAAGTCGCCAGCTTTCCGTCGGGTCGCCTGATACTCCGGCAGGTAGCGTCCCGCCTGTCGCATCAGCCAGATCGGAACGGTGTCGACCGCCTCGCCGGCGCAGGCAGCCAGGAAGCGGTTGTTGCGGGTCACAGCTTGCACGCTCATCGCCCGGCATTATCGAAGAGAGCCGCTCTGGACGCCGCAGAAATTGTCGGAAATCTCGACCCGTCCGTCGGCAGCAAAAACAAACGTCCAGCGCCCGCTCGCCAAGCCCTTGATTTCGCTGGCTTTTCCGCCGCACAAAGCCCGACAGCCACCGACAGAAAAACACGAAAAATTACAATCTGGTGACAATCGTGACCCGACGCTGCCGCAAAAGTACCGGCATGGCGAGCCTGGCGCTCGTAGGTGGATAAAACATGTCGGTTCTCACCAGCTTTTTTGCAACGTCTCTGGCTGCGTACGACCAGATCCTGATCGCTGCCTACTTGCTCGTCTTCGTCGGGCTGGCGGTCTACGGGTTCCATCGCTCACAGCTTGTCTATCTGTACTATCGCTACCGGGATCAGCGTCCCGAGCCGCTCGACCGGCTGCGCGACCTGCCCAAGGTGACGGTGCAGCTGCCGCTGTTCAACGAGATGTACGTGGCGCAGCGCCTGCTCGATGCGGTGGCCAAGATTCGCTATCCGCGCGACCGCTTCGAGATCCAGGTCCTCGACGACAGCACCGACGAAACCCAGGAGCTGTGCAAGCGCAAGGTCGAGGAAATCGCCGCCCAGGGCATCCAAATCAGCTACGTCCACCGCATCGACCGCACAGGCTTTAAGGCTGGCGCGCTCGAGAACGGCCTGAAGACCGCCAAGGGAGAGTTCCTGCTGGTGTTCGACGCCGACTTCCTCCCCGAGCCCGACGTGCTCGAGCGGACGATTCACTTCTTCTCCGACCCCAAAATTGCGATGGTGCAGGTCCGCTGGGATCACTTGAACCGCGACTACTCCGCGCTCACCGAGGTCCAGGCGCTCATGCTCGACGGTCACTTTGTGATCGAGCACACGGCGCGTCACCGCTCGGGCCGCTTCTTTAACTTCAACGGCACCGGCGGCATCTGGCGACGGTCGGCGATCAGCGACGCTGGCGGCTGGCAGCACGACACCCTCACCGAGGACATGGACCTGTCGTACCGAGCGCAGCTGCGCGGCTGGCGCTTTGTCTATCTCCCCGACGTCGTCTCTCCGGCCGAGCTTCCCGTCGAGATGAATAGCTTCAAGAGCCAGCAGTTCCGCTGGGCCAAGGGCTCGATCCAAGTCGCCAAGAAGCTGCTGCCGACCATCCTGCGCTCGAACGCGCCGTTTGCGGTCAAGACCGAGGCGTTTTTCCACCTGACCAACAACTTCGCCTACCCGCTGCTGCTCCTTTTGTCGCTGCTGCTTTTGCCGAACCTACTGGTGCGGACAACCCACGGTCTGCGCGAGGTGTTGCTCATCGACCTGCCGCTGTTCTTCGGAACCACGCTGTCGGTGGCGGCCTTCTACATCACCAGCCAGCGCGAAATTGACCGGGGCGGCTGGCTGCGCACCATCAAGCGTCTGCCCCTGATGATGTCGCTCGGTATCGGCCTGTGCATCAACCAGACCCGCGCCGTCCTCGAGGCCTTGATGCAGCGTGAGTCGGGCGAGTTCGTGCGCACTCCCAAGCACGGAGTCGTCGCCAAGATCGAAGCCTGGCGGACCAAGAAGTACCGCGCCGACAAGACCATCGTCCCCGCGCTCGAGGTCGGCTTTGCTGCGTACTTTGCGCTGGCGATTGTCCTGGCGATGAAGAACGGTCACTGGATGTCGTTGCCGTTTTTGCTGCTGTTCTTCCTCGGCTACGCCTACGTCGGGCTGCTCAGCCTCATGCAGACTCGGTAGACTCGGCGGCACAGTCCGCCATCCCTCTTGACCTGCTCAGTCGGTCGCGCCACGCTTCCTGACATGAAGTTGCTTGTCCTTGCAGCAGGTTACGCCACGCGCTTACGACCACTCACCGACAACCAAGCCAAGCCGCTGCTGCCCGTCGCTGGTCGACCGATGCTCGAGCACGTCCTCGACAAGTTTGCGGCCTGCCCCGAGATCGACGCCATTTACATCGTTACCAACCACCGCTTCGCTGGAAACTTCAGCCGCTGGGCCGAGGAACACGGCGGACAATTTGCCGGCAAGCCGCTCCACATCGTCGACGATGGCACTACCAGCAACGAGGATCGACTCGGCGCCATCGGCGACATCGGCTACGTCCTGCGCAGCTACGCCATCGACGACGACTTGGTGGTGGTGGCCGGTGACAACCTGTTCTCCGGCACCCTCGAGGAGTTCGTCGCGACCGCCAAAAGACGCGGCGTGCTCGTCGGTGTCTACGATGTCGGCGACCTGGAACAGATCCGCAAATACAACAACCTTGGGCTCGATGAGGAAGGCCGCATCACATTCTTCGAGGAAAAGCCGACCCAGCCCATCAGCACCGTCACCGCGATTGCCCTGTACCACTATCCACGGGCGGTGCTTCCGTGGCTCCACCGCTATCTTGCCGAGGGAAAAAATCCCGATCAGCCGGGTCGCCTCGTCGAGTGGCTCTATCCGCAGCTGCCTTGTTACACCTTCCGCATCTCAGGAATCTGGCTCGACATCGGCAGCCGAGAGACCTACGACGAAGCGCAGCGGCTTTTTCAAGCGACCTGAGAGGTTCCTCCCTATGACGTTTCCGCGACTGATTCCTAGCGTTCTGTGTTCGCTGCTCTCGCTTTTGGGCTGTGCCAGCGTCGCTGACGGTCCCCAGACGATGCCCGATCTAGCCCAGCCGCCGAAGCTGGGGCTGGTTCGCATTGGCAGTTCGTCGGTGACCTCAGGGGTTGATACCTTTGAACAGTCGATGGCGCTGGCGCTGTTTTTCGACCCCCATAACGCCAGTGCCGTCTGCACGCGCAGTCTGGCCGGGGCCTGCGTCACCTATCGCTGTGGCTCGCTCACCGGCCTGCCGTCGGCTGGCAACATCACGATCAAGGGCGGCGGCGAAGAAGTCGTGCTTCAGCCGAGTCAGGGCGGCTCCTACCCCGAGTACCGCAACACGGCGGCCTTGGTCTTCCAGCGAGGTCAGATTCTGGCGACGAGCGCCGTCGGCAAAGAAGTCCCGGCCTGGCAGACGCCGGTGACGATGCCGAGCTATGTCTTCACGCTGCAGACGCCGAGTCCGGCTCGTATCGACCTGACTTGGGTGCTGCGCAAGAAACAGGATCTCGCGCTGACTTGGACGCCGCTGCCGACGGACAGCTCCGTGCGCGTCGAGCTTTCGCAAGACCTTGGCACCAGTCAGGGCACGCTCGTCGAGTGTACCTTCGATGGCAGCACGGGCACCGGCACAGTTCCGTCGAGTGTTTTGTCGCAGCTCCAGACGACGCAGGGAATCAGTCACGCCGTCGGCATCTTGATTGGGCCAGGTACCGAGACGCGGCTTCAGCCGACAGGTTGGGATGTGAGCGTGATCAGCATCGGCGTGGGCCGGACCGGAGTCGCAACCATCTCAGAGTGAGCGAATACGAGCGAGGGACCTAGATGCGCGCGAAGGCGTCGTCGGAAATCTCGACCGGGCTCTTGTCCTCGCGAGCAAGGATGTCGGCCTTATCGAGGACGCCGGGCAGGACGTTGCGGGCAAAATACTGCGCCGAGTACCGCTTACCGACGTAGAAGGCCTGATCGGGATGGCCCTCGGCGATGTCCGCTAGCTTCTGGTCGGCAATCACTGCCTGGTCGAGCAGCAGCCAGCCAATCGTGTTCTCGGCCATCATCTCTAGGAAGCGATTGGCGACGAGTGGCACCAAGTCGAGTTGCCCGCCGTAGAACCAAGAGAGCAGCCGCATCGTCGTGCCTTGCAGAGCCAGCGTCGCCTCGCCGAGCAGCTTGACCTCCGCGCCAAGCTTAGGATGTTCGCTGTTGGCCGTGACGAAGTTCTGCACGTCGGTCAGGTACGCCTGCAAGTTGGCGCCGCCCGCCATCCCGAGCTTGCGACCGACGAGATCCATGGCCTGGATGTGGTTGGTGCCCTCGTAAATGGAAAAGATCTTGGCGTCGCGACAGTACTGCTCGATGCCGTAGTCCGAGGTGTAACCGACGCCGCCCATCGTCTGGATCGCCGTCTCACAAACTCGGAACGACTGGTCGCTGCCGTACGCTTTGACCAGCGGCGTCAGAAGCTCGACCTGCCCGAGGTGGTAACTGGCTTTGCCGTCGCCGCCACCGTGCTTCTCCACCGTCGCGCGATCGTTGTGGAAGGCCAGCTTGGCGATCAGTGCCCGCAGACCCTCGACGCGAGACTTCATGTCGAGCAGCATCCGACGCACATCGGGGTGATCGATGATCGGCACGCGCGGCGCCGTCGGGTCCTTAAAGTTACGAATCGAGCTGCCCTGCTTGCGCTCCCGTGCATAGCGCAGTGCGTTAAGGTACGCGGTCGAGGCCACCGCCAGGCTCTGAATGCCGACGCCGATACGGGCAAAGTTCATCAGGATGAACATCTGCTTCATGCCCTGATGCTCACTCGGCGGACCGCCCACCAGCTCGCCGCGACAGGTGCCGTTTTCGCCGAAGTTGAGGACCGCCGTCGACGAGGCGCGAATGCCCATCTTGTGCTCGATACCACCGACGGCGACATCGTTCGGCTCGCCGACGTGGCCCGGCACGCCGATGGTGTACTTGGGCACGATGAACAGCGACAGGCCCTTGGTGCCCGCCGGCGCATTCTCGGTCCGCGCCAGCACCAGATGGATGATGTTCTCCGTCAGATCGTGGTCGCCCGCCGAGATGAACATCTTGGTGCCGGTGATGAGGTAGCTACCGTCTGGCTGCTTGACCGCCCGCGTCCGCGCCGAGCCCACGTCGGAGCCGGCATGCGGCTCAGTCAGACACATCGTCCCGGCCCACTGACCGTCGTACAGGTTCGGCAAAAACAGAGCCTTCTGCGCTGGCGTACCAAACTTCTCGATGACCTCGGCGGCACCGATCGACAGGCCGGGATACATCGCAAACGAGGTGTTGGCGCCGGAGACCAGCTCCTCGACGGCCATGCCGAGCAGCGTCGGTGCGCCCGAGCCGCCCCACTCTGGGCTCAGCGAGACCTGACGCAGCCCCGAGTCGTAGGCGCGCTTCCAGGCCTCTTTGAAACCCTCGGGCGTCTTGACCTGACCGTCGATGAGCCGGCAGCCCTCAGCGTCACCGCTCGCATTGAGGGGACCGACCACGGTGGTCGCGAACTGATACGCCTCGTCGAGCACCATGTCCACGCCGCTCTCGTCGAAAGTTCCGACAAACGGCGCGCTCTTGAGCAGCTCACCGAGTCCGCACTGCTCGAAGAGTACGAACTGAAGCTCTCGCAGGTCCGCAAGATAATGGTTTTGTCCTTGTGCCATGGTCGTTCCTTCCGCGCTGGATACTGATACTATCTAGTCAGATACCTTCACTATCCAATTGCCGCACCGCGTTGTCAATCGTCCGACTGGCAAACACCCATAACTAAGATGCTCGTGCCATGACCAAGTCCGCCAACCCGCGCCGCCCGTCCCTACGCTCGTCGCACACCCCGATCGGGGCCATCCAGGCGATGGAGAAGCAGCCTGTCGAGCTGACGATCTCCGAGGTGGCCGAGCGCAGCGGCGTGCCGATCGCAACCATCAAGTTCTATATCCGCGAAGGGCTCTTGCCACGACCGCGTACGGCTGGTCGCACCGTCGGTCGATACGATGCGGCGTTCATGGTTCGCCTGGAAGTCATTCGCGAGCTACGCAACCGCTGGCGACTGTCGCTGCGCGAGATTGCCGAGCTGCTCACGGAGGCCGGACCGCTCGCGACCCTCAACGAGATTGAGCTGAAGCTGGCGGCGCGCGACCGACTCGACGAGGCCATTGATCCCACCAACGCCGAGCCGCCGATCTCGGAGCTGCGACTGCAAGAACGCGCCGGGCTGCCGGTGGCGGACCTCCATGACCTGACGCGTTATGGGCTGCTGACGCCAATCAAGGTCGATGGGGCGACGGTCTTTGCCGAGCGAGATGCCCGGATCGCCGAGGTCGTCGGAGCGCTGCGCAGCTCGGGCTACAACGACCACCTGGGCTTTGCCATCGGGGACTTGCAGCGCTACGTCGAGGCGCTGCGGGTGCTGGTGGTCCGCGAAGTCGAGCAGTTCGATAGCCCAGCGCTGCGCGGCCTCGGTCGCGATGAGATGCTGCGACTGATCGGTCAGGGTGTCGCGCAGGTCGATGTCCTGCTCGGCCTGCTCCACAAGAAGCTGCTGCTGGCGGCGGTTCACGATCGCCTCGACGCAGCGGCCTCACGACGACATCCCGAGGGAAAGCCGGTCCGCGCGCCCCGCCTCCGCAAGACCGCGACGTAAGCATCCAGCAAACCGGCCAAAGGGTGGCCAAGCACGCGACCTCGAAACGAAGGCAAAAAAAATGCCCCGACGGGCAGCCTAACGCTTGGGGGGGCGAACGCTTCGGCTGAACGGCGGGGCAATTGGGAAGCTATCATAACGATTCGCCCTGGCAACCAAAAAATTCGCCGCATATGCATTTTTCGCCAAAGACAAGTCGTCAGCGTCGAGACGAAACGGAGTCCACTCCGAAACTTGCGACCCCGCAGCGCAAAAACTACCATGTGCCGGTGACGCTGCGTCGGGCTGTGTTGGCATTGGGTGTCGCGCTGGGTGCAGGCTGTCCAGCGACGGCCCTTGCCTATCCCTACCTGGCGCTTCGACCTGCGGACTGCGTCCTCGCCGGCCCGACCGATGGGCATCTGTCTTCCCTATTTTACAATCCTGCGTCGATCCGAATTGTCTCGGGCAGCGAGGTCTTGATCCAGGGCGGCGTCCACGGGATGGTCGGGCAGTACCAGCGAGCGAGCGATCTCCCCGTCGGATACTCTCCCAATGGCGGCGGAAGCAAGGCCGCGCCGACCCTGATTCGCTGGGTGAATCCGCAGACCCAAGTCGGCCTGGCGTGGGATCTGCGCAGCGACTCGGTGACGCTCGGGCTGGCTTTCTCGACGCCGGTGATGGATCTCGGGGACTACCGCAGCAACGACCCGAGCGCCGAACATCTCGCGAGCCGCTACCACGCGATCTTCGATCAGAGCTACAGCTTGTGGGGAACGATTGCCGTCGGGCTCAAGCTCAAGAGCTGGTTTCTCCTCGGCGGCGCTTTCAATTTTGGCTACACCCGCAACAACTCGCAGTTCATGCGCGACGGCGACACATCCCATCGCGACAGCCTCGGCTGCGGCGGCGGCACCTGTGAGCAGTGGACAAATCGCAGCACCGTCGAGTTATCCGTGGGAGGACTTGGCTACGGCTTCTCGGCGGGCGCCATCATCGAGGCAGTGAGCGATCGTCTGTGGCTCGGCCTGTCGTATTTCAGTCCGCTTTTGACCAGCCAGGGAGACATCGTCCCGCTCGAAGGACAACCGTCGGAGCTGCGCTGGAACGACGGCAGCGCCTGTGGCGGCACCACCAGCGGCGCGAAGCTCACGGTGCAAGACAAGCCAGCCCAGTGCGGAGCGGCCCGTCTGACGGTTGCCTATCCACACGTCATGTACCTGGGAGGCCGGCTGCGCTTCCCACTCTCACCCTCCGTCGAGAAATCCGAAAACAGTCGCCGTCCACGCGCCCTTGAGCTGACCAGCTGGCTGCGCCTGTCGATTCCCGGCCCTCCCGATCAGGAATTTCAGGTCGAGCGCTGGCTGCTCGAGCCGAGCCTGTACACACGACCGCTATCGGCGATACCGGCATTCGCGGTAACATTGGGATTAAGACAGTACTTTCAGCAGGTTACCTTGGGTGAAGAGATCCTGTACGAGACCCCGCGCAGCCAGGCGGGCACGGTGTCGCCGGCCAACCTCGACGGTCATAAGATCGATCTGTCGCTGTCCCTGCGATTGGCCGTGCATCGGCGGCTGTCGCTGCTGCTCAGCGTTGGTGCGACCTGGATGGTGTTCTCTCCCGATTCCGGGCAGAGCTACGACCCGTCACTGGCCGAAGCGTGCCGACAGACCGGCTACGACTTGACGGCGCCCACTTGTCAGCAGGTGCAGCACGGTCTCGCGATCCCGACGGCAGCAGGCATCTACACACTCGGTATCCCCCACGGAAGTGCTGGTCTTGAGATCAACCTGTGAGGACCCCACGATGAGCTCTCTTCCCGCTTGGAACCGGAACCTGCGCGGCTTGGCATTGGGACTTTTACCGCTCACGCTGCTGGGCAGCTGCAGCAGCACCACCGATAGCAGCGCCAGCTGTCGCACGGTTGCCAACTGTTCACTCGACAGTGCGCCGATCTGCGACGCCGCCAGCCTGACCTGCCGAGCCTGCACGATGGGGGCCGACGACGTGGCCTGCCACAACGGTCGCCCCAGCACGCCACGCTGCGGTCCGTCCGGCAGCTGCGTCGCCTGCATCACCAACACCGACTGTGCAATGCGCGATCTGCGCAAGCCGGCCTGCCGCAGCAACGCCTGCACTCCTTGCCGAAACGCCACCGAGTGTCAGAGCAAGCTCTGTAGCGCCGACGGCAGCTGCGCCCCCGTAGCCGAGGTGCTGTACGTCGACAACAAGAACGGCAGCTGCACCGGCATCGACCACCGAGGCACGATCGATGATCCGTTCTGCACCTTGCGCGATGCCGTCTCCGCTGCGACGACTGGCGGCAAGACCCAGATCAGCGTCGCCCCTTCGGCCAAGTCCTACGCGGCGCTCAGCTTGAGCCTGGCCGACGGACTGACCAGCTTGACGATTGCCGGTGGCGGCAGTCAGCCGAGCGAGACTCGCATCGAAGGACTCAGCACCGAGCCCGCAATCTCGGTGAGCGGCGGTGGCACGGGCGGCAAGCTCGCCCTCAGCTTGCGCAACCTTGACCTCCAGGGCGGCACCAAGTCGAGCGGCATCTTCTGCGAAAAAGGCGCCGAGCTGAGCGTGGGCAACGTCCGACTCCATGACAGCGGCAGCGACGGCATCACCGCCAGCGGATGCAGCGTCAACATCGACGCCAGTCAGATCTTCGGCAGCAAAGGCAGCGGCCTGTATCTGAGCAGCAGCACCTACGCGCTATCCAACCTGATGATCTGGAGCAACGGCGTCTCCGGCATCGCGCTCGGCGTCGGCAACAGTGGCTCGATGCGCTTCCTGACGGTCTACGCCAACGGCTCGCGAACCAGCACCCAGCCCGCTGGCATCGACTGCGGCGCCACGCCACTTGCCGTCGAACACTCGATCGTTTTTGACAACTGGTCGAGCGCCAGCGGCAGCTACAGCCTCGACGCCCAGCTGGTTGGATGTTCGCCGCAGAACGTCGTCACCAGCGACAAGCTAGCGACCAGCGCGACCTACAAGACGGCCATCGACTTTGTGAATCCGCTGTCGCCAAACCTCGCTAGCATCGACCTGCACTTGATCAAGGACAGCCCGAAAAACCGCGACTGCTGCGTCGACAAAATCCAGCAGAGCCCACTCGCCCACGACATCGACGGAACGCCCCGTCCACAGGGCCCCGCTGCCGACATCGGCGCCCACGAAGTTCAGTAGCCCCAGACTGCGGACACAAAAAAGCCACCGCATTCTGGTGAATCGGTGGCTTTTGGAGGAGCGGGAGACGGGACTTGAACCCGCGACTTTCAGCTTGGGAAGCTAACACTCTACCACTGAGTTACTCCCGCGAGACAGCCCCAGGATCTACTGCGGCTTGGCTCCTTCCGTCAACTACTAAAACCAGCCCAAGATCGTGATACGCTAGCGAGTCATGGCAGAGAGCCGCAACCCTCGTAAGCCGACCCGTAGCAGCGGCACCATGAGGATAGAGACTATCAGCGGTCGGGGCGAGTCATCGTGGCTGCGAACCGGCGCGCTGGTTCTTGCGGTGGCGGTCGGGGGCGCGGCGGTCGGGAGCCTCGGTTCGCACCTTCTGGCACGACTTACGATCCAGCATGGGGGAAGCGGAAACACCAACAAGGCGCCGCTGCTGCTGCTCAAAGCAGAGACTCCGGCGGGTCGACTGGCCGAGATCGATCAAGCCCTCAACCTGCAAGATGCCTCCACGGCAGTCATCCTCTGTGATGAAGCGCTGCGTGGGAGTCCTGGTGATCCGCAGCTCACTGCACGGCGCAAGCGAGCTGAAGAAGAGCTGCTCGATCGATTCCGCTTGGAGATGCTCGATCAGGCGATTTCTCGACGGAACTACGCAGCGGCCAGCGCACTTGCGGAAGAGCTTTCGGCGGCCTCTCCGCTGCGCACCCAAGCTGCGGCGCGCGTTCAGACAGTCCTGGCACCATTCCTAAACGACCTGCTCGCAGAAGCAGACCGCGCAGCCAAGCTGTCTCTCTGTACGGAAGCGCGAGCCCTGCTCTCCCAAGTACTCCAGCTTGAACCACAGAACAGCAGAGCCCAACAAATCCTCTCTGCTTGTCCGACCACTGCCTCCGGAAGCAGTCCTACTGCTGCAACCACAGGTGGCTAGGTGCTCGACGCAGTGCGTCGACAATCATTTCTAAACAGCCTCCATCTTCCGTAGTAAGATGGCCTCCTCTTTGGGGGCATTCTCCGTTGGTTCTCCTCGGAGACAGACCCCGTAGGTGCCATTTACTCGCTCTCCATGAGGAGGCTCGGATGTCCAACGCTTTTTCCAACGTCAACCGCTACTTCACCAAAGCTGCCGCCGTACTCCAACTCTCTCCCGAAACCGCCGAAATGCTGATGACTCCGTTCCGCGAGCTGCGCGTCGAGTGCAGCATCCGGATGGATGACGGAAAGATCCGCACCTTCGTTGGCTATCGGGTTCAGCACGACAACTCCCGTGGACCATTCAAGGGCGGTCTGCGCTACAGCCCCGACGTCGACATCGATGAGGTGCGCGCACTCGCGTCACTGATGACCTGGAAGACTGCCGTGGTGGGAATTCCCTACGGTGGTGCCAAGGGCGGAATCTGCGTCGATCCGACCCAGCTTTCCCAAGGCGAGCTGGAGCGTCTGACCCGCCGCTTCGTGCAGGGAATTCACCTCGTCATCGGCGACAACATCGACATTCCGGCCCCCGACATGAACACCAACGCGCAGGTGATGGCGTGGTTCATGGACGAGTACAACAAGTTCCACGGCTTCCATCCCGGCGTCGTTACCGGCAAGCCCGTCGATATGTTCGGCTCGCTGGGACGTGATGAGGCCACTGGCCGCGGCGTCATGATCGCCTGTGAAGAGTATCTGCGGACCCAGCAGAAGAAGATCTCGGATGCGACGTATGTCGTGCAGGGCTTCGGCAACGTCGGGAGCCACTCTGCCCGGCTGATTCACGAACGGGGCGGCAAGGTCGTCGCGATTGGTGACCACACCGCCTCATATTATGACCCTGAAGGGATTCATATTCCCGCTGCTCTGGCGTGGGTCAAGGAGCGCAAGGTACTCGCTGGCTGGTCCGGCGCACCGAGCATTGCCCGCGATGAGATCCTGTTTCAGGAGTGCGATGTCCTGGTGCCCGCAGCGCTCGGTGGCGTGATCACCTCCGAGAATGCGCACCGCATCAAGGGCCGCGTGATCATCGAAGGCGCCAACGGTCCCACCACTCCCGAAGCCGATGATCTGTTGCATGCGCGCGGAGTGGTGATCGTTCCCGATATCTACGCCAACGCCGGCGGAGTCACGGTCAGCTACTTCGAGTGGGTGCAGAACATTCAGCAGTTCTACTGGGAAGAGATTCGCGTTCGCACCGAGCTGGAAAAGATCATGCGCCGCGCCTTCCAAGATCTCTACGCCACGGCGCAGAGTCACCAGATCGACCTCCGCACCGCCGCCTTTGTCGTCGCCATTCAGCGCGTCGCCAAGGCCACTGCGCAGCGCGGAATCTAAAAAAGATCCACACAGACTCGCCAGCGCTGGCATCATGCCGCGCCGAAATGATCGCCTTTTCTAACGTCACCAAGCAGTACGGAGGCCAAATCCTCTTTGTGGATGCCTCTTTTCAGATCAACCCCGGTGAGCGCGTCGGGCTGGTCGGGCCGAACGGTTCCGGCAAGACCACCATCTTCCGCCTCATCATGGGCGAAGAGACCGCCGATGAAGGGAGTGTGGAGCGACCGCGCAAGCTGACCTTGGGCTACTTCAATCAGGACATCTCGGGACTCAAGGGACGGACGGTGCTCGTCGAGACAGTCGCCGGAGCAGGTGAAGTTGCAGACCTGGGGGAAGAGATGAAAGAGCTGGAAGATCAGATGGCTTCCGGCTGCGAAGATCTCGATGCGGTGGTCGCGCGCTACGGTGAAGTCCAAGCGCGTTACATGGAGCTTGGTGGGTACGATGTCGATGCGCGAGCGCACACCATCTTGGCGGGTCTGGGACTGACTGCGGAACAGATCGCGAGCGATGTTGGGAATCTGTCCGGTGGCTGGAAGATGCGGGTGGCGCTCGCCAAGATCCTGCTGCTCCAGCCCGATGTGCTGCTGCTCGATGAGCCCACCAACTATCTCGATCTAGAATCAATCCTGTGGTTGGAAGAATTTCTGCGCTCCTATCCAGGCTCAGTGGTGATGACCAGTCACGATCGCGATGTCATGAATCGCGTCGTCAAAAAGATCGTCGAGATCGACGGTGGCCAGGTCCGCAGCTACACCGGCAACTACGACTTCTACGAACAGATGCGCGCACAGGAAGCAGTCCGCCGGGAAGCAGAATACGAGCGGCAGCAAGCCATGCTCGCCAAAGAGATTCGCTTCATCGAACGATTCCGCGCCCAAGCCGCCAAAGCTGCGCAGGTCCAGAGTCGCGTCAAGAAGCTCGACAAGATTGATCGGATTGAGCCGCCGCGCCGACTGATTGAGCGCGAGTTCGACTTCCGCAAGCCAGCGCGATCTGGCGATGATGTGGTGAAAGTCACCGGACTCCGCAAAGCGTACGGAGCGCGCGTGATTCATAGCGGACTCAGTCTGCTGGTGCGGCGTGGCGAGCGCTGGGCAGTGATGGGAGAAAACGGTGCGGGCAAGACCACGCTGCTCAAGATGGTGGCGGGCGTGCTGCCTCCCGATGGTGGGGAAGTGACCGTCGGTGCGTCGGTGACGATGGGCTACTTTGCCCAGCACCAGATGGAGCAGCTCGATGGCAACCGGACTGTGATTGAGGAGCTGCAAGCACACGCGCCAACCACGGGTTTGGGAGTCCTCCGCAACCTGGCCGGAGCCTTCTCCTTCCAAGGGGATGATATCGAAAAACCCGTGCGCGTCCTGTCCGGAGGCGAGCGGAGTCGGCTGGTGCTGGCAAAGCTCCTGTTCGATGCTCCCAACCTGCTGGTTCTCGACGAGCCCACCAACCACTTGGACCTTGCGACCAAGCGCGCCCTGATGAAAGCGCTCAGCACCTATCAAGGAACGCTGCTGTTCGTTTCGCACGATCGCGCCTTCCTACGCGCCGTCGCCACCCGCGTGCTCGAGCTGACTGCCGAGGGACCTCATATCTACAACGGCACGTACAGCGAGTACGTCAGCACCACCGGCCACGAAGCCCCCGGCATGCGCGCCCACTAAGCCCTCCGAACGTATCCGCCTCGCCTGATCTGAACCCGTCCTTGGGTCACTCCGTATGTTCGCGGCAGCCTGGACCGAAGACCACGGCGGCGGCGTCTTGTAGTTTCTGGCTAACGAACACGTCGTGAAGGAATCGTTGCCACTCCTCTTTGGTAATCGATCCGTTGCGATCTCGATCGATGAGCGCAAAGCCTGCCCCAGCCACCGCGTCGGCCAGGCCGTACGCACGAGTGAATCGTAGGAACTCCGCTTCGGACAAGGTGCCGGTCTGATTGCAGTCACAGACAGTAAAGAGCACGTTGGAAAGGGAACGGATACTGGCTCCCGCTGAGCCGCTGAGATCTCGCGATACGCTCTGGCAGAACTTCAAAAATTCCTCGCGTGAGATTCGACCATCGTCGTCGCGATCGATCGAACGGATCAGCTCCTTCCAGAATCCCTTGAGCGTCGTCAGGAGTTCGCTATGAACCGCCGAGTTTCGTTCGCGACGCTGACCATCGATCAGGCGCTCTGCCAGCGCCTCCAGATCCGCCTCCTCGACATAGCCATTGTCATCCACATCGAGCGAAAGATAGAGGTTGCGCGCTTTGATTTTTTGAATGTCGCTGCGATGCACAACATCCGGTCCGGAACCCGTTGATACATTCGGCAGGTCAGACTTGATCTGCGCGGGCGTTAGGACCAGGTGTCGGGAGTGTGGGGCGGACACACCAGCAGTCACCAGCGCTTCCCAGAGTGCCAAACGCAAGACATCGGATAGTTCTTTGGACATTCCTGGCTTAACCATCGTCACGGTACGGAGCAGTGTGGAGTGTTCTCGCAGATCCTCCAGTCCGAACTCTGTCTCTCCCAAGATCTCGGTCCGCTCAGCACGGACTTCCGTGGTCTTTTTGCTGAGCGATTCAATCACTCGATGCAGATTTTCACCATGTGGAATCGGTAGATCGATGACGACGTTGACGTAGCCTTTGGAGTGGCTAGAGACCTTGCGGACCTCGCCGTTGGGAATCGAATGAAGGACTCCGGCTTCATCGCGGATCTTGGTGACCCGGACGCCGATTTCTTCGACCTTGCCCTTGACCTCGCCGACCTCGATGAAGTCACCCACTAGGAAGAGGTTTTCAAACAGAATGAAAAAGCCGGCGACCAGATCACCGACGAGGGACTGCGCTCCCAATCCGATCGCGACACCAGCAGCACCGGCTCCGGCCCACAGCGGAGTCGTATCAAATCCCGCTTCACGCAGGATCATCAGCAGGGCCGCGAAGTAGATCCCATAGCGAACGATTCCTGCGGCCACTGGCACCAAGGTCTGTCGCTGTTGAAGTTCCGCCGGACCGATGCTGCTTTGATTGAGGAAGAACTCGTTCATCAGCAGCAGACACAGCTCGACCAGAACCCGGCTTAGGTAAAAGATCGCGATGAGACGTAGCGCCAGTCGTCCGGTCGGTCCAGCCCACGATCCTGGTGCGAGCTGCTCCAGAATCCACGTGGCCAGCGCCACATAAATCAGATAATCGGAGGCGCGCTTGGTGATCGGACTTAAGTGTCTCAAGCGACCGAGATAGCGCAGCGGACTCTCTAGCTTGCTCAGCAGCTCGGACAGCCCGAACAGGACATCGATCAGAAGGTGCGCGGTGCCGGCCAGGAATCGTCCCAGGTACATCGCCAGACCCACGCTCGCGCTCCAGGTGAGGACCTGCATGGCGAACGCCGAGAGTCCCAACAGCCGCGCAAGCAAGCCCAGTGCCCCAAACAGCAGTACGGTCAAGAGCGCGGAGCGGAGGTGGTCGAGGAGTAGGCTCAGGCGCTCACGATGGCTGGTCAGTAGCTCGGTGCGTTCCAAGCGAGCCCGCAGGGAGGCCAGGATCGTCACCAGCACCCGCGACAGAAGGAACGCCAGCACGATGATTCCCAAGGACTTGGCGGCAGACAGCGCGATTCCCGACCAGTCCTTGACCTCCACCTGCCCCAGATGACTGCGAACAAGCGCTGCAAAGTGGATCTGCCGGAAGGAGGCCCAAAGCACACCACCACCGCTCAGGATTGCCAGCAGGAACAACAATCCCAGCGACCAGCGCCAGATCTTGCGGCGGAATGCGGTCACCAGCTCGGGCGCAGTGTCTAGGACCTTCGAGCGCAGCAGCCAACTTGCTCCTCTGACAAACAGGACCGTGCCGAGCAAGAGGAGAAGGAGCACCAAACCGAATGCCCCTGCCGCATACGTGCCGTTTTCTCTCAGCAGCTCGCTTGGGATGTTCATGGGACTTTGCGCTCCAGCGTGGATTGGGTGGCCGGGGTCTGCGCCAGGCTCTCTGAAACATGGCTTCGCACGAGGGGCCGCAGGAGCGGACTACACAGCTCATCCAGAAAGGTGATGAGCCGCTGCGGTTCCGGAGCGATCGCGACAATGCGTGCGTTCAGCGCATCCGACAGGTGACTCAGCTGCGCCTGCAGAACGATGCTCACCTGATCGCTATGGGGCATCGAGGTCAAGGCAGAGGCCATCTGATAGCCCTTCGCGACCATCCGCCCAACCGCTGCCCACGCAGCTGTCTGTTTCGATCCAGCGGTGATCGCTGCGGCCTCTGCGGCCATTCCGAACAAAGCTCCGGTCTTCAGGTGATGATAGTGGGCGGCACTCTCCGGCACGCGCGCAGTAGGACCCTGGGAGGACTCTTGCTCTCGGTCTGGACCGTCGACAAGACCAGCTATCGAACCGGTTGCACAGGCCAACAGCTGCACCAGCCGCAGAGTCCGCGACGAGGCGTTCCGGGGACCCGACGCGAGCAGCTCAAAGCTACGCGCCAGCAGCGCATCACCGACCAGCAGCGCTCGTGCTTCTCCGAACATCACATGCACGGTCGGACGACCTTTGCGTATCGCGGCATCGTCAAAGCAAGGCAGGTCATCATGAACCGCAGAGGCGATGTGGACCAGCTCCACCGCACAGGCCGCCCGCAGCGCCAAGTCCAGCGATGACTTCGGTAGACCTGCCGCTTGAGCAACCTGTAGCAGGAACTGTGGACGCAGCCGCTTGCCTCCTGAAAACACCGCGTAACGCATCGCGCGATGGATCGGCTCCGGCTGGCGATTTGCGGAGGGCAGGAAGCGGTCTAGTGCTTCCTCAATCAGCGATTTGTGTTCCGATGGCCATGGCGTCACCGGTTCAGGCCGAGCAGTCTTCATGCGGACAGATCCCCTAGGAAGCCGCAGCGCACTGGGCTCCTACCCAAAGCGGAGTCGTCGCACCGGAAGGAGCGCAGTCCGACGAAGCCATGGTGTAAAGGGAGGCGAGCGTTAGCGGGAGATTTCAACGTTATCGAGGAGTCCGAGTGCGTCCGGGACCAAGATCGCAAGCGAGTAATAGGCGCTCACCAAGTACTGAAGGATCGCCTTTTCCGTGATTCCCATGAAGCGGACGTTGAGGCCCGGCTCGTGCTCATCAGGAAGACCCGCAGGACGCAGTCCGATCACGCCTTGGTGTTCCGCGCCAAACCGCAGCGCCAAGATCGAGGTCGTCTTGTTAGGTGAGATCGGGATCTTGCTGCACGGCAGGATCGGAACCCCGCGCCACGCTTGCACAGGCTTGCCTTCGAGAAGCACCATCTCGGGATAGACACCGCGGCGATTGCACTCACGACCGAATGCAGCAATCGCTTCGGGCTGCGCCAAAAACAGCTGGGTCTTGCGACGACGGGTCAAAAGCTCATCCATATCATCGGGCGTGGGTGGCCCGCCGCGAGTCTGAAGGCGCTGCTTGTGATCTACATTGTGGAGCAGACCGAACTCTGGATTGTTGATGAGCTCGGACTCCTGACGCTCCCGCAGCGCTTCGATCGTCAAACGGAGCTGCTCTTTGACCTGATCCATCGGTCCGTTAAACAGGTCCGCAACGCGGGTGTGGACGTTGAGGATGGTCTGAGCGACCGACAGCTCGTATTCGCGCGGATGGCGCTCGTAGTTGACAAAGGTCGTCGGTAGCTCCGCTTCTCCTTTGTGTCCTGCCGACATCGCAATCGCAGCCTGTCCGTCTTTGTCCTGCGGCCTGTGCAGACGTTCTTTTTGCGTCGCCAAGTGCTGCCGGAGCGAACCGGAATCGGCCAGCACTTCCTGAAATGCGCGGCGCGGCAGAGCCAGCACCGTACACGCGGTCACTGCCTTTACGGAAAAGTCCCAACTTCCTTCTGGATCAACGACCGCACGATCTCCGAAGTGATCGCCATCGGCCAGAACTGCAAGCTCCAGAGGATCGCCGTACTTGCCCGCGCGCAGCTTGGTGGCCTTGCCGCGCACAATCACGAACAGCTGTTCCGCTGGCCGACCTTCCGAGACAATCACATCCCCGGAGGCATGCTCACGCTGGACAAAGCGATCGGCCAGCGCCTCGAGGACTTCGACTTCTTCATACCCGCGCAGAATCGGCAGCTCGCCCAGTTCCTGTGGAATCACTCGCGCCGACGATCCAACTTCAGTAAAGCTGATCGTCCCATCCCCGAGCGCGTAGCTGAGGCGGCGGTTTACCCGATAGACACCGCCCGAGACCTCGATCCACGGCAACAGCTTCAGCAGCCATCGCGACGTGATGCCCTGCATCTGCGGCGGCGATTTGGTCGTCGTCGCAAGGTTGCGCGCTGCCGCCGTGGACAGACTGAGCTGCCGCTCCGCCCCGTGCTGATCGGACAAGGCTTCGCTCTGCTTCGTCATTGCTTCTCTCCTGGCGCTCCGTTTCCGAAGCGGCCCCAGCGCACCGAACTAGTCGCCCGCACGGCCCAGCTCGACGCTCTCCAAGATCGCGAGAGCGTCAGGAACCAGGACTGCCACCGAGTAGTACGCGCTCACCAGATACTGCATGATCGCCTTCTCGTTGATGCCCATGAAGCGGACGTTCAGGCTCGGCTGATACTCATCGGGCAGACCCGTCTGGTGCAGACCCACGACGCCCTGGTTGTTTTCGCCAGTTCGCATCAGCATGATCGAGCTGGTGCGGGAGTCCGAGACCGGAATCTTGCTGCACGGGAAGATCGGAACGCCACGCCAAGACGGAATCTTGTTGCCACCGACGTCCGTTGCCGTCGGATAGATGCCACGGCGGTTGCACTCCTGACCGAACGCGGCGATGGCACGAGGATGGGCCAAAAAGAAGCCGGGCTCCTTGTGAACCATCGCGAGCAGCTCGTCCATATCATCGGGAGTCGGCGGGCCACTGCGGGTATGAATGCGCTGCTTGAGATCGGCGTTGTGAAGCAGACCAATCTCGCGATTGTTGAGCATCTCGAACTCTTGACGCTCACGCAGCGCTTCGACGGTCAGACGGAGCTGTTGCTCGGTCTGGTTCATCGGATTGTTGAACAGATCGGCCACACGGGTGTGAACCTGGAGCACGGTCTGGGCAACGGCCAGCTCATACTCACGGGGCTTGAGCTCGTAATCGACGAACGTGCCGGGGAGGATGTACTCACCCTTCTGACCGGCAGTCAGCTCAATGGTGGCCTCTCCGGTCTGATCTTTTTTGGCATTCCGCGCGCGCGCCTTGAACGCTTCGATGTGTTTGCGCAGCGAATCGAACTGCGCCACGACGTCATCGAAGACCGACTGCTGAAGCGTAAGCACCGTCGCCGAAGTCACGGTCTTGGCGGTAAACTGCCAGAAGTCCTGCGTCTCGAGGATCGCTTCCCAAGAGTAGTGATCGCCATCGGCCAGCGTGTCCAGGACCGTGTGATCGCCGTACTTGCCGGTGCCGATCTTGTTGATCTTGCCAAACGCAATCAGGCCAATCGAGTCCGCAGGCTTGCCCATCTCGACGACCACTTCGCCGGACTTGAACTCACGCTGCACGAACTTGTTGGCCAGGACTTGCAGCACTTCCAGATCTTCGTAGCCGCGCAGAAACGGCAGCTCGCACAGCTCTTGCGGAATCACCGACACCTTGGCACCCACGTTGGTGAAGGTCACGCGACCGTCACCAACGGCGTAGCTCAAGCGACGGTTCACACGAAACACGCCGCCTTGCACGTTCATCCAGTGAAGCTGCCGGAGCAGCCACCGCGACGTAATGCCCTGCATCTGTGGGGGCGACTTGGTCGTCGTGGCCAAGTTGCGTGCGGCTTGCGTATCCAAGCTCGACTGCTGCTTCTCGTTCTGCGAGCCCGGATTGTTCTTCTGTTCAATCGACATGCTGGTCTCCTAATTGCCAAAAACGCGGGAATTACTTGGTTACGGAGTCTTGCTCTTTTCGGAGCTGCGAAACGAACCGCACAGCATCGGTCCCAAGTCCTGTCGGAGTCTTTGGGAGCCCTCCTTGTGGAGCTGGAATCTGCCACCCAGGTTCGTCTTTTGTCTTGTCTGTCCAAGGCTCAACCCGAGCCCCGGAACGAAACTGTCCGGAACTTCCTGTCGCGATCGCGGCCTTGTTGCTGTCTGCTAGAACCACTGAAGGTGCGGTCTGACCCGGACGCGATGGATGAAGGCGAGCACCGGACGAACCGAGTCCCACCGGAACGCTCGGAATCGGCTGTCCTGCCGTCGGATGCGGATGCTCACGCAGGTTGATGTAGCGCACCACCACGAAGTGCCAGTTCGCAACTCCTGAGATCCAGTTCTGGATGCTAGCCACGTAGCCAAGCAGGCTCTCACGCGCTTTGGCTGAGAGCGCAAACTGCTCCATCAGGGTTGGCAGCTCTGACTTCCGGACATGCTCAAACTGCTTGATCCGAGACGCCGAGATATCGCGGACGATCTCCATCGCCTGCTGTGAGGTGCAGCCCATGAACTGCTTCACCACCAGCACGCAGTTGTGGAGTTCTCCCTCCAGCTCGACTTCCTTGCGATAAGACACAATGTCGTTGATGAGCGCGATTCCGTCCGCCGCACAGTTGACCAGAGCCCGCATCGTCCGGGTCTTCCACAGCTCGCGAGGAATCGTCGGATCGACGCGCAGCTGCGCCAGGCTCATCCCAAACTCGGCTCCGAACGTAAGCCTGCGCATCTCAACGTAGTCCACCGGATCGGGAATCCGATTCTCCACGTGATTCATCAGCTCCCACGCCCAGCTATCGAGCATTCCTTGCACCAGATCTCGGAAGGCCGGCCGTGCGGATTCCGGCATCGGTCCCGCGGTACGTCTCCACAGATCCTGCAAGCCACACTCGACCGCGTCCTTCGGCGGCGGAGTCGCTCCACAGTCGAGCGGCATAAACGCCTGAAGTCCGGCGATGTACAGCTTGCCACCCGTCAGATCCCGCGCTCGACCAAAGACAAGTGGGTAGTAGTCATCCGCATACGTCGCCCAAGTGAACCAGTCCGTGGTCAGGTTCAGCTCCGCAGAAGAGCAGTCAGGCTGGCAGGCCGCTGCACACAGAGCGAAGTCGTAATCAATCAGCTCGGGCTCATCCCAGACGCACATGCCACCGAAGTTGGTGACAACGCCGACCTGGCGGCCCCACTCGATGGCGTGCTGCCGAGATGCCTCCAACTGGGCATGAAACCGCACTGGGAACGGCTGATAGAAATCAGGGCGCGTGAGCGGACCAAGCGGCAGATGCGGAACATTCGAGAAGCTGCGGATGCGACGTTCCAGACCGAGCTTTCCGGCTGTAGGAATAAGCCGCAACGCCGAAGTCCCAAGGCCCCTGGGAGCACCAAACAGACCACCTTCCTGCCCTGGCTCGACCTTCATGTAGCGGCTCGAGCGCATGTGCCACTCGTGGCCGCCCGCCTGCCAGTCCTGAAGTCCTTTGGCGTAAAGCAGAATGCTCTGGGCCTCGACCGGACTCAGTCCATGTTCCGCACACAGAATGGGAACTTCAACGAGAGCGGTGTTTTCAAACTGCTGGAGTCGCGAGGTCAAGACCTCGTTGGTCAGGTTCGCCGCCGTCTGCGGATCGAGGCTGAGAAAGCGCTGAAACACCAGCACGCAGTTGGCATTTTCGCCTTCGCTCTCAACTTCCCGCTGATAGGAAAACAGGTCGTTGCGAAGGTGAACGCTGTCAGAAAACGTGTCCTTCAGGACCCGCATCGGACGCAGCGCTGCCACCCGCGCTGGAATTTCAACACCGACGGCATGCTCGACCAGATCCGCCGACCAGGGAGCCCCACCGACTTTGCGACGCATCTCGATGTACTCGATTGGATTGGCGACACGATCTTCCTGAATGTTCGCCAGCTCCCACACGCACTCTTCCAGCAGGTTGCGGGTGCTCTCCGAAAAGCGAACCCGCCACTCCCGCGACTTGGCAGGAATGGTCCGAATCCAAAGATCTTGCAGTGCCCGCTCGACGGGATTCTTCGGAACCGCAGACGCAGCACCCGGATCGATCGGCATAAACGCCCGCAGCCGAATCAGATAGTCCTTGGCTCCTTCCATGTCCTTGGTGCGCTTAAACAGCTCCAAGAAGTCGTCATCGAAGAAGAACACCCAGACGTACCAGTCCGTGACCAGATCCAGCTCCGGTCCCGAGGCATCGGGATGGGTATAGGCACACAGCAGCGCGTAGTCGTGAGCGTCGAAGTCATGCTCATCCCAAACAGCCGAGTTGCGCGCTTCTTTCTTGGAACCCAAAATTCCCATTTGATAGGCCCACGCTTTCGAGTGAACCCGCGCAGACTCGAGATGTGGATTGAGCCGGGCTGGATATGGCGTATAAAAATCGGGGAGCTTATAGGGCTGCTTCACGGCACACCTGATTTAGGAAAATAGCGACCAGCGTTATTTGCCAATAAAGACAAACAATACCAGTATGGCGCTTGCATCTTTACGCCGCACTCAAAGTGCGGATTCGATGCATGCAGGTCTGGATGCGGTCCGTCGACATCAAGCGACGATCCACTCACGAAACTACGCTTTGTCTAACCGACAGAACATTCAACGTCCGCCATTCCAAAACATCGCCGCAGCGCATCTGGACGCCAACCCCTTATCAGTGCAACCCAACAGCAGGTTGGACCATCGTGCCTGATGTGAGGTATTCATGCGAAGTCTGCTAGATGCCTCTGAATAGACGCGGTCCAGAAACCGAGCACGCAAACAGTACTACCCCATTTTAGATGTGTCCAGCAAAAACAACGATTACCAAAAGCCCGGAAATTCTGAAGCGAAAACAATGCCATACAACAAAAGTAGTAAACGATTTAACCATTTTAGGCATCACCCCGCTGGCCCAGCCACGCGCTTGTCATCGTGCGCAAACCACTTGCCGTGCAACCGATCGCCTGGATCGCAACATGGTCCGCAGAAACGGGCGCCCGGACGGAGTCTCACAGAGCGACTCCTGTCGGGCGTTCTTTCCATGATGCCTGTGCGCGCATCCAGTCTGGCGGGCTGTGGTGCTGGGGTGAGCGGCTGCGTCAGTCCGATACCGATACCGCGTCATCGGGAAGCGGGCACATAGTAGATGGGGGACGCCCAGGCGCGCTCTTGAATGGCTCTTGGCAGATCGGGATCACTGCACGGCGCAGGACGCGACGCCGCCGGCAACGAGTTGCACAGATGCGCATTCCAACGACAGCTCGGATTCTCAAGAACGCGGACGTAGTAGAAAGCCGGCTGGCTCTTGTCAAACTCGGGATCACTCCACGTTCCGCACAGACTGTCGGCGCCGGTCCCCAGCGGTAAGCAGGTTGCAGTATCGACGGTGGCCCCGTTCTGACGATTCCCTGCCACGTCGATCACTTTGGTCTGGGCGACTCCCCCAACCATCGTTCCTTTGATGATCTGAACCACTTGCAGCGGCATTCCCGCGCGCTTGCCATCCCCCGGATCACGAAATGCCTGCACCACAAAACGCGGCGCAGAAGGCGTCACGGGGGTAGACAGAGTCCCTCCCATCGGGACTCCTTTTTGATAGCCTTTTTCGACGAGATTGGCGTCCGCACAGAGATCCGCCGGCAGGTCGAAGCCACCAAAGAAACGGACCGTCATCCGAGGACCGCTGGTGCCAAAGGTCTCACGCCGCTTGAGCGCATCAAACAGCGCCGGTCGCGAGTTCTCTTCCGCCCACACTCCCACCAGACCTCCGGGCGAAAACTCCATTCCTCCAATCGTCAGGCCACCGGGTCCAAGCTGCTTTTCCGGCGTGTCATCATCGAGTCCGCGGTGGCCAACAAAGCTCGACTCCTCCACGTTACCGGGGCTGCCATTGTGGGTATCGGTACTGGCGACAAAGCCGAGCGGAATCGGATTTACTCCCAGGCGGATCTGTTCGCTCAGACCGTCGAGCAGTGCATAGCGCACGAAGTCGCGCCGCGACAGACAGCCAGTGCGCGCCGTGCCTCCCGAGCCGACTCCTTCACCACAGTCCGGAACGCTCTTGCGGAGTGTCTTTTCAAAACCACACTGCTCATCGGGCGCGCCCAGGACTCCCGACAGACCATCTCGACACTCCGAGTCTCCTTTGTGCTGATAAATCTCGAACACTGGCTCGAAGCTCTGCCGCTTTTGCGCGAGCTTGCGCTGCTCGTCGAGACTGGCTCCTTCTGGATACTCGATGCGGAACATCTTGCCGTTGCTCTCATTCGAGTTGTGCGGAATCGCCAGCACATCACAGCCCGTGCGCGCCTGTCGACACGCCGCATCGAGCGCTTGCCACAGACCTTGCGGAGTCGGCTCCTCATAGTGCGTCACCGGCAGAGGTACCCGATCGTTGCGGAAGATCACATTGCGATGCAGCGTCGACAGTCCGGGCGCCCCGGAATACTCATAGGCCACAAAGCTGGTGAAGCCGCAGCTAGCACTCTTGTCGTAGGCAGTCTTCGCCGCGGTCTGTAGTCGATTCCACGTCGCTGACAGCAGCTCCGCACAGCCACTCCCATCCGGTGGACAGATATCCTCATAGCGCTGCTTGTCATCGATCGCGAGCTTGAATCCGAAGTTGGCGGTGCCGGTCGCTCCGCCCTGCCGGTAGCGCTGACAGTTGAGGGAATGATAGCCCTGCGCACTCGGCGTAATGCACGCTTGCACCTCACCCAGAAATTCCGAGTGGTCCGTCACTGCCGCAAAGTCGAGCGGTCGTGAGAGCTTCACCTTGCGCGTCCCCTGCCCCATTCCGTCCAGCGGCGGCAGCGCAATCTCGTCACCGCGCGCAAACCGATAGGCCTGTTCAGGAGTCACCCGCACATCGAAGGCATAGGCATCAAAGGACAGCCCGGTGTGAACATGCAGATCGCCGAAGAACGCGCGGCGCAGCGGACTGTGTGCTGCACAGGGTTCGCGTGGCTCGACATAGACCACCGGCGGTAGCTCGGCTTCCGGCTCGGTGCAGGAGAGTCCAAGGACAGCTGCACCGCAGGCAACTTGATGAGACAGAGACTTGCAGAACCTGAAGAGAGTCATGACGGAATCCTAAGCAGCTGGAGCGTTCGCTCGACGGTCCAAGCCATGGCCAGAGAGCCGAGTCCGTAGCCCAGTACTGGTGTAAGTTGAAGCCTGCGCAAGGCGCGCACCGGCAAAGCCAGCGCCAGCACGAACAGAAGCTGACCAAGCTCCACACCGACGTTGAAGGAGCCCAGCGAGAGCAGGAGCTGTCCTTCGGGAAGTCCAGACTCGCGCAAGGCCGACGCAAAACCCAGTCCGTGCAAAAGTCCAAACAGCGCCGCTAGCAGCGCGGGTCGCTGTACAGAAACAGCCTGCGGAGGTCGCACCAGCTCGCGCGCCAAAAAGACCACGCTCAGCGCAATCAGCGCTTCCACGAGCCGAGACGGAGGCCGCACAAGCTCCACGGCGGCGAGCGCCAAAGTCAGGCTATGTCCGACGGTAAACGCAGTCACTGTGAGCAGCAGCGCGCGCAGCGAGATCGCCAGCCCCAAAAAGCCCAGCAGGAGCAGCAGATGATCCGCGCCCGCCAAGATGTGTGAGAAGCCGAGCCGACCAAAGCGCCAGATTGTTTCCGTCCAGTGCAAGGCGCGCGGCATGGCCGGCAGAGGAATCAGCAGAGGCTCCTTTTGGAGCAGTCCGCTGAACACGTTACCATCGACAAAGTGAATCGTCAGCAGTGCTTCTCCGTACGCGGCGCCGCTCACGGAAACCGACTGTCCGCGCAGCCCCACGGTCCCACACTCAAGCACTCCGAAGCTCACTTCTCGCGCAGAATCCGCTGTCTGCAAGGTGCAGTGCGGCGGAAAGTGCGGCGTCATCGCCGCGCCATCGGGAGGAATCACCGTCTCGCAACGGAAGCGACCGGAAGACTCCTCATACAAGGTAATTACCGTCGGTGAAAAGCGATGGGCGGACCCCCAGCAGAGCGGCCACAGCCACAGCAAAAGAAACAGCCAGCGCTTCACTTAACACCGTCCTTCGGCCACACAATCTGGTAGCGCTTGCGCAGCTCCGCGATGGCTTTGCGCTGTCGCTCCGGTCTCTGCTGCTCCAGCGCATCCAGCAGCAAGCGCTCGCGGAGCTGGGAAACGGTCGGGAGCTGCCCACTCTGTCGCGCGATCACTTGCAGCAGATGCAGCCCATGCGCAGAGCGCAGCGGAGGAGACCATTCCTTTTCGGAGAGCTGGTTCACTTTCGTGGCAATTTCCGACGACAACAGCCGTCCTAGCTCTGCTTCACTGTGCGGTGGCAGAAGCGGACCAAGGGGGTGCGGATCGCCCAGAGAGTCCGGAGCACGACCACTCCGCAACGCGACCAGCAGAGACTGGGCAACAGACTCCGCATCATGGGGGTGGCGCTCGTGATTCACAAAGACCTGACGCAAGGCAGTCCGTGCTGGCAAGGAATAGCGATCTCGATGTGCGTGAAGAATCTCGGCCAGCTCTGCATCCGTCGGTAGCTCACGAGGAACCAGCGCCTCCGCGACGTATTCCATCTTCTGAATCAGCCGCCGCCGCACGATGATGTCACCGTCGCCCAGCCGCCGTCGCGTGGCCTCCCGGAACAACACCTCGCTGTCCACAAAATCAACAATCGCGGCCTGCACTTGCTCGGAATCGGGAGGGTGTCCGGTGCGACGCTGTAGCTCGCGGCGACGCGCTTCGACCAGTTCCTTGGGGACGACAATCCGCTCGGGGGGCGCGGGATTTCGCCACAGAAAGCCGACATAGAGCAGACCCCCAAGCAGCGCAAAGTGGCAGAGCGGCTCGACGAGAATTGTCCTCCACAGGCGGCGCTGCTTTTGCCAAATCGCGAATCTGGGTTCGGGCCTGTTCATCGCTGCGCATCGTTTGCCAAACTACCCAAGTCGCGCAAGCCCCAATCGCATCCACAGCGGACCGAGCGCTACGGATGCTTGACCATAGCCTGGTATTGCCGAGGACAAACGGATCATGGTACGAGGAGGCATGCGCTATATTTGGCATATAGGACTCTTCTTATTGCAGTTCTCTTGGCTCTCTGAGGGGTCCGCCCGCGCGCATCCGCAGTTTGCGCTCTCGACGGTCAATCGCTACGGAAGACTGGTGCTTCTGCCCAATCGGGTGCTGCTCGACTACTCGCTGATGGTGGGGGAAGTCCCATCCGAGCAGTTCAAGAGACAGGCCGATCTCAACGGAAATGGGATCCTTTCGGAACAGGAACAGAGTCAGATGCGTGAACACTTGCAGCACTCAATCGCGCGCGAGGTGCGCATGCAGCTCGACAAGCAACCACTGCCACTGCGCTGGACAGTTCAGCCACTTGCCCTCAAGAGTCCGGCGGTGGAGCCGGCTCCGTTTGCACTCGAGCTGTCCGCAGAGGCCGCGCTCCCCGACGATCACGGCCCGCATGAGCTGCGGTTCGATGACCGAGCGGACCTACCACCAGTGGGCGAAGTCGAGCTGCGGATCGAAGACAGTCCTTTTGTTCAGCTCCTCACCACCCGCAGCGGCGGCGCCCACCAGAGCAGTGATTCCGTCAACGCAACCAGCACCCAGGCCAGCAAGATTCCGATCTCCGATTCGGCGAGCAGAGTCCCGACTCTGTTTCGGCAGTTTGGACCACCGCGATCGCTGCTGTCGGACCGCTCGGTCAGCCTTCGCGTTCAGCGCCGCCTTCCACCAACACCACCGAGCCGCATCCCGTGGTCCTATCTGGCCGGACTGTCAGCACTTCTCGCCATGATCGGACTCACGTTCGCGACCCGTCGCATGCTTCGTCACTAGGGAATCTGTCGCACTCCGCTGCGATCCGATACACTGACCAGACTGGAGACAACACCCATGCGAAACGTCCTCTTTCTAGGTCTGACGCTGAGCTTCTTTTGTGCCTGTGGCAACAACGTCTCTTCTGATGAGCAAGCACGCCGTGCCTACCTCGGTCTGGATGCGTCGATTGACAAAGCGATCCAGCTTGGCTTCGACGGCTTCAACAGCGCATCAAGCGCCAACATCACGCCGCAGAACGGCAGCGGCGCCAAAAGCGGAACCATCACCATCACCGGACAGGTCGATCAGGGGTCCTCGGCCAACAAAGGCATGCGCCTCTTCGAAGCGATGGCCAACTACTCCGATGATGGCCTGCTGGTTTACTCCACCTCGAGCAGCGCGCTGCCTGCACTCAACATGCAGCTCAAGGGAATCCCGACCGGCACTCTCTCCGGCACCCTGGCAGGAACCTACAACATGACCGGCGATCTGTCCGGCGATGTGGTGCTCAACATCGTGTTCAACGGCACGCTGCAAGCAGGAGCCGGCACCACCGTTTCTCGCAAGGCCGGCACCACCGTCATCACCGGCACCGCAAGCTCCGCGGGCGGAACCTACCAAGTCAACGTCACCCGCTAGTCCGACTCGCTCCGCCCTCCTCTTCCCACTTCACCTGCCAGCACCTACAGAGAGTTGAACAGAATCCCAAAATCTCTCTGCGCACAATCCGCAGTGATTCCGCGGACTTCGCAGGTTCAGCCAATATTATGCAGACTTGTGGTATGATTACTTGTCATGCAAAACATGACGCCGTCTCCCCTCCTGTTTGACTACACCGATCCTGCTGTCATCGCCAACCCGTATCCGATGCTGAGGCGCTTCCGCGAACAGCAGCCCTTCCACTACTTCGAGCCTGGCGGAGGTTACATCGCCTTCCGTTACCGTGATGTGATGGCGCTGTTTCGGGAGCCGCGGCTCACTACCGACCCGACGCTGGGAGCCGGATTCCCACCGCAGCTGCGGACTCTCTTCCCCGACTATGTGACTGTCAGGGAGCACGATCTCATGTTCTCCAGCGATGAGGCGCACGCGCGCATTCGCAAGCTCATCAATCCGTTGTTTGGACCGCGCGCTGTGGAGAATCATCGGCTACGAGTCACCCGGCTCATCCATCAGATCATCGACGTACTGCCGGAGCAGGGAGTCCTGAACTTTTTCCGCGAGGTCGCGCAGCAGTATCCGGTGCGGGTGATCTCGGCAATGCTCAACATTCCGAGCGGCCAGGAAGAAGCGTTCCTGTCATTCGCTGATGCCGCGATCACCACGGCCTTCCCTGGTCTCCCGATCGAGGAGTTTGTTGCGCTCATGCCAGCGATCTCGCGGGGTCTGGCCCTGGTTCGGGAGTGCATTGCCGAGCGACGTGAAAAGCCGATGGAGGGCGATCTGCTCAGTCAGCTGATCTGTGCCTGCGATAAGGACGAGCGACTGAGCGATGGCGAGCTGATCTCGCTGGTGGGCGGGCTGCTGACCGGAGGCTCAGACACAACGGTTCACCTGACGACGTACACACTGATGGAGCTCCTGCGTCATCCCGATCAGCTGGCACTTTTGCGCGCCGAACCGCAGCTGGGACGCTCGGCTTTCGATGAGACTCTGCGCTTCAACAGCTTCGGACGCGGCCCCGGACTGCCGCGCTTCGCCCGCGAATCATTTGACTATGAAGGAATCCGATTGGAGCGCGGACAGCCAATCTACCTCAACATGCAGGCCGCCTTCCGTGATCCGGAGTTTGTTGCCGACCCCGATGTTTTTGACATTCGGCGCCGCACCAACTCCAGTCCGTGGTTCGGCTACGGCCCTCACTTCTGCGTCGGTGCCTCGCTGGCGCGGATGGAGGCAGACATCGCGATGCAGCACTTCCTTCGGCGCTATCCTCAGATCGAGCTGGTCGGCGAACCGGTGTATGGGAATCACATCAACTTCCGCGACATCGTGGACCTTCCCGTGCGCGTGAGTACCAAGCCGAACACAGGCCTCCTAGGAACGAACGGAGCCGAGCAGTAGGGTGAGGATGGTGCCATCCGGACTGGTCGTGAAAGTGACCGTGCCACCGTGGCGCTCGGCCACTGCGCGGACAATGGCCAAACCAAGTCCGGTGCCTCCGCTGTCGCGCTGGGTGGTAAAGAAGCGCTGAAACAGACGGGCCTGGTTGGCGGGACTGATTCCAGTTCCGTGATCTTCGACCTCGATGCGGAGTCGTGTCTGTTCGGAAGAGACACGCACGATGACTGGCTTTCCAGCGCCGTGACGGAGCGCATTTTCCACCAAGTTTACGACGGCGGATCGCAGATGTTCTCCACTTATCACAATGCGCGCAGGCGGACTCTGTATAGAGAACTGCACCGTGGGATAGCGACTCCTAAGCGCTGCAAAAAAATCCGCCACATCGATACTTTCCGTCGGTTCCGGTGCATTTTCGATCTGCGCTAGCTGGAGCAGTCGCATCACCAGTCTCTGCATGCGCGCCGCATCCGCATCAATGTTGTCGGCAAAGTGACGGCGCTGCTCATCGGTCATGCTCTCCCATTGATCGCGCAGTAGCTCGGCGGCGCCCCGAATCGCGGTGATGGGAGTCTTCAGCTCATGACTCACATTGGCGGCTAGCTCGGCAATGTACTCAGCGCGCTCGCGCAGCTTGCGCGTCATCACTTCGAGCGCGGTACTCAGACTCCGGATCTCACTGGGCGCCCAGGCACTCTCGGGAAGCGGCGGCGCCGAGCCTCCTTGAGCGATGGTCTGCGCAGCGCGGGTGATCGCCCGCAGCGGCCTCACGATCAGCGCAGCAAACACAAAGCTGACCAAGAACGCCGCCAGCAGCGTGGCCGACAGCGCGAGCAGGAGTCCGCGCCGGTTGTGCCACAGCGAGGTCCGCGCATCCAGACTGGTTCGCGAGGCCCGTACCACCGCCACCACTTGACCTTCCGAAAACAGGGGCAGCGCGGTAAACAGACGCACCGAACCGCGACTCCTAACATCGGACAGAGGAGGCAGAGGCTCGTCGCTGATGCGCTCACGGATCACCGAAGAATACTGTCCGGCGAGCGCACTTATGACCTCGGGCAGCTTGTCCATACAGAGTCCCGATTCGCCCCGAGTTGTGGCAATCACACAGCCTTGGGAATCGAGAATCCGCACTGCGCTCAGGTTGTAGACCTGCATCCGCTGAAGGAGAGACTCGATGCGCTTGCCCGCCCGCAGCTCCGGAGTGTCACGCACTTCTGCGGGTCGCAGCGGATCGGTCTGGGGAGGCAGCACACCACGTCTCAGATTGCTGACCGGTTCGATCGGAATGAAGGGCGCGGACTCCTTGCCGGGCTGGCGGAACGGCGGCGCACCAAGCTGCGGATCGAGGCCACGCTCGACGAGCCACAGCTCTCTCCATATCTCTCCGACCGCGATCGACTGCGCGATCAGCTGTCGCTCGGTTTGTCGCACCAAGTAATTTTCATAGATGCGGAGTCCGAGCACCGCGAGCAGCGGTACCAGCAGCACAAACGCATTTGCACCAAGCAGCAGCAGGTGAATGCGCAGCCCGCGACCTCTCACCTTCACAGCTCCTCCTTCAATCGGTAGCCGAGTCCGTACACGGTTTCGATCGGATCAGCTCCCAGCGCGGCGAGCTTCTGACGAATTCTGCGAACGTGACTGTCGACGGTGCGCTCGGTGATGACGTGTCCATGTCCGTAGGCCCGATCGACCAGCTCGCTGCGCGAAAAGACTCGGCCAGGAGCCGCCAGCAGAGACTGTAGGAGCGCAAACTCCGTCACGGTCAGCACCACTTCCTTGTTCATCCAGGTGCAGCGATGGCGGTGCAGATCCATCTCCAGCGCACCCCGCTTTTGCAGCACCGGCTTGTCGGTCGGCGGCGGCTCTGGTTGCAGTCGCCGCAGCACCGCCTTGACTCGCGCAAGCAGCTCACGCGGGCTGAACGGCTTGACCAGATAGTCATCGGCTCCCAGCTCCAGACCGAGGACGCGATCCAGCTCCTCATCACGACTGGACACGAAGATGATGGGAGTCCGACTCTTGGCGCGAATCTGCCGGCACACCGTCAGGCCATCGGACTCTGGCATCACAATGTCGAGCACGATCAAGTCGATTCCGCCTTGCTCGAACTTGGCAAGCGCCTCGGCTCCGTCCTTCGCTTCGACGACTTGGTAGCCGCCTTGCTGAAGCGTAAAGCGCATCACATCGCGAATGTGGCCATCGTCATCGACCACCAAGATCCGACTCATGGATTTACCTTACTCTTTTTGCGGCGGTCACCGCTTAGGGATTCGCACTGTCGATCGGAGTAGCCATCTGGGGACCGCGCGCTGTGGCTGCTCCTGCGCGGTAATAGCTGCCGGTTAGGTCGACGGTATAGGCCACCCGCACGGTTGCTGCACTCGACAAAAGCTGCTGGTGCAGATAGATGCTCTTGCCCGGAGTAGGAATGCGCTGGGTGTACTCTGTCTCCTCTGCGGAATTGATGGTGGCAAGACTTCCGCCCTCCCACTGATAGTTGAACACCTGCGGCAGATGCAGTGTTACGTAGAGATCATTGATGTTCCAGGAGGCCGCTGGAAAGGAGTAGTCGAGCCGTCCCGAGAGCGCATAGCCGCCCTGCTCTTCCGTCAGCAATAGCTCCACCTTGGCCGACTCATCGCCAGCACGCGCCGGAGTCACCGGCAGAGACAGCGAGCGACCAGTCAGGCGAAACGGAACGCTCGCGCCGTTGACAAAGACCTTCTCCAGCTTGTGGCGGCTGGGAATCGCAAAGTCGATCGTGCGCGCTCCCTCAAACTGCAAAGCATACAGAACCCGGAAGATTCGCCGCCCTTCCAGAGTCGACACCACCGACGCGTGAGCAGAGGTAATCACTGGCTCGATAGGAGGCCGCGCGCTTGCCTGTTTGGTGGCCGCTGCCACCTTGGCATTGCGATCCCACAACACCTCAAAGCGATTGGTCTGCGGATACAGCGCGTACCCATCGCCGTCTTCGATGCGATCGGCATTGCCCAGCGCGAACAGATTTTCATCGAAGCGGAGCTTGAGAACAGCGAGCGCTGCCGACGGATAGTAGATCTCTGCACTGCGACGGGCTCCCTTGACTTGTGCGGTGCTTAGGAATCCGAAGTCGAAGGAATAGGAGCCGGCTTTGTCGGTCATAAAACACAGCATCCCATCCACAACAGCGAGCACGCCTCCTGCTATGGTCGGCAGCTTGGTGATGCGAATCGCCGCGTCTTTGCGAAGCAGACGGACCGTGACCCAACCTTGGACATCCAGGACCGCGAGTTCCACGTGAGCAGAGACATCGATCGCGCCCTCCAGGAGTCGCCCCGAGAGTTCCAGCTTGCTGACGCTGGCGGTCAGCGGTGGTCTGATTTCTTTGGACTCTGTCTTGGCCTGATTCTCTTTGTACAGACGCAGCACTTCCGAAAGTGGCAGCGTCGCACTGGGAGTCCCTGCCGCACCTTCTGCATACGCAAATTGGGCTGCTCCGCAGAGGATCAGGAAGGCCATCAGCATGCAATAGAGGGAACAACTACGCAGCACATTAGGCAACATGGGACTCTCCTTCTACGGCAGCCGGAGTGAGCAGCCGCTCAATCAGCTCGCGAACCTTCGGTCGGGTGGTCAGCACCATCATGGTGGTAAGCAGGGCCAGAATCTCGAGTGTGTAGATAAGGCCGGTGTAGCCCTGCAGGAAGACCGCGGCGGTCGGAACACACAGCGACGAGATGATCAGTCCAAGCACATAGCGTGCGGCTCCCACGGGAAGCACCCAGCGCAGATAGAAAAGCAGCAGTCCACCCACGATGAGAATCGATAGCAGCCACGCTGGATAGAAGCTCAGGAAGGCGGCAAAGTACGCGAGCAGAACGAAGTACAGACCGTAGCTCGCCGCGATCAAGTAGCTCTCATAGATGCGCAGGGGCCGACCAAAGTAGATGCATAGCGCGGTCATTCCGGCAAAGAACAGAAGGAATGGCGCCCAGCCGCGCCGCACCATGGTGGCGATCAGGTGATCATAGGACCTTTCCGACGGGAGAATGACTCCGACAGGGATTCCTGACTGTAGCGATTGGTAGTTCCATTCCAGCCACACTTCGTCTCCTTTGGTGCGGCTCGCACTGGCTGGAACCACGCCATCGGCATAGTCGAAGTTGTCACCACCGCGGATGTGCATGGCCAAGCGGAGATTGCGCACCGGAGCCGCCGGATCGAGCTGGTAGGTGAAGGCATCCAGACCTCGCCCGCGAAACTCAACCCGGAATGCAACCTTGGCTCCGGCCTTCAGTCGTCCGGTCCACAGGAGGCGATCACTGCCGTTCTCAAGCTCGGCCTTTTTGGGCTCTCCGTCGACGGTAAATACCAAGTTTGACAAGAGGACTTTGTTCTTCTCCATATTGATGGGAAACACGAACGCGATGTCGATGTCGCGCCCCTGATCGTTCTCTGCGCTGTAGTCCCCCCGGAACGTAAAGTCGAAGCCCGAGAAGTACACCAGACCGCGCTTGCGATAGTTCATCGCCGCATCCAGCGTGACCTCTTGGGATTGCAGCGGCAGAGCCGCCAGGCTGTTGAAGACCGCACCGCTCGGCACATAGCGCACCGACGGTCCAGGCTGAACAATGGGAGCCCCCCAACGATCCATCACATCGCTGTACAGCTCACTGCTCGCGAAGTTGCGGCGATCTGTCATCTGAGTTCCGATGGCAGATGCGACAAGCATCACGATCAGGAAGCTTCCCAGGAAGTGATAGCGGGAGGGCAGCTGAAGCAGGGCAAGCAGTCGTCTCATCGCAGTCTCCTTTGTCACGCGGAGGACTCCGCGCTGATGAAAGAGAGACTAGGCAGCGACCTTGCAGCGAGTACGACAGCGCCAAGGAAAGGCGAAGGACAACTTGTGCAAAACTGATGACAGAGACGAGGGCAGGACGACTTGGGCTAGAACACCGGCGCCATCAGCTCTTCTTTTTTCTTCTTGGGACCCTTGGGTTCCTTCGGCTCTTTCGGTTCCTTGGCGGCTTTGGGCTCCTTGGGTTCCTTCGCTGCTTTGGGCTCCTTGGCGGTCACAGCCTTGGGTTCCTTCGGTTCCTTCGGTTCCTTCGGTTCCTTGGCGGTCACAGCTTTGGCTTCCTTGGCTTCCTTCGGTTCCTTGACGGCCTTGGCTTCCTTCGGTTCCTTGGCGACCTTGGGTTCCTTGGCTTCCTTGGGTTCCTTGGGTTCCTTGGCTTCCTTGGGTTCCTTGGCTTCCTTCGGCTCCTTACCGGCCACGGTTTCGGTCTTGCCCTTCGGCGTCGACGAGGTATCGGTGCTCGGCGGCTCGCTCGGCGGAGTCTGCTTGGCCAGCGTAATCTCGACGTTCTGGTCTTCCGTGGGATTGAGCACCCGCGTCTCTTCCTGATACCCAGCGGCGCGAATCTTCAGACTCAGCTCCCCACTGTCCTTACTGACCGAGAAGCTGTACGGCGCCTGATGGACTGTCTTGCCCTCGGGTCCGATCTGTTCAATCTCAGCGTCGGGCGGATCGGTCTTGACCGAGATCTTGACCTGCGCCACCGGTCGCGGCGCCGCCACCACTTTGGGCGTCGAGCCGCGGAGCTGCTTCACCGTCACCATGCTCAGCGAGCCAACCAGGATCGCAGCGGCAAAGCCCACCAGCACCGACGCGGGCTTGCGCCGACCGGCTGCCTCGCCCGAAGCCCCCGACAGCGTCATCAAGCGCGCCCCAGACTGAGCCGCAAGACCCCCCATCGACTCGACGGGCGCCGCCGGCTGCGGCTGAGACGGGGTCTGCGCTGCCCGCTGCGGCGTATTCGGCTGCATCACCGGCGGCATGATGCCTGACTGCATCGCGTTGCCCTGCATCTGCTGCTGCATCTGCTGCTGCATCTGGCCTTGCTGCATCTGTTGCATTTGCTGCATCTGGCCCGGATGCATCACTCCCGACGCCATCGGATGTCCCTGCATCATCCCCGGATGCATGACCCCAGACGCCATCGGGTTGCCTTGCATCATCCCTGGGTGCATCCCCGGATACATCTGGCCTTGCTGCATTTGGCCTTGCTGCATTTGGCCCGGATACATTTGGCCTTGCTGCTGCTGCTGCCAGTTCTGCTGACCGTACTGACCGGGGTGACTCATCGCCGCCTGAGGCATCATGCCCGGCTGCATCACCCCGCTCTGGCCAGCGGGCCGCATCATGCCGCTCGGCCCCGGATTGACAACCCCCGACGACATCGGCCCCATCATCCCCGGAATCGCACCGCTCGGCATCATCGCTGCGGACATCATCACCGAGCCACTTCCCGGCAGCGGCACTGGTCCACTCGCTCGCGGCGCCGGCTGCCCCGACATCCACGTTTGGAAGTGCGGCATCGGGTCGACGAGCGCAAGCTGCATGTCGTTCATCGACTGAAAGCGCTCCTCCCGCTTCTTGCGAAGGCAGCGCATCACGATCGCTTCCAGCTCCGCCGGAATGTTCGGATTGATCGTCCGGGGCGGGTCCGGCTCACGAGTCAGGTGAGCAACCAGCACCTCGCCAAAGCCCTCGCCGGGAAACGGCACCTTGCCCGTCAGAAGCTCATACATCACGATCCCGAGCGCGTAGATATCGGCGCGGTGATCGATGTTGCCTTTGCCGTCGCACTGCTCCGGACTCATGTACGTCGGCGTGCCAATCACCATGCCGGTGCGCGTCTTCTGAGACATCGCCCCGTCTTCGGTGGTTAGCTTCGCAATACCGAAGTCGAGCAGCTTGACGTAGTTGCGATCGCTGGGCCGGTTGACGAGGAAGATGTTCTCCGGCTTGAGGTCCCGATGGACGACGCCCTTGGCATGGCTCGCCGACAGCGCCGAGCAGCACTGCGCCAGAATGCTCACACTCTCGCGAATCGTGACGCCCTCGCGACGCATGCGAGCCGAGAGGCTCTCACCGTCGAGGAACTCCATCATGATGTACTTGAAGGTCGTTCCTTCGACGGTGGACTCGCCGAAATCGATGATATCGACGATGTTCGGATGGTTGATGTCGTTGACAGCCTTGGCTTCGTTAAAGAAGCG